>Ga0326727_10020892_pt1 | contig 12932 bp, 7 predicted proteins | sample MB2enrmetagenome_FD_207643 | JGI IMG/M metagenome (GOLD analysis project Ga0326727, IMG submission 207643) | Lab enriched peat soil microbial communities from McLean, Ithaca, NY, United States - MB29MY | ecosystem: Environmental > Terrestrial > Soil > Wetlands > Peat | place: USA: New York...
GCCACGGTCGGCACCGTGATCGAGGAGCAGCGGATCATGGACCTGCCGCTCAACGGCCGCAGTTACTTCAGTCTGGTCGCGCTCAGTCCCAACGTGACTAGCGGATTTGTTGCCCCCGCGCAGGCTAGTGGCCGCCTGGGTGGCTCGCGCGGCTCTCTGACCATCGCCGTCACCGGCGGGCGCACGACTTGGGAGAATTACACCCTGGACGGCATTACCAACACCGATATCGACTTCAATACCTACATCCTGCAGCCGTCAGTGGATGCGCTTCAGGAGTTCAAAGTCCAGTCCGGAATCTATCCCGCGGAGTTCGGCCGGGAACTCGGGCAGGTCAATGCCGCCACCAAGCCGGGTACCAACGAATTCCACGGCGCGGCCTGGGAGTTCCTGCGCAACGACAAACTGGACGCCGTGCCTTACGACTTCGCCTCGGCCACGCGCGGCCCGGGCAACCCCCCTCCCGTGAAGGCGCCCTACAAGCAGAACCAGTACGGGTATGAACTGGGCGGGCCGGTGCGGATTCCGAAGCTGTTCAACGGAAAGAACCGGCTGTTCTTCATGTCGAATTTCGAGGAATACAACTCGCGGCAGACCAGCCCGTCGCTCATCACCACCATGCCGGCGGCGATGCGCCAGGGCGACTTCTCCTCGATTCTCTCCTCCGGATACGTTATCTACGACCCGAGCGCGCGCAACCTCGGCACCTCCTCGGACCCCACGCAGCAACTGGCCAGCGTGCTCGCGACCCAGGCTCCGTTCCCCGGCAACATTATTCCCGCCAGCCGCATCAGCCCGGGCTCCCAGCTTCTGCTCAGCAAGTGGAACCCGTTGCCGAACCTCCCCACGACCACGGCCGGCTTGCCTTACCACAACTATCAATATGGCCTGACCATTCCGACGGACAAGGACACGCTCACCGAACGCATCGACTTCAACGAGAGCTCCAAGTCGCAGTGGTTCGGCCGCTACAGTTGGAACGACGAATCGACTCTGGAGAACACCGGCCAGATCACCGACGACGGCGAGACTCTGTACACCCGTGCCAGCCAGTGGATGCTGTCCAACGTCCGGACGATTTCGCCGACCAAGGTGAACGAGGCGCGGTTCGGATACAATTCGCTGTTTAACAACATCACCCAGCAGTTGGCGGGCAAAGAGAATGTGAACGTCGAACTGGGCATGCCGATTGCGCCCACCGACCCCAATTCGTTCGGCATACCGAATATCGATTTTCTCAACGGCAACCTGGCCAGCTACGGCAACCCCACCTCGAGCCCGTTCCAGATCAACGACAAGTATTTCCAGTGGGTGGACAACTTCTCCTGGGTGAAGGGGAAGCACTCGATCCGCTTCGGCGGCGAATACCGCTACAACGAGTTTCCGCAGGTCGGCAACGAGTTTCCGCGGGGCCAGTTCTATTTCGATGGCCGCTACACGAACCAGGTCCAGGCGAACGGCACCGGAAAAAACGGATGGTCGGGCGCGGACATGCTGCTGGGCGACCCATACGAGGCGATTATCGCTGTCTCGCTGGTTTCCACCGATTTCCGCAACAGCGAGTGGGGGACCTACATCGACGACACGTGGCGGATCCACCCGCACCTGACCCTGAGCCTGGGTTTTCGATGGGAGGTGGCGCAGCCGTTGCTGGACGCGGACGGCCGCGAGCCGAATATCCAGCTCCAACAGCCGCTTCCCAATCAGGCGGATGTGGCCAACCCGGCTCTCCAGCCGGTTTACGTGCGCACCGGCACAGGAGGGAATTTTTACAACGGCCTCAACTTCCGTTACGCACCCTATTGGTCGACTGCCGGCCTTTCACCGCTCCCCGCTGTTCTTAATCCCTTGCAAACGGTCCAGGACGGCCGTATGGGCAGCCGGTTGATCAACACCAACTACCACGATTTCGCTCCCCGTATCGGCATCGCCTACAGCCCCTCGGACAAGTGGTCGATCCGCCTCGGCTATGGCATCTTCTACAACATGGAGAGCAAGAACTCCATCTTCGACCTGGCGCGCGGAATGGGCGGCCGGGCTACCACCCTGGCGAGCACCACCTATGCGCCGCCGACGTTTACCTACACAAATTTCCTCGATACATCCAAGCTGCCCGTGACGATCCCGGTCAGCCTGAATTGGGGTGCGGCACAACACCTGCCGGACACGTCGAGCCAACAATTCGTCGTCAACGTGCAGCGGACGATCGGCGCCAACAGCACGGCGGAAATCGGCTACACCGGGTCGGTCAGCCGCCATCTGGCCTTCCTGCTGGACGAGAACCAGGGGATTCTGAGCGCGACCTTGCCGAGCCAGCTACGCTTGCCCTACCCGGAATGGGGCGCTTCGGGAATCCAGTATCTCATGGCTGCCGCCAACGGCGATTACAACAGCCTCCGCGCCCAGTGGACCACCAAGCTCACCAATAACCTGAACGCCCTGATGGGCTACACCTGGTCCAGGTCCCTGGACGACACCAGCAGCATCCGCGGCAGCGTAGGAGCCGATTTCTCGCCCCAAAATGCCCTCTGCCCCACGAGTTGCGAATACGGCCCGTCGGATTTCAATATTCCGCAACGTTTCGTCGCTTCCGTTCTCTACATCCTGCCGTTCGGCAAGGGCCAGCATTTGCTCAACCATGGTGGGGTCCTGAACCAGGTGGTGGGCGGCTGGCAGCTCAGCACCATCACTACCCTGCAAAGCGGCAGCCCGATCGATACGTCCTCCTGGGATTCCGGAGCCACCAACTTCGTTTCCAACGCCACCCGGCTGAGCTGCGTTCCCGGCGTGAATCCGGTTCTGCCCGGCAACAACCAGAACGCCTGGTTCAATGCGGCGGCATTTTCCAACCCCCTCTCCGGCACGTTCGGCACCTGCTCGCGCAACAACTTGCGGGGACCGTGGTTGGGGAATGAAGATGTTTCGATCGTGAAGTATTTCCACATCGCCGAAAGAAAGACCCTGGAATTCCGCACGGAAATGTTCAACGCTCCCAACCACGTGCTGTTGAGCGAAGGCGGCCAGTTGAGCTGGGGCAACGGCTCCAGCCCGACGCCTTCCGCCAGCTTCACCAAAATTCAGTCGACTTCGAGCGCCATGCGACAGATCCAGTTCGCGCTGAAGTTCAGCTTCTGAGCGCACCCTTGCGGGATGTGGCCCCTGCGCCGCATCCCGCGCCTTTCTCACAGGGAGTGGCATATCATAATAAAGAGAGTGGAGAATGCTGACTAATCTGGACACTGCCCAGGCTACCCGGCGAGGGTTCCTGGGTGCGGCCGCCTTGACGGCCGCGCAATACAAACGGGTCCTCGGCGCCAATGACCGCGTCGGGATCGGCTTCATCGGCTTCGGGCTGATCGGCAAGCAGCACGTCACCGATTTCAAGAAGTTCAACGATGTCGATCTCGTGGGCCTCTGCGACGTCTACAAGCCGCGCGTGGAGGAGGGCCTCCGGTACATCGACCATCCGCAGACCAAGGGCTACAGCGATTTCCGCCGGATGTACGAGAACAAGGACATTCAGGGCGTGATCGTGGCCACGCCGGACCACTGGCACGCGCTGCTCACCATCATGGCCTGTGCCGCCGGCAAGGACGTCTACGTCGAGAAGCCCATGACGGTCTTCATCGACGAAGGCAAGTGGATGATCCAGGCGGCCCGCAAATACAATCGCATCGCGGTGGTGGGGACCCAGCGGCGCCACGGCCAGGGTGTGGCGGCGGCCAAGAAGGTGATCGAAAGCGGCCAGCTCGGGAAGATCCATTCCATCCGCATCGCCTCGTACCGCAACATCTATCCCGGTTTCGGCAAGACCCCGGTCGAGGAGCCGCCGCCCGAGATCGACTACGAGATGTGGCTCGGCCCAGCCCCCAAGAGGCCGTACCAGAAGCACCGCGCGCTGTACCACTTCCGCTGGTTCTGGGACTATTCCGGCGGCCAGATGACCAACCTGGGCGCGCATACCATCGACCAGGTGCTGTGGTGCATGAACGTCAAGGGCCCCACGCTGGTGATGTCCACCGGCGGCCGGTTCGCGCTGGAAGACGACGGCGAGACGCCCGATACGCAGGACGCCATCTGGCAGTTCCCCGGCGGCTTCACGGTCAATTACGCCATACGCGAGGCCAACGGCATGCGCGGCGACACCGCCACGCGTGGCCAGGTCTACCTCGGCACGAAAGGGAACCTGGTGCTGGCCGGCAACTACGAAGTCGTGCCCGAATACAAGATCGATCCGGTCAACGACATCCCGCGTTTCACGGGACAACCCATCGGGGGCCCGGTTTATAGCGACGTGAAACCCACGCCGTGGATCCAGCCTTCCAAGGGCGGAGTGGAGTCCGACGCCCGCTATGGCACCGGCGGCGAAGACACCATGGCGTTGAATGAGCGCGACTGGCTGAACTGCATGCGGACGCGCAAGCGGCCCCTGTGCGAGGTGGAAGATGGCCACAAGGTGGCGGTGACCTGCCACCTGGCCAACATGTCCCTGAAGATCGGCCGCGCCATCAAGTGGGATCCCGAGAAGGAGCAGGTGATCGGCGACAAGGAAGCCGCCGCCATGTGCTATAAGCCGTATCGCGCCCCCTGGGACGGCGTGCTCAAGAGCCTGGTGAAGGTCTGAACTCCCGATCGGAGCCCCGACCGTGAGGGAGGGGTCGTGGTTTGAAGGCGCGCGGCGCAGCCGCCGTATGGCACAATCGACAAATGGTCCATCGTTGTGTTTGCGCTGTGGCCGCCCTGTTTCTGCTGGCCGGCGCCGCGCCTGCGCAAGCTCCCGCGAGCGGCAGGCGCTACGGTAGCCTGCTGATCCATAACGCCATCGTCGTCGACGGCAACGGCACGCCCGCCAGCGGTCCCAAAGACATCCTGGTGAGGAACAATCTCATCGCGGATGTCATTCCTCTCGACCCGGTGTCGGTGCGCGCCGGCGCGTCCGCAACTCCGCGCGCCGATGCGGTCATCGATGCCACCGGCAAGTACGTGCTTCCCGGGCTGATCGATGCGCATGCCCATCTGCAGGAGGAGCGCGGCGGGAAGCCGCAGCCCATCGAATACGAGCTGAACATGTGGCTCGCCTGCGGCATCACCACCATTCGCGATGTGGGCAGCGACACCAAGCGCGCGCTCGAATTGCGCCGCCAGAGCGCGGAGGGCCAGATCGCCGCCCCGCGCATCTTCGTCTACCCCATGTTCGGCCGCGTGCGTACCACCGAGGAAGCCCGCGCCCGCGTGCGCGCGCTCAAAGAGATGGGCGCCGACGGCATCAAGATTCTGGGCATCGACCGCGACTTCATGCAGGCCATGGAGGACGAGGCGCACAAACTGGGTCTGCGCATCGCCCATCACGCGGGTGTGGAAGAGACCAACGCGTGGGACGATATCCGCTTCGGCACCACCAGCATCGAGCACTGGTATGGCATACCGGACGCGGCCATCGAGAACGGCGTGCAGAATTTCCCCTCGAGCTACAACTACAACGACGAGACCGACCGCTTCCGCTACGCCGGCCATCTGTTTCGCGAGGCCAATCCCGAACGGCTCACCAAGGTGCTGGCAGCCATGGTGCAGGCGCACGTCGCCTGGGACCCGACCATGGACATCTACGAGGCCAGCCGCGACCTGCAGCGCGCCCAGAACCAGCCGTGGTTCGCCGAATACCTGCATCCCACCCTGGAGGAGTACTTCAAGCCCAATCCCGCCAATCACGGATCGTACTTCATCGGCTGGACCTCCACCGACGAGACGTTCTGGAAGGAGAACTACCGTCTGTGGGGCGCGGCGCTGCGCGAGTTCGATCGTCTCGGCGGGCTGATCGGCATGGGCGACGATGCCGGGTTCATTTACCAACTGTACGGCTTCGGGCTGATCCGCGGCATGGAACTGCACCAGGAGGCCGGCTTCCACCCCATCCGCATCATCCAGCAGGCTACCGGCAACAACGCCCGGATACTGGGGCAGGAAGACCGCTTGGGCCGCGTGCGCGCCGGGTTCGCGGCCGACCTGATCGTGGTCAACGGCAACCCGCTCGAGAATCTCAAAGTACTTTATCCAACAGGAGTCGATGAGATCCGCGGCGGCAAAACCGTGCATACCGGCGGAGTCGAATGGACCATCAAGGACGGCATCCCGTATCACGCTCCGGCCCTGATGGCGCGGGTGAAAGAGATCGTGGCGCAAGCGCGGGCGGGTAAGTAACGTGGCACAGGCATTCCTGCCTGTGTTGGGTCTCTGCCGCCAGAGACGCTCCCGCCTGGGACCGTCCCCCGCCCCTCGGCATTTTCCGCTCAAGTTGAGCGGAAATGGAGACAATGGTTGTTGAAACGAAAAAGTTTAGGTCGAGTCGACCCGCTCAACTTGAGCGGAAAACGATCACTCGATCACCTCTTCCACCTGTTCGGGGAGCGGGCCGGCCAGATCGCGCAGTTTTTCAAACAGGTCGTCGTACAGCCGGGCGTAGGCTTCGAGCGATGGATCGTTCTTGCGCGGCTGCGCGAAAGTCCGCCGCATCTGCCTCACCGCCACCAGCAGCAGCTTCAACTCGTCCTGGTTGAACCCGAACGTCTTGGACGCCATCTACCCCAGTTTATCTAAACCGTAGAACCGCGCCGCGGCGCCTCCCAGCAGTTCCTCCCGCACTTCAATGGTCTGCGGGCCGATGGCCTGGGTGAACGCGGCCAGGGACGCCTTCCACGTGAATTCCGGCAGGCCCGCCGGCCAGTCGCTGCCGAACATCAGGCGGCGCGGACCGAAGACCGCGAGCGCGTGCTCGACGTACGGCCGCGGCGACGGCCGGAGACGCATCAAGCCGCTCAGCTTGCAGAAGACTTGCGGGCATCGGGCGGCGCGCTCGAGATGGCGCGCCCAATCGTCCGCGGGCGGCCCGCCGAGGTGGTCGATCGCTATCGGCAGCGACGGAAAGCGATCGGCAATCCGCGGGATCCAGGAAAGGCCGCCTTCCAGATCGAGGGGAATGCCGCGGCGCTCCAACTCCGCGAGGGCGTCCGGCAGGCCGCGCTCGAAGTTGTGGCAAACGCCGCGGAATTTGGGCTGGCGCTGGTATTCGTCCAAAACATGCGGATCGCACACGTCGCTGCGCAAGACGACGCCGCGGATGAAATCCAAGGAAAAGCCCGGATGCCATGCCTGCGCTACCACTACCGAGCCGTCGAAGCGGTTCCGCGCGAGGATGGAAGCCAGGTGCTCCAGCGGGTACCGTTCGGAAAAGGAATGGTGGGCGTCGATGCGCAATCAGAAGATGAAGCTGAGACCGCCGCGGAAGCTGCGCGCGGTTTCCACCAGCAGCACGCTCTGGCCCCCGGCCATATTGATCGGCAGGTAGCCCTGCGCCAGCATATTGCGCAGGTCCGCGGTGGCCTCCATGCGCCAGGGCAGCATGGAGAAGCCGGGAATCGGCTGCCGGATGTAGAGATTCAACCCCGGTGTCTGGCGGATGGCCGCGGTGCTGTACAGGTTACCCGCCATAGCCGAGCGGTGGTCGTTGCTCCACTGATAGCTGGCGAACATGTGGGTACCGGCTTTGGGTATGGTTGCGGCGACTCGGGTGGTCGCGGCCTGCCGGCGGCCGGCGCGGATCATGGAGCGCAACTCGTCGGGGCTGTTGCTCACCAGTTCGCCGTTCTCCGCAGTCAGCGCGCCCATCGATCCGTACATCACCGTGGCGCTCACGTGCTCTCCGAAGTTTTGCGTGACGGCCGCGGTATAACCGTTACTCTGAAGACCGCCGGCGTTGAAAATCGAATTACCCGAGAAGACATCCGGGAGGATGTCGCCGGCGCCATACAGGCCGGCCGGCGCGACGAGGGACAGGGCCGCATTGGCGATGGTTTCGCGGTACGCCGAGAGGTAATAAGTTCGCGAACCGACTTTGCGCGAGTACGTCAACTCGTATTCCTGGCCGCGCTGCACCCTGGCCTGGCCGGAGCGCACCGAAACGTTGGGAAAGACGCCGAGAGTGCTGATGTCCCGCTGCAGGTCGGCATCCTCGCCTTCGGAGGCGGAGCCGCCGAGATCGGGCCGGGCGTTGCCGGAAGTGTACGCGATGTCCAGTTCCGCGCCATTGCCGAGATCGTAACTGAGCCGCGCATAATGGCTGACGTAATTCAGGTGTTCCAGGAAAGTCACCGCGTCCATCGTGACGCCGTACTGCAAGGTGGCGTTGTCGGCGATTTTCACGTGGTCGTCGATGCCCGCGGACATGGTGCGCATCATGGAAAGCGTCGATTCGTTGCCATTGAGCGCCGCAGCCAAGCGCGACGGAAGGAACATCTGCCGCATGGTGACCGAGAGCTCGGGGCTGGCGCCGGCGATGTTGCGGCTGTAGCTGGTGCGGAACGCCGCGGTGGGAACGCCCGACTGCGATCCATAGCCCACGTTGCCGCTTACCTGCAGCGTGTTGGCGCCGTACAGCGAAGTGGCCAGCGCAAAAGCCGTGCCCAGATCGGCCTGGCTGCCCACGCCGGTCAACATGCCTCCTTCACCGGCCGAAACCTTGAGCATGCCCCGCGTATCCGAGAAGGCCGAAAGGCGCGGGATAGAAGTGGCGGCTACGTCCACGAAACGCATCACCGGCCGGGTAGAAGGAGCGCTGCGCAGCACCCATTTCCATTCGTCGGAGATCAGGCCGTTATCCAGCGCGGGATAGGAGATCTGGATGGTGCTGAAGAGGCTGCTCAGATTGACATTCAGAACGCTGCGCATTCCCGGCTGCACCAGGATATCCTTGCGCATGGCGGGAACGAAAGCCGCCAGCGTCACGCGGATGGAATAGGTATCGGGGAGAAGGCTGGCGAACAGGAATTCGCCGCGGGAATCGGTGAGGGATTTGCCGAGGAAGCGGTCCTGGCGGTTATACAGAAAGACGCTGGCGCCCATGCGCGGAATCCCGGCCGGATCGCTCACGATTCCGGCGATGGCGCCGGAAGGCAGGAGCGCGGAAGCCGCCGTGGCGGCGGACCATCCGCCCAGGCAGGCTATCCCCACTACCAGCCCAGCGACCGTGCTGTGCGTCTTCGTCCTCAGCGTCTTCGTCGTCGTCGTCTTCATCGTCAACATCGGACGCCCTTTTACCGCGCGGGAGAGCCCGCGTTATTCCCTTAGGTTATCGTAAATTTGGCCGAGGGGGTGAGCACCTGGTTATTTTTGCGATCCGTCACTTTCAACTGAATGGTATAGTCGCCCGGCGCTAAGTCTTTGAGCGGAAGGAGCTTCTGAATAGTGATCTGGCTCGCCGAGGCGTCCGGGACCTGGGCCACGTCTTCCGTAACATCTATAATTTTGTCGTTGCTGCCATTTTTTACCAGAACGTACTCGATTTGACCTTGCGGTTTGTGGGTGTTTTCGTCAGCTCCGAAATTATAGAGCTTCATGTAAATTCCGAGCTTCTCATCGCGCTTGAACGTATCGTCCAGACGCGGGCGGACCTTGGAGCCGCCGATCACGAACATGCCGGCGCCGATGCTCCGGGTGGGAACGGTTTGCAGAACGTCCGCCAGAACCAGGCTGCTGGAGGACAATTTGTCGGGATCCAGACGCGGGACGGTAATGGCCACCTCGTACAAAGCGACGGTTCCGGCAACCGCATCCTTGGCCACCACGTTGAGGCGATACGTGCCGGGCACCAGGGGAACGGTCTTCTGGTAGATCGACTTGTTCTTGGCGTACTCCTGCAGCATCTCCTTGGGAGCCAGCACCTCGACGGTGTCCTCGAAATTGCTGATGGGACGCCGCGTCATGGAGGTGATGCGGCCCAGGATGTTCACCGCCGCCCGCTGCACGCCTTCGGCGCTTTTAAACTCCAAATCCTTATTGTTGAACTGAATCGTGACGTTGGTCAGGACGGAGGCATCGGTAACCGGGAAAAAATCCACCTGCACCCGCATGGGCAACACGTTGAAGCTGATCTTGGAAGTGATTTCGGCTTCCAGGTCGTGGAACTTGATGGCCGGCGGCTTCTGCAATTTGGCAAACTGCTCCAGGCGGGTGAACTCGTTCATGCTCTCGGTCTCGCCGCCGAATGCCTGGCCCAGGTGCGTGCCGTCGGTGCGGTTGAAACGCGCGGTCTTGTCGGACATCCCCATCTGCTCCATCAGGGTGAGTCCGGCGCCCGGCACGTAAAGCAGGGCGTCCTTTTCCGACGGATCCATGGTCATGCGGTACTCGCCCGACATGGTGGTGTCGACGAACTCGATGATGATGTTGGTGCCGACTCCTTCGATGTAGCGATAGCGCCATTGCTCGAAGGGAAAAGTGGAGGTCGTGCCGCCGCCCTCTTCGGGGGGCCGCTCGTAAGTTCCGCCGGAGGGATGCGATTCGATTTCATCGGGCGGGCCGAAAGTGATATAGATGCGGCCGCGATCCGCCTTCCAGCCGGGGATGCCCGAGGCGTAATGCTCGTTGGCGTAGGCGATGCGCCGGTAGTGCTCTTCCTTAAACTCGTTTTCCACGGTGTCCGGGGTGGGATCGCGGCGCAGCCAGAACTGCTCGATGAACTGCTCGCGCTCCTCGTCGGTCTGGAGACGCTTGAAGGCGGAGCGCTCCTCATCGGTGATGATGTAGGCGACGTCCTCGTTGAGCCACTTGCGATAGGGAGTTTCGAGCTCTTTTCTCAGCTTGGCTTCGTTCTTTTTGATCTGCTTCTGGCTCAGCGGTTTGGCAATGGTCTCACGTTGCTCCTGAGGGGGTTTGGGGGGCTGATCGGTTTGCTGATCGGATGCCGTGAGGCACAGCGCTGCGCAAACGGCAACGCATGAAATCGAGAGGCGTGTAGCAGTCATACGGCTCACCGCTTATCGTGACGGGCAATATCGGCTGACATCTATTTTAGAACCGATAACTTGGGGCGGTCAATCCCGTGAAGCGGGGGCACAGGTGTGCCGATTGCGGTGCGGCCCAGCGACGGCGGGACGACCATCAGAAGCAGGCGCGAGGGATGCTCGCGGCCGTGATACACCGTCTGGGTGGCCTTGAGCAGCCGCGTGTCGTCGGCTATGACGCCGCCGGTATTGGGATTGCGGTCGAACCGCGGGAAATTGCTGCTGGAGACTTCCAGGCGGATGCGATGCCCTTTCAGGAACGCGTTGCCGGTCACACCCGCATCCACCGTGATGCGGTAGACTTCGCCCGGCGCCGCGAGCTCCGGCCGCTCCAGCGAGTTGCGGTAGCGCAGGCGCAAGATGCCGTCACTGAGATTGCGCGCGTAGCCGTCCGGGAAGACATCGACGAGCTTGGCGGTGAAATCCGTGTCCCTGGCGCTGGTGGCTACATACAACACGACTTGAACCGGCCCGACCACCTCCACATCCTGGGTCAGCACGCCGCTGGTATAAACCAGCACATCCCCGCGCTGCTCCACCGGCCGCTGATCCATGGGTCCCCAGGGAAACACCTTCGGGTTGCAGCACACCGCGCCGCCACGCGTGGGTGCTGGATCGTATGGATCGAAGAGGTAGTGGTCCTCGGCAGCGTGCGGCCGAGGACGTTCGCTCAGGACTCCGTCGCCGGCCAGGGTGTTGGCGTGGCCATCGCTCTCGAGGTAGAGTTCCCGCAGGCGGGCGTTCTCCGGCGGCCATTCGCGCGCCTCCAGCCATTGGTTGGCGCCCATGAGGAAAATCTTCAGCGGCGGCCGGGAAACCACGGGCGAGTCTTTGCCCATGAGCCACTGGTCGAACCACTCCAGTTGATAGCGGCGAATGGGCTGCGCGGAATCCGGGCCGAAATCGACGCCGTCGAACGGGATGGACATGTTGTGGGGCCATGGACCCACGAGGACGCGATTCAAGCCGGAAGTCTTGTGCAGCGCGGCGTAGGCTTCCAGGTCGCCCTCCACGAAATTGTCGTACCACCCGCCCACCGAGAAGACCGGAACCTTGATTTGGGAGAGCCGCTCGCGGACGCTGATCGAGCGCCAGAAAGAATCGAACGCGGGGTGCGCCACGGCCTGCTGGAACATTTCCGAGGTCCAGCCGGTGGCGGCGATGTCGGAGGTGCGCAGCGGGAGGTGCAGCGTGTACTTGCCGAAATCGGGACGATAGCCGGGGGCTTTCAGATTCTCCGACATCCATTCCAGGCGGTGGGCCAGCTTCATGGCGCCGCCGGGGGAGTAGAAGCGGTCGCGATAATCGTCGTCCCCGGCGACCACCGGGAAGATGGCCTTGAGGTGCGGATTATTGAGCAGCGCCGCTTTCCACTGGACGATGCCGCGGTAGGAGCCGCCGATCATGCCCACCTTGCCATCCGACCAGGACTGGCGGGCGATCCAGTCGAGCGTATCGTCGCCATCGGCGGGTTCCTGCTGGAGCGGCCGGAACACCCCCTCGGATTGGTAGCGCCCGCGCACATCCTCGACCACCACGGCGTATCCACGATCCACGAACGCCTGGTAATTGGGCGTGATGCCGGGACCCTTGCCGTAGGGCGTCCGCTCGAGGATGGCGGGCAGGCGCGTGCGGTCCGCCGGCAGGAACACGTTAGCCGACAGGCGCACGCCATCGCGCATCGGAATGAGGACGTGCAATTGCCGGACGCCCGGAGTCTCGGCCGCGGACAACCCCGCGCAACAGGCCAGGATCAGGAAACGAACTCGCACAACAATTCCCAGTAGCGTCTGGAAACTTCTTCCACCCGGTGGTATCGCTGGATGTGCCCGGCCCCCCGTTGGCCGATGGCAGCGGCCACCCCAGACATCGATGTTAGCAGAATCATGTGCTGGCGCAAGGATTCTCGTTCGGCCAAGCCGGGCTGGATGCGCAGGCAGGCGTCTTCGGGAATGCGCGCGCATTCGAGCGCATCGGTAACCAGGACGGGCTTGCCGATTCCCATCATGCGGATGGCGATGCCGGAGGTCTCGCCGGTAGCGGGATAGCGGAGGTTGATGCAGGCATCGGCCGCCTGGGCCGCGAGCCAGAAATCCC
>Ga0326727_10020894_pt1 | contig 12930 bp, 13 predicted proteins | sample MB2enrmetagenome_FD_207643 | JGI IMG/M metagenome (GOLD analysis project Ga0326727, IMG submission 207643) | Lab enriched peat soil microbial communities from McLean, Ithaca, NY, United States - MB29MY | ecosystem: Environmental > Terrestrial > Soil > Wetlands > Peat | place: USA: New York...
TGCATCTTCCGTCATTCATGGTATCAAAGGTATACTGCGGAAGAGTACGTCGGACTTTTCCGCACATATTCGGACTTTCTCTCCCTGCCCAAAGCGCTGCAGCAAAGAGTTGCTGCCGCCATCCATCGGTTCATCATCCAGCATGGCGGGAGTGTCCGCCGTAGCTATCATTGCTTCCTTATCCATACGCTGAAACAGGTGACGCCGACGTTCGCTAGGCTTCGGCAGATTGGGGTTTGACAATCGCGGAAGCGGGTTCGTATTATTGCCTAGAGGTGAAGGCATGCGAAAGTCTCACTTGATGATGTTCTCCTCTCTCCTTCTGATGTGCGCGCCTCTGGCAGCAACCTCCGCACAGACCGGCTGGACGATGGTGGGCGGACCCGGGCAGGGGAACCTGCAGTTTTCGGGCCCCAGCGGGGTCGCGGTTGACTCCAAAGGGCACATCTACGTGGCGGACCAGGGAAACAGCCGGGTCGTCAGGATGGACGACATGGCAGGGACTAACTGGGCAGCTATTGGCACTGACGGACCGGGCCGCGGGCAGTTTTCCGCCCCGTTCCGCGTCGCTGTGGACTCCCTGGGTCGAGTTTACGTCGCAGACAAGGACAATAACCGCATCGTCAGATTCAATGACATGTCGGGGTCCCATTGGACGAGCTTTGGAAAGCGGGGGAAAGGCCGTACCCAGCTTTTCGGCCCAACGGGAATCGCCATAGATTCGGCCGACCGAATCTATATAGCGGATCAAAACAATAACCGGATCGTCCGCGTCGACGACATGACGGGAAAGAACTGGACAGCCTTCGGCAGTTTCGGCCAGGGAGAAAAGGAGTTCTCAGGTCCTAGCGGGGTGGCTTTGGATCCTGACGGTCGAATCTACGTCACCGATCAGAACAACAACCGAGTTGTCCGCGTCGACGATATGATCGGCGAGGGATGGACTGCTTTCGGCGTCAAGGGGCTGGGGGACGGTCAATACTTCGGGCCCAGCGGCATTGCCCTTGACGGGAAGGGACGCATCTACACGGCAGACCCCGAAAACAATCGTATCGAAAGGATCGACGATATGACGGGCGCCAACTGGGCCACCTTCGGAGACGTCGGACAGGGCGCGAACCAGCTCTACCTCCCCGGCGGAGTCGCCGTGGATTCGCAAGGCAAAATCTACGTGGCCGACACCCGCAACTCCCGCGTGGTGCAGATAGAGTGGCCGTAGCGCGAAGGAAGCCCCCGGGGCGTCCCCTTGACCAATTCTTCGCATTCCTGTAGCGTATCCTTGGCCTCAATAGACAAGGGCTTCGTGAGGCCAAATCAGAAGGACAAGAAGCCCGATCATTCGGACCTTCCATGAGCTACCCCGAAGGAACTCCCGACCAGACAACGGTGACAAATCCTTGTGCTGCTCCTTTCGTGCGGTGTTCGAAGGGCGATGATAAAAACTCTCCAGGAGGAGTAGATGAACAAGAAACTCTACGTCGGCGGCCTTTCCTATTCCGTGACTGATGATCAGCTCCAGCAGCTCTTTGCCCAGCACGGGACCGTGGAATCCGCGAAAGTGATCACGGACAAGTACACGGACCGCTCACGCGGCTTCGGCTTCGTCGAGATGGGAACCGTGGAAGAAGCCGAGAAGGCCATCCAGGCGCTCAACGGCTCGCAGCACGAAGGGCGCAAGCTCACGGTGAACATTTCCAAGCCCCGTGAAGAGCGCTCGGGTGGCGGCGGCGGCTACCGCGACAGATACTAGACCGATACGAGAAAAATCTGAAATAATCAGGGGGCAGGTCGGCCCCCTTTTTTTGTCGTCCGTGATCATGGTCTGTTGGTAATTTGGGAAGGGGTGCACTATGGCGGAACCGTTGAAGATTCTCGGGATCGCGGGAAGCCTTCGGCGCGGCTCGTACAACAGGGCGGCGCTCAACGCGGCAGGGCAGCTCTTGCCTCTGGGTGTCGTCCTCGAAACCTTCGACCTCGAAGGGATTCCCGTATACAACCAGGACAACGAGCTTTCCCCCCCGCCGAAGGTCCAGGAGTTGAAGCGGCGGGTGCGGGCCGCGGACGCTATCCTTTTCGTGACCCCGGAGCACAACTTCTCCATCCCTGCCGCCTTGAAGAATGCAATCGACTGGGCTTCCCGGCCGCCCACGGACAACGCCTGGGCGGGCAAAGCCGCCGCAATCATGGGGGCATCCATGGGGAAAACTGCAACCGCGCGGGCGCAGGCCCATTTGCGCCAGATCTTCTCCTACGTCGACGTGTACCCCCTCAACAAGCCGGCCGTCATGATCGGGGAGGCCGCGCAGGCTTTCGACGTGCACGGCAACCTCCAGGACGAAAAAGCCAGGGATCTGATCCGTCAGCTTCTGGAGAACCTGGCAGCCTGGACGTTGCGGCTTCGAGGGGCCGAGAAGCCAAGCGGCTGATTCGCGTGCATCCTGGAGCCTCCGCGCACGAGCCGCAGCCATGAAACTCATTTCCTGGAATGTAAACGGCGTCCGCGCCATCCTTCGCAAGAACGGCCTAACATTCCTCGCCTCTGAAAAACCGCACGTTCTTTGCTTGCAGGAGACTCGAGCAAATCCCGAAGACGCCGGGGCGATCCCTGGGGGGTTTCGCTACCAGCATTGGTTTCCGGCGAAGCGGCTTGGCTATTCAGGCACCGCAACCTTCTCGCGCATCGAGCCGCTTTCGGTGAGACGCGGTATTGGGGTGCCCGAGCATGATGAGGAAGGCAGAGTGCTTACCTTTGAGCTGCCTCGGATGTTCGTGGTCAACGTCTATACGCCCAACTCACGCAGGGACCTTTCCCGGCTTGCGTATCGCGGCAGGTGGGACCGCGCGTTCCTGCGCTTCCTCAAGCGATTGGAACTTCAAAAGCCTGTTCTCTTTTGCGGTGACATCAACGTAGCCCATGAGGAAATAGACCTTGCCCGTCCAAAGGAAAATCACCATACCCACGGATTCACTGACCAGGAAAGGGCGGGCTTTTCCGCCATCCTCAAGGCTGGGTTCGTCGACACGTTCCGGGAGCTGCATTCTGAGGGAGGCAACTACACGTGGTGGAACCTCGCCATGCGAGCCCGAGAGCGCAACGTAGGATGGCGAATCGACTATGTCGTCATCTCGAAGTTGTTGCGCCCTGCGCTGTCCAAAGCGTTCATCCTCCCGAAGGTGAGGGGTTCGGACCACTGCCCAGTGGGCGTCATTCTTGGCGCTATCCCGCAATCTGGCGGAGGAACGGAATGAGCGCCTCCATGGCCCGCTCGTTGAACCCACCCTCAGGGATAACAAGATCCGCGTAGGCCTTCGTGGGCTCGACGAACTCGTAGTGCCCCGGCCGGACTTTCTCCATGTACTGGGCAATCACAGACTCCATCGTCCGGCCGCGCTCCGTGATGTCGCGACGCAGCCGTCTGATGAACCGGATGTCATCAGGGGTGTCCACATACAGCTTCAGATCGATGAGGTCACGGACACGCTTGTCGAAAAAGATCAGGATCCCTTCGAAGATCACGAGCTTGCGCGGCTCGACGAGCACAGTGTCGTCGCGGCGACGGTGATGGACGAAGTCGTACTGCGGCATGCGGATGGGCTGCCCGGACTTCAACGTTTGCAGCTGCTCGAAAAGCAGATCGGTGTCGAACGCGTCGGGGTGGTCGAAGTTGAAATCCGTGATGGTGCGGTTGGTGAGATACTCGGCCGACCGGTAATAGTTGTCCTGCGCCACGAAGGCGTGGTCGCGGACGATCTCGGTGATCCGGGTGACAATGGTGGTCTTTCCCGAGCCTGATCCGCCGGCAATTCCGACAATTCTGACCTCACCTTTCATGTGACACCATCATAACGCTTCCCGCGGCACCTGTTGAAGCAGCGCCACCCCCACGCTACCATCCCGGCATGGGCGGCCCAACGATCGTCTCGGTACGAAAAATCTGGGACAGAGGCGCGCACAACGCCTTCACGGACCTTGTCCGCTTCAAGGATTGCTGGTTCTGCGCATTTCGGGAAGCTGACGGACACGCCGGCAGCGAGGGCAGGGTACGCATCCTGGAGTCGGCGGACGCCGCCGCATGGACGAGCGCCGCCGTCCTGAGGGAAAGAGACATCGACCTGCGCGACCCCAAACTCACCGTGACGCCGGACAAAAAACTCATGCTGTTGATGGGGGGCACCCCCGCGAGGGCGCAGATCGGCGGCCAACGACAACCACGCGTTGCTTTCTCCCAGGATGGACTGATCTGGACCCGGCCACAGCCCATCCTCTCAGAAGGGGACTGGCTGTGGCGGGTGACCTGGTTTCGCTCGCGCGCCTATGGGATCTCCTACCGGATTCGCAGTTCCAGAACGTGGAACATCTTCCTTCATGAAAGCGCTGATGGGATTCACTACACGCTGGTCAGTCCGCTTTCGGTGCCGGGCAAACCCAACGAGGGAACCGTCCGATTTCTCCCGAACGGGCGGGCGCTCGCCCTTGTGAGGAGGGAAGGAGGTGACGCCACCGGCTGGATCGGCACCAGCGCGCCGCCGTACTCCCTCTGGCAGTGGCGCTCCGCCGGCGTGCGGATCGGCGGCCCGAACTTCATCATCAGGTCTGACGGCACGATGTGGGCGGCGTGCCGCCAGTATGACAACGACGCGCCCGCCACCGTCATCGCCAAAATGAGCAGGACGACCCTGCGCCCCTTTCTCACGCTTCCCAGCGGTGGGGACTGCAGCTACCCGGGGCTGGTCTTGTATCGGGGCGCGCTGTGGGTGAGCTACTACTCCTCCCACGAAGGGAAGGCAAGCATCTACCTGGCGTGCGTGAAGCTGTGAATTGTCGAATCGGTGCGCAGCCGCTCAGAGACTTCGCTTTGCCGCCGGGTCTACAGCCTTCACCATCTCGCCGAGAAGTTTCGCGATTGTGCGAAGTGGTTTGCGCGAATGGTAGGTGCGGCTCAAGATGATGCCGCCCTCGACTGCGGCCGTGATTGCAACGGACAGAGCCGCGGCAGGCAACTCGGAAAAACCATACTCGCGCAGCTTGTCCTTGAATGCATCTGCGATCAGAGCGTAGGCTTCCCGGCAGCAAGCATTCAGCTTCTTGCTGGTCGTCGCAGTTTCTGAAGCAATGACGGTCAGAGCCCCGCCGGAGCGAAATCCCGAGGCCATCACGAAAAAAGACATCCTGTCGACAAAGGTCCGAACAGCCTCGGCAGCATTCGACTTCTTGACCAGGCTGACGCGGATGCGCTCGGCAAGTGTTCGTCCCGCCAGGAGAATCGCCTCTTCTGCGATTTGCTCTTTGCCCCCGGGGAAATGGTAATAGATCGAGCCTTTGGGCGCTTTGCCCCGGCGGACGATTTCGTTCAAGCCCATCCCGTAATAGCCGTTGTCGGCAAGCAAATCGCTCGCAGCCCTGATGATCCTTTCTCGTGATGACAGCTTCCTTGGCCGTCTCGGCGCGGGATCCGTTTTTGCGTGCACCTCTGAGCTATAGCATTTTCAGAATATTATTAATAGAGCTATTAGATATTTCGCTCTGAAGCCTTTTTCTCTTGCATTTCTCTACGCATTCGAATAGTATGACGACTGGTCTACCCGCCTAACGTTTATTGATGAACGTTCATCGGAAAGTCCAAATCGGTCTTCACCTTTAATACAGGAAGGGAATCGAGAAAATGAACCAGATCGCGGGTAACGCCGCATCGAAAAATAGGGCCCGTGGTTCCTTGTCGACAAAGATCATCCTCGTGCAGCTGGCCGTCGTGCTTGTCGTCATGGGCCTCAACGGGGTCGTCACGTACCTGCAGGACTCTCGCCAGCTCAACGACTCACTGCACCAGCGCGGGGAGCAGCTGCTCAAGCGGCTGCCGGCAAGTCTATCCGCGCCGCTGTGGAACATCGACGCGGCAGCAGTGGATTCCGCGGTTTCCCTGGAAATGATGGACTCCGATGTGCAGGCCATCGCTGTCACCGCCGAGTCGGGAGTTTCGGGAAAAATGCGCGACGCAAAAGGCGCAGTGATTGCCTGGTCGGATCAGGAAGGGCAACGAGTCGCAGGCTCCGCCTACAAGCACCTGAGCGCCGATGTCACATACCAGGACAAGGCGATCGGGAAGCTCGACGTCTACCTCTCCGATCGCTCGATCACCGAAGGGCTCAAGTCTATTCTCCTGCAGACCGTTGGGGTCACCGTCGTGGTCATTCTCCTTCTGGCTCTTGCCACCCTTTTCATTACGCGTGTCCTCGTGGCACGGCCTTTGAAGATCGTGGATGGCGCCCTGGGACGCATTGCACACGGGAACCTGGGCAGCACTGTTGATTTCCATTCGCGCGACGAACTGGGAAGCCTTGCTCACGCGGTCAACGAGATGATCAGCCAGTTGCGCGGCATGGTGGTCAAGATCAGGGAGACCGCCGATCAGCTGGCGAAGTCCAGCGTGCAGATTTCCGAGAACTCCCAACAATTGGCTTCCGGCTCCCAGAGCCAGGCGGCGACGCTGGAGGAAACAAGCGCCTCGGTGGAAGAGCTGACCTCAAGCGTCGAGCAGGTGGCTTTGCACGCCCAGAGTCAGGCGGATTCAGTGGAGAAAACCTCTGCGGCCATGACGGAAGTGCGCGGCTCGGCAGAAACCGTTTCTGAAACGCTGAAAGTCGTTTCGGCGTCCTCCGAAGAGTCGGTGCAAATGGCACATTCAGGGGTGGATGCGGTGAACAATGCCGTGACGGCCATCGAGGCTATCTCTCAGAAGGCCGAGCAGATCGGGGGCATCGTCACGGTGATCTCCGATATTGCGGACCAGACCAACCTGCTTTCCCTAAACGCTGCTATTGAGGCTGCGCGCGCGGGGGAGCACGGGCGAGGGTTCGCCGTGGTGGCTCAGGAGGTCAGCAAGCTCGCTGAGCGCAGCGCGGCCTCCACACGAGAGATCCAGACGCTTATCAACGAAAGCGGCACCATCGTCACCAATGGCGTGAAAGTGGCGCAGGGCGCCCTCAGCGCCATGAACGCAATCATCGATGGCGCGCAAAAGACCAATAAGGCAATCACCGAGCTTTCCGGCCGCATCCACTCGCAGATCGATTCGATTGCCAACGCTGTCGCCATCACCGGCTCCATCACGGAAATGTCGCACAGCATCTCAGCGGCCACCGAAGAGCAGACCACGAACGCGCGTCAGGTGGCGACGGCAGTGGAGAACGTGAATGAGCTGACGCAGCATGCCGCATTGGCGGCCGAGCAGATGTCCGCAGCCACCGTGGAGCTGTCGCAGCTGGCGCAACAGCTCACCAACCTAGTTCAGCAATTCGCTCTGGAGACGGACTCTCCGGCAGCTCTCGCTCCCAGTGCACTGCATTCGGCGGGCACACCAATGCTGGCACTGGGCGGTGGCCTCGGGAATCCGCCAAAGCACCCAATTCCTTAAGGAGGAGATATGAATAAGAGGTTTCCAGCTCTCGTCATCCTGTTTGCGGGAGTGATCGCGGCGGCAGGCGCGCAACAAACCATCAAGATCGGCTATTGGGACAACGCGCCGTTCGTCATCGCGCAGCCAGGAGGCGCCGCGCCCACCGGCGCGGCTGTCGACTACTGGACAACGATTGCAGCTCCCGCAATGAACGTGAAAATAGAGTGGGTCGGGCCGACCGCGCTTCCAAGGCTGCTCATGCAGCTAACCAACGGCGATATCGACGCGATCCTCGTTGCCGCCAAAACCCCCGACAGGGAAAAGCTCTACCAGTTCCCCTCGACGCCGACCGTGCAATTCCTGCCGGGGTTGGCCGTGCTGAAAGAAAACCCTCTCGGCGCGGTCAAGAGCGCGGATGACATCGCCGGCATGAAGGTGGGCTACGCCACAGGGCTGACGGTGATCGACTTCATGAAAAACGCGAAGGTCACCTGGGACAACATGAGCACGGCGACCTGGATCCAAGATGATTTCAGAAAGCTCGCAAACAAGCGTATCGACGCCGTGTTCAACTTGACGACTGTTGGTCTCCAGTATGAGGCTGCCAAGAGCTATGCGGGGCAATTTAAGTTCCTCCAGCTGCCGGTTCCGCCGAACCCCATCTACACTATGTTCGCAAAGACGGACAGGGCAACAGCCTTTCTCAAACAGTACGACACCATCAATTCCAAAAACGCAAACAAAATGGACGCGTTGGTCAACAAGTATCTCAATCAGTAGCACCCCCATCCCTCCCCAATATTGAGGCCGAAGGGCGGAGCCCGCAAGGGCCGCCGCCCTCATCGGCGAGAGAGGGCGGCGGCCTTCTTTTTCTCTATATTCCTATAACAGTGAGATTCTCTACCCTTCCGTGACACTTCCGTGAACTCTGGATCCGACATTCTCTTCAGATCGTAGATTGAATGGAGGAACATATGAAACGAGCAAGTTTGGCTATTCTTTTTTCCCTCGCGGCCGTGGCGCTTTCCTTCGGTCAAAGCATGATGAGCACGAACAACTCCAACGGCAACTCGACCACTATGATGTCTGCCAATCCGATGAAAGCCGATCCCATGATGGGAAACCAGCTGCGCTTCGCGAAAAGCACAGGCACCAAGGTGATCTTCACTACGTTGGAGGCTGCGGAAGCGCTGGCTGCCAAGCAGCCCACCGTGCTGTTTTTCGCCGCGGACTGGTGCCCTTACTGCCAGAGCGATCTCAAGGACATCAACGCCAACGGCAACCGTCTGGGAGATGTCGCCGTCGTCGTCGCCAACTACGACACTGCGACGGAACTGAAGGCGAAATACGGGATCACCGTCCAGGATACTTTCGTGCAGATCGACGCTTCGGGAATGGAGAAGGCGATCTGGAGGGGCGGCGGCGCGGGCGTTGACGACATCGTCAGCCACATCGTGCGGTCGTAAGGAAAGAGCACATGCTGGTACTGCTGGCGTTCGCGTTTGTCTCAGGGATCATCACGATCCTCTCCCCGTGCATTTTGCCGGTCCTCCCCATCGTGCTCTCGGGGAGCGTCGGTGGCGGAAAAGCCCGGCCCTTCGGCGTCCTTGCGGGGTTCGTCGTCAGCTTCACAGTCTTCACGCTGACCCTTTCGGCAATCGTGCGCGCGCTGGGCATCCCCGCTGACGCGTTGCGCGTCGTTGCGGTGGTGCTGATTGCGCTTTTCGGGATCGTTATGCTCGTGCCGAGGCTCCGCGACGGATTCGAGATGCTCACGAGCCGGATTGCAAGCAGGGGGAACAGGACCTCGAGCGTCGCGGCAGCGAAGCCCGGCGCCGCTGGGAGCGTCCCGGCGGGCCAACGGCTGGCCGGATTCTGGAGCGGAATCGTCGTCGGCCTGAGCCTCGGGCTGATCTGGACCCCGTGCGTTGGCCCCATCATGGCCTCTGTCATCAGCCTGGCGCTGACCCAGCAGGTGAGTGGGGATTCCGTTTTCATCACTCTGGCGTACACCCTGGGGACCTCCATTCCAATGCTTGCCGTCATGCTGGGAGGCAGGGCGCTTCTGGCGCGCGTTCCCGCCCTCACCAAGAACACTGCCAACATCCAGAAAGGCTTCGGCGTCCTCATGCTGGTCATGGCCGTAGCGATCGGCTTCGGCTGGGACAGGAGGTTCCAGGCTGCGGTCCTGCGGGCTTTCCCAAACTATGGAAGCGGGCTGACGGCCATCGAAAAGGCGCCCACGGTGCGCACGGCGCTGCGCTCACTCCACCCGGCAGACATGGCCAATCAGGCCGGCAGCGCTGGGACGAACGCTTCCGGGGAAAGGCTATTCTCTGGGGCAATGGACGCTACTCCTGAGAAAGGAGTTCTCGGGGATTACGGGCTCGCCCCAAGCATCGTGACCAGCGGGATGTGGTTCAACACCGAGGGCGTGGTCCCCATGGAAGGGCAGCCGGCCGGTGGAGGATCTCTTCCCCTCACCATGCGCAGCCTTCGGGGCCGGGTCGTCCTCATCGACTTCTGGACCTACAGCTGCGTCAACTGTGTGCGCACCCTGCCGTATCTTAAGGCGTGGTACGACACGTACCGAAGCCGCGGCCTGGTGATCATTGGCGTTCACACACCTGAGTTCGAGTTCGAGATGAAAAGCGCCAACGTGGCCCAGGCCATCAAGGACCTCGGCGTGGACTGGCCGGTCGTCCAGGACAACGACTACAAACAGTGGAACGCGTACTCCAACCAGTACTGGCCGGCGCACTATTTCATCGACGCCCAAGGCCATGTCCGCTATTTCCACTTCGGCGAAGGGGAATATGACGTTTCCGAGAAGGTCATCCAGGCGCTCCTCAAGGAAGCCGGCGCGAACGTCACGGGAATCGTCTCGAAGCCGGCGCCCGACATCGAGGCTAACACACCGGAGACGTACCTCGGTTACGATAGGGGCCGCGGGTTTACCAGCGCGACTGTTCCCGTCCCCGACAAGCCGGCGGACTACGCTCCGGCCAAAACGCCGGGCAACGGGGAATGGAATCTCACAGGGAAGTGGACAATCACCCCGCAATACGTAGTGCCGCAGGCGTCAGGCACGCTTCAGCTCGGGTTCAACGCCAAGAACGTGTTCCTCGTCATAGAGCCGGGTGAGCCGGGCGGAAAGATTGCCGTCAGCGTGGACGGAAAGCCTGGAAGCGACACTACGGATGTGACGAACGGCGTCCTTTCACCGCGCGAGAGTCGAATGTACCAACTTGTGGGGCTGACGCGGGCGGGGCCGCACGTGTTGCGGCTTGACGTGCGCGGGAATGTTCATTTGTTCGCGTTTACGTTTGGTTAAGCAAGGAGACTCAAAATGAGCCATATTCGCACTATTGCACTGATATTGGCGGCGGCTACGCTCGGCGCGGGCGCTACGTTTGCCGACAGCCAGGACAGCACAGCCACCGCCGTATTTGCCGGAGGATGCTTCTGGAGCATGCAGGCGGCTTTCGAGAAGGTCTATGGGGTAATCTCGGTCACCTCGGGCTATACCGGAGGCACGAGCCGCAACCCTAGCTACGAGACATATGCCGCCGCGGGGCACCTCGAAGCGGTGAAAGTGATTTATGATCCATCCCGGGTGGGCTACAAGGACCTGCTGGACGATTATTGGCGCCATACGGATCCGACGGACAAGGGCGGCCAGTTCGGGGACCGGGGCCCCCAATATCGCCCGGTCATCTTCTGGCTGGACGACTCGCAGCGCCGGGAAGCTGAGACCTCAAAAGAAGCGCTGGAGAAATCAGGCCGATTTAAGGCGCCCATTGTCACCGAGATCAGCAAGGGATCGACATTCTACGCGGCGGAGGACTACCACCAGGACTATGCTCGGAAGAATCCCAGCGCCTATGCGGAGTACCGCGCGAACTCGGGCCGTGACCAGATCTTCGTGAAATACTGGGGACCGTCGGCGCTTCTTGATCCGGCGGCACCCCCCTCGGCCCCGGACGGCAACTACCACAAGCCGGGCGTAGAGCAGCTCAAGAAGATGCTGAACTCGATGCAGTTCGAGGTCACCCAGGAGGAGGGAACGGAGCCGCCGTTCAACAACGAGTACTGGAACAACCACAAGGCCGGGATTTACGTGGACATCGTCTCGGGGGAGCCCCTTTTCAGCTCGACGGACAAGTTCGAGTCAGGAACGGGCTGGCCCAGCTTCACCCGCCCCCTCGCGCCGGGAAACATCGTAGCGAAGGAGGACACTAGCTTTTTGATGGTCCGCACCGAGGTGAAAAGCCGCTACGCGGGCTCCCACCTGGGCCACCTCTTCGATGACGGGCCCGCACCTACTGGTCTTCGCTACTGCATGGACTCCGCCTCGCTGCGCTTCGTCCCCGTGGCAGACATGCAGAAGGAGGGCTACGGCCAGTACCTGTACCTGTTCAAGGAGTGAGACGGCGGACTTGAGGCCAGTTTCGCGGGCAACGCGCTTGTGCTACAGTGGCGACGCAACACTAGAAAAAGGAGCCGCCGCATGCAAAGCGCGTTGCCGCTGCGAAAACGCCCGCTTGATCTGATCCTCGTTATCTACTTCATCTTCAACCTGGTCGCAATCAGCTACTTTTTCGACATCGAGCAAATCGTGATCCCCGACACCTCGCACTTCACCTATCCCGCCTGGCCGCCGCGGTTCGTAGTCGACCTGGGCCACTGGTGGGGTCAGACCTTCGATCCGCTCCTAAACGCGCGCCCGGTGTGGTGGCGGGCAACCATCTGGATCGACGCCGTTTTCTTCGGGCCTTTCTACGCGTTTGCCATCTACGCGTTCTGGCGGGGGCGCAACTGGATCCGGGTGCCGAGCATCATCTACGCCTCCGTCATGCTCACCAACGTAACGATCATCCTGAGCGAGGAGATCTGGGGGCCGCATGCAACTCCGCACCTCGTCAATGTGATCGGAGCGAACGCCGCGTGGGTGGTCGCGCCAATTCTCATTATCTGGCGGATGAGGAAAGACCCCTACACGTAGCGATGGATGGCACACCCATATCGCCCCCAAACGCGCGCCGACGCCACTGCAGCGGTCACCGTTAGATGATCGTTTGTATTATTGAGCGCAAACGCTGATGGAAAACAAAGCAGCAGACGGAAGCAAGTTGACCGATGTCGTGGTCATCGGCGGCGGCGCAACAGGGTGTGGGCTCGCGTGGGATCTCGCGCTGCGTGGGCTGGAGGTGGCCCTCGTCGAACGAGGGGAGCTGGCCAGCGGCACCACGGGACGGTTCCACGGCCTCCTCCATTCAGGGGCCCGCTACGCTGTCAGTGATCCCGTCACCGCGGGCGAATGCTACCGGGAAAGCTTGATTTTGCGCCGCGTCGCCAAGGCTGCCGTCGAGGACACGGCAGGCCTTTTCGTTTTTGGCGACGGCGACGACGGAGCCTATCTTGAACAATGGATAGCGGGATGTCGCCGGGCAGGCATTCCTATCACCGAGACTCCAATGGCCGAGGCTCATCTTCGCGAGCCAGCGCTCCACGCGGGCATCAAAAGGGCGTTCCT
>Ga0326727_10020895_pt1 | contig 12930 bp, 10 predicted proteins | sample MB2enrmetagenome_FD_207643 | JGI IMG/M metagenome (GOLD analysis project Ga0326727, IMG submission 207643) | Lab enriched peat soil microbial communities from McLean, Ithaca, NY, United States - MB29MY | ecosystem: Environmental > Terrestrial > Soil > Wetlands > Peat | place: USA: New York...
GCGTTTACGTCCTTTCCGTTCACTGCGAGGATGACGTCCCCTGCTTTGATTCCCGCTTTCTCCGCAGGCGTTCCGGAGATAACGTCTTGAACTAACACTCCGGCCGGCTTGGACATCCCCAGCGCACGCGCTTCAGTTTCGTCAAGTTCGGGTTTCATCTTGATCCCGAGCCACGGCCTCTTGACCTTGCCGTATGCGATCAAATCCTCCGCCATTTTTCTCACGAGGTTTATCGGAATCGCAAATCCGTATCCCTGATTATATCCCGTTCTTGTAGCGATGGCAGCGTTGATGCCGACTACCTCGCCGCGGATGTTCACAAGCGCCCCGCCGCTATTCCCCGGATTGATAGCAGCATCTGTCTGAATGAAGTTGCTGATGCCGTATTTCTCCTGTGAGGTCTCAACATCTATATTCCTTCCGAGCGCGCTCACTATTCCCGCAGTGACTGTTGAAGTCAGCCCCAGCGGATTTCCGATCGCCAGAACCCATTGGCCGACCTCGACGCTGTCCGAGTTGCCGAGCGCAGCTGCCGGAAGATCTTTCGCATCAACCTTGATTACCGCCACATCCGTGGTCGGATCCTTGCCGACGACCGTACCACTGAATTCCCGATTGTCGTAAAGCGTTACTTTAATCCCGTTTTTCGCGGCGTCGTCGACCACATGGTTATTCGTTATGATGTAGCCATCCGCCGTTACAATCACACCGGATCCTACTCCTTTCTCAGGCTGAGGTTCCGGGAGGTTGAATTGAAAATTGTGGAAAAAGGGAATGCCGCTTTTCGGCTTTGTCTTCACGGTGACGCTCACCACCGTTGGAGTCACAGCCTTCGCAACAGCAATGAATGCTCTCTGGGTTGACATCAGATTCATGTCGGCGCTGACAGCCGGAGCCGGGCCGCCAAGCTTCACCTTGTCGCCTGAGAAACTGAAGCTTCTGCCTACCCCGTTGAAACTCATCACAAGAAATGCTCCGAAAACAACTCCGACAGCGACGAGCAGCGCTGCGCCAAGTAAGGTCCTTTTCCTCATAACCAATTCCTCCTCCGAAGAAGTCCTTCGGATAAATCGTTCTCTATCAATAACCTATCCCTCTTTCAGTGGCGGGGTCGCCAAGATTAGAAACGTTTCCTGCGACTAAAGCACCTGCCTCGTGCAAAGCTGCTCCGGTCACATCCCTTCCGGACGGTCTTGCCCGTCAATTTAGCCTCACGGACAGTGAGTAGCAAATCACTCCAAAGCCGCTAGAAATTTCAATGATTTTATTTCCTTCAGGCTGTCCGAGTGCCTTCTTAGATAAACAAAAACAAAATTTGAGAGTTCATGTTGAAGCGCGAGCTCAATCTCGGAGTTTGCCGCAGCTCCAGAAGTTAGACGAGCAAAACTCCGTAAAATTAAAAGCGCCGGAGCTGAAAGAGCGCATGCGTAGTCAATTCTTGACGAACACGCTTCGCACAGAGGCCCCCCTTTCTCAATAACGTAACCGATCTTCTCTTGTTTCTCGACGCTGATGACCTTCTGGCAAATCAAACAATTCTCGAAATTTGGCGCAAATCCGAGCTCGATTGCAAGGTGGAGTCCGAAATGTATAAAAACGTTCAGAGGAGAAGACTTTTCTCTTTCTCCGGAGAGGTTATCGAGCTCGGCCAGCGAATCCACCAGCAACCTGAAGAGCCGCTCATTCTCCTCTTCATCGTGCATGACACGATTGACGATCTCTATAAGCGAGATTGCTACCGAGAGTTTGCCCATGCTTGTCGTCAACGACTTGAAGTACTTCACGAAGTCACTGGAAGACACATACTGGAGCTGGCGATTCTCGCGGCGGTAAAAAACGATCTGAAGGTAATTAAGCGGTTGAAAGAGAGAGCCGAATTTGCTTTTCGGGTTGCGTGCGCCCTTTGCGATTGCGCTCATCTTCCCGTACCGCTTTGTATAGAACGTCACGATCTTGCTCGTGTCGCGGTAGTTAACCGCTCTCAAGACAATAGCTTCGGTCTTCTCGATTGACACGGATCAATTTAACGAAAGGAAACAGAGGAGACAAAAAGAAGAAGATGGATCTTCTTACGGGCACAATGGAAAATTGACAGTGAGCAAAGAGCGGAAACAAGACTACATCAGAAAAACTTCTTGGTCTTTCTGCCGCGACGGCATCTCATCCCACGTCCTCCCCTCCAACTCTCTGCCAGCCAGCTTCTTATTCATCCCTCCCCATTGTTTGAAAAAGAACTTCACGCCAGCTTCTAGACACCGATCTCTTATTTCCGTTATCCATTCCTTTTTCACGGGTCGGGACCTTGGCCCCGATTCACCACCAACAATAACCCACTGAATACCTTGCAAATCAATATTCCCCAACGGTCCCAGAAGTGGTTCAAGTGAAAGGAACTTGACTTTAGAAGGCACGGACCTCAGATGTTCAATCCGCCACAAGTATTCCTCGCTTTCCACAGAAACTCCTATCCATATGTTCTCTGACCAGGGTAGCATAGGTGCAATGTGCTCCAAATACTGTGCTCTTTTGGTCAATACTTGAAACACGTGCCAATTTGCTTTGTTCATGACCTGAAAAACCTTCGTCAGAAACTCCAATGGTATTTTTTCATGAAATAGGTCCGACATTGAATTCACAAAGATCGTACTCGGCTGCTTCCACCTCAAAGGAAGTTGAATTGAATCTGGATGTAATGACAGTCTAAACCCATTCGCATAATGTGGCTGCCCCATCATTTTGAGCCTATGAGCAATGCGCTCAGCATAGCAGAACTTACATCCCGGACTAACCTTTGTACAGCCGGTGACCGGGTTCCAGGTTGATTCGGTCCATTCTATTTTGGAATTAGCAGCCATATACTGGCAGAAAGTATAGATCTCTCGTTTTAGTTTTTCAACGGCTGAACAATTCTGAATCAGCTCCGCCATATTTTTTTGCATCATCCCAGAATTTGAAAGCTATTCTCCCTTTTGAAAAGAATCCTATGTAATAAATGATCCTTGATTTTGAGTTCTCGAAGGGAAGAAAATCTTTAGACGGATTTGTGTGAAGGTAACCCAACGACGCCATCTGAGCAGAAAACTTCTCGCCGACATAGAGACTCAAGCTCGGAGGTGTTATGTTCTTTCCCAGTCCGTTTCTCCAGTCTTGCGACCCCAGAAAGTTGGCAATAGTCAACGAGCTATCAGCGAGGTATGCTCGCCAATTCAGTTTCACATCCAAACCCAACATGATGTTTATCATAAAATCCATTTTCCGGTTTTCGGCCAACTTTTTTATTGTCTCAAAATGTACATCCAGCGCGTAGGGGTCGATAAAACAAAAGGTAAGTGTGGAATCCCCGAGGTCACCGATCACCTTATTGAGTTCTTGGTTTATGCGGTCCACTTGCTCGTTACAATCACCCGGTATGATGCTGGGCTTTTGGTCAGGGAAATGTGAAGCAATTCGCGCTTCTAAAGCTCTAAGGTCTTGACCATTCTTTTCGCAGAATATGTAGTGATCAAACTTCGGTTGTCTGTCAAGTGCAATGAAAGGCGAACCTGCACGAAGGCAAGAGGATCTCGGGCGTTCTGACATCCCAGAACCGCTATATAAATCTATATGAATCCTCTTTTTGAATCTGTTTTTCATTGCATCAAGAAATATATCAAGATACATCGACAAGACCCCGTGCTTGATGCTCGTCCATGGGTTCTCTTTTTCTCTAGGAAGACCATCATCCGGATATGTTCGCTTCAGTTCAGCCCCATTGTTGCACCTTTAAGAGTTATTCAAATAAGTTTTCAAGATGTTCACCTCCATTATCCGATCATCCGTGTTATGCTTTCCCTGAACGGTTTCCTTATTATTCCATGTTCCGTGACTATCGCACCGATGTTTTCTGCCGGAGAAACGTCGAACGCGGGCGCATAGACGGAAATATTTTCAGGCGCCGAACGACAATTCTGGAAATGTGTGACTTCGTCAGCATTTCGCTCCTCGATTGGAATGTCCTCGCCAGATTTTGCAGTCAGGTCAAAACTAGAGCTCGGCGCGGCAACGTAAAATGGAATCTTGTTTTCCTTACAGAGCACGGAAAGATTGTATGTGCCGATCTTGTTTGCGGTGTCTCCGTTCGCCGCTATCCTGTCCGCACCGACGACGACGAGGTCAACTTTAAACCTTCTCATCGCGATTCCCGACGCGCTGTCAACGATCAAGTTGAATTTTATCCCAAGCTTCTGAAGCTCGTATGCGGTAAGCCGCGCTCCCTGAAGCAACGGCCTCGTTTCATCTGCAATCACAAATATGTCTTTCCCGGCTTCATGTGCAGCACGAATGATTCCGAGTGCTGTACCATAGCCTCCGGTTGCGAGCCCGCCGGTATGGCAGTGCGTGAGAATTGTGGCTTTTTGTGGAACAAGCTCAAGCCCGAATTGCCCAATTGTTTTGCAAGCTTCGATTTCTTCACTAAGAATCTTGTTGGACTCACTTAAGAATCTCTCGCCGATGTTGCCGGACAAATCTAATTTTCTCAAACGGGCAAGAACGTTTTTCAGATTGACCGCTGTCGGCCGAGTCGCCTGAATCTCGCTCAGCGCCCGATCAAGCTCCGAGCCGATCTTATCCTTTGATTCAAATTCAAGAGCGGCCAGCGCTGCGGCATAAGCTGCGGCTATCCCAATTGCAGGTGCGCCGCGAATCCTGAGAGATTTTATCCACTCGCAGACATCCCGGTAATTATCAGTCGAAAGGAATTCCTCGGCGTGCGGGAGAAGTGTCTGATCGATGATCACAACCTTCCCGCCATCCCACCTTATTGGATCCGGCAATTCACCTTGTCTCATGGCCGTCTCCAAAAAGTCCAACGTCGCTGCTTCCAGACAACCGTATGTCCAGATCACTCATCGAATTTCGAAAGCTCGATGAAGTCCCGGTAGCGCCTGTGAATATCCATGTCGGACAGATTCTTGAGCGCCTCCGTTCCGAATTTCCCGACAACGAAAGAGGCCATCACGCTTCCATAGACAACCGCTTTTTTCAAATTATGATCCGACAGATCTTCGGTGCGGGCGAGATGCCCGATAAACCCGCCCGCAAACGTATCACCTGCGCCGGTTGGATCATAGATGAATTCGAGCGGGTATGCTGGTGCCGAGAAAGTTGTGTCGCCCGTGAACAGGAGCGCGCCATGTTCTCCCTTTTTGATAATCACGACGGGCGGGCCAAGCTTCATTATCTTCCTAGCGGCTTTGACAAGGTTCGGTTCGGAGGTGAGCAGCCTCGCCTCGGAATCGTTGACGATCAGAACGTCGACCCGTGTTAAGGTCTCCAGGAGCTCTTTGTTTTTTCCGGTAATCCAGAAATTCATCGTGTCACAGACAACGAGCTCCGGCTTCCGTTCCAGGGAATCGATCACCCGAAGCTGCAAAACGGGATCGATATTCCCGAGAATCAGGTATCTGCTTTTGTTATATGAGTCCGGAAGAACCGGGTCGAATTTTTCAAAAACGTTCAGCTGAGTATCGAGCGTGTCGCGCTCGTTCAGATCGTAATGGTAGTGGCCGCTCCAGTAGAATGTCTTTCCGCCTTTCACAACCTGAAGGCCTGCAAGGTCAACCCCACGGGATTCTAGAAATTCAAGCTCGGACTTCGGAAAGTCGGAGCCCACAACGCCAACGAGCCTGATAGGTGCTGTAAAATAGGATGCCGATGCTGAAACATATACCGCACTTCCGCCAGCGACTCTATCCGCGCGGCCAAAAGGCGTCTCGATCGTATCGAGCGCGATGGACCCGACCACAAGTAAACTCATTATTCTTTCTCCAATGTGAGTGAATCGCGAAAACTAATTTAACACGGAGAAGAGGAAGTTCAAATTCCATTTCGAAAGTTCAAACTGATGAACCATGCCTTCGACGTGTTTGAAAAGCCGATATGTTCCGAACCCGAGAACGAGTCTTGCCAGCGTCCGAATGCCATGGCAACCCCGATGATTCCGAAATAGACTCCAAGAAGGTCAAGGGCATTTCACAACTGTGCGAATCCTTTGGAACTCGAACGTAATGAGGACTCGAGAGTGTCTTTGATCGGACACGGGACTATGGCGGAGCATTCCGGAAATCTCATCACACAAGAAGTCAAGTGTTTCCTGCGATCGCCTTCCATCCACCGTGTGAAAGAGTGCGATTTCGTTAGGGTACGTCGCCAGCCTGAAATCTCCCTTGGATCCCCCGACGAAGAGAGCACAATCCCTTTGACTAGCAGCCGGAGACTTTTTTTCTGGAGACGCATTAGGAATTCCGTGCCGCTTGCCGGTTTCGTCCATGTTCATGTACCTCCCCGTTGGCTAGGCTAAGAAACAGAGCACGGCTTGGAGCCGTACCCACACTGCCTGCTGGAAAATCCCCGCCAGATATCAGACCTTTCCCTCGGAAGCCTTGCATCTCGGTGCCAGTAATTCAAACAGGGTCTTGGCCGTCACCCGACTCTCACACCCCAAGGCATCAACGCTAGTGGTTTTTGGTCTCGTGAAGGGGTGTGTTTCGACCAAGACTCACGACCCCGAAAGAATTTTGCCAATTTAGTTGAAGTTTTCGACAATATTTGTTAAAGTTGGAAGAACAGGAAAATTAAGAAAAATAAGAAATGACGACTGACAAGCTGGGTGTTTTGAGGCCGTTGGCTGTAGGCCAGGCCGCCCAAGTCTGCAAGGTAACCGCGCGCACAATAAACAATTGGATAAGGGCTGGCAAGTTGAAGGCATATGCAACTCCCGGCGGACATTTCAGGATCTGGCCAAGCGATCTAAAAAATTTTCTGGCGGCGCACAACATGGACATCATTTTCGATTCTGGTGGAGAGCACCCTAGAAGAGTGCTCGTTGTCGATGACGACGAGGCTTATGCTGAAATGATACAAGAAGTTCTTCGCGACAAACTGCCGAGTTGCGAAGTCTCGATAACTCAAGACGGTTATGAAGCACTCATAATGTTGGGGGAGATCAAACCCGACCTTGTGATTCTGGACTTAATGATGCCGGGAATCGACGGATTCAAGGTTCTCGATCTGATTGCAGATCGGAAGACAAGTTATGATTTGAAAGTCCTTATCGTCTCTGGCAATTTGACCGCTTCAGCAATCGAGCGGTTGAAAAAATCGAGGGCAGATAGGTGGATGGCAAAGCCGATTTCGGCTTCAGACCTTGTCCACTCGGTACTTGACCTCCTGTCCGGCGAAGAGCTGGGCGGCAGAGGATTGTCTTGAACTCTCCCGAGTCGATCAATTCAATCAGGAGGTCTAGCCGTGCTCTGCTCTGCGGGGTCGTGATGCTGCCTGCTGGTGAACTCCCGCTTGGTTATTTCGTTCAACACTCCGCGTATTTCTTAGTAGGTATTATCGCAGGAGTCATCGTAATCTTGCTCTTTGTCTACACCTACCATCTTAGATCAGAAATGCGCAAGTTGTCGTTACGTCTTCATGAGCTGACCACGACGGACGAAAGGAAAATGACTCGGAATCACGAAAAAGAGATTGAGGATTTGCTGGCTTTAGTCTCCCCGCTTTCGCACGATCTGAACAACATTGCGGCAAGCATAATGGGATACGCGTCGCTTCTCAAACACAAACTGCATCCAGGCACAAAAGAATTTCACTACACCGAACAAATAGAAGATTCGTCGAAGCAAGCCGTGGAATTGGTGGAGCACATTCTCGGGTTTTCGCAGTCTGACACAAAGACGATTGAAGTGGTCGACCTCAATCGGCTTGCAGGAGATGCTGCCGAGGAATTCATGAGTCAAAGCAGCATGAGGAAGTACACTGTTCTCTTATCGACGGAGTCACAGCCAGTCCCAGTGAAGGTAAGTATTATTCAATTCAGGAAGGTGATTCTCGACATTTTGGAGAACGCTGCCGACTCAATGGAATCAGGAGGAACAATCAATTGCTCCGTAGGTCTCCTGGGTGAATCGCGAGCCAGCATGTATTTCCCCAGTGGCCAATCCGGATGTTTCGTAGAGATCGAGGATCATGGTACAGGCATGGACGAGGAAACAAAACAGATGGTGTTCACACCGTTTTTTACGACAAAGGAGAGAGAGAAACACATGGGTTTAAGTCTCAGCCAGGCTTTTAGAGTTGTAAAACAGCAAGGCGGCTCCATCCTAATTGAGTCGTCTCCAGGAATCGGCACAAGAGTTAAAGTCTGTCTGCCGCTTTCGGAAGGGAGAGCCGTTGCGCCGGAAGAGTCGACTTCTAAAATGTCCCGGGCGGACGCGACAAAAATCCTCGTGGTTGATGACGAGGAGAACGTCCGTCAACTCGGACATGATGTCCTAACCGAACACGGATTTCATGTTATTACAGCCAACGATGGCGTCCATGCCCTGCAAAAGGTGAAAGAGAATCCGGACATACGCCTTGTACTGATGGATATGATCATGCCGGTGATGAACGGAAAAGAAGCCTGTGTTGAGATAAAGAAGCTGGCGAATCCTCCGAAAATTCTGATATGTACCGGATTCAGTGAGCTTTCCGACCTCAAGACAATACTCGGCACCTGTGCCGAGGGCATGATCGAGAAACCATATAAAACCACTGAACTGATAGAGGCGGTGGAAAACATTCTGAAAGGAACTATTCTGTGATGGAGGGCCGGTGCTTCCATAATAGCGTGTTATTGCCAGAATTTCTGGATTTGCAGCATCTTGGGTTGACTAATTCTGATTTTTCACGTCGGATGCCAAGAGCAGCTACCGTTTGCCCCTGAATAATCTCGCTAGAAGATTTGGCTCGCCCGAATTTGTTTCCGAAGCACACACGCCGCCGTCAGGAATCTCGCGAAACACCAAACAAAACTTGAGCTAAAGTCAATTCTCGGGGTTAAGTCCTTGACTTTGCTCTGTCACAGGAATAATTTGCACGTCGATTGTCATTATTTGGTCGTTAAGTCAACCTACGATCAAAGCTTCGATAAGGTTGTTGCACCGCCAGCACGACAGCACATGATGCAGAACTATAAATCAGGCTCACGACCGAATTGGCGGTGTCGGCCACGATTCTTGCACGAAGGAGGAGAGGTCCATGGGATATACAGATATTTTCGTTTCGGAAGACATAAAGGCGCAATCCAAGTGGGAAGGGCTCACGGTGCAACGCCGGTTTACCAAGGAGGGAACCCACCCGTTCGACGAAATTAAGTGGGAACGGCGAACGGCCTCGATTGCAAATGAAAAGGGCGAAGTAATATTTCAGCAGGAGGACGTCGAGGTACCCGATTTCTGGAGCGTGACTGCCACAAACGTTGTGGTATCGAAATATTTTCATGGACAGCTAGGGACACGGGACAGAGAGACAAGTGTAAAACAGATTGTCGATCGTGTAGCAAGGACTTTCACGAAGTGGGGGATAAAGGAAGGATATTTTGCATCGAGTGAGGATGCCTCCATATTCTACGACGAGCTGACATACCTCCTCGTGAATCAATACGCTTCCTTCAATAGCCCGGTCTGGTTTAACGTGGGCATCGAGGAAAAGCCGCAATGCTCAGCCTGCTTTATCAACTCCGTGAAAGACACCATGGAATCCATACTCGACCTGGCCAAGACAGAAGGTATGCTGTTCAAGTGGGGAAGCGGGACGGGAACAAATTTCTCGACCCTCCGATCGTCTAGAGAAAGGCTTTCAGGTGGTGGTACGGCCTCCGGTCCAGTTTCGTTCCTGCGCGGATTCGATTCATTTGCGGGAGTAATTAAATCGGGCGGCAAAACACGACGCGCCGCCAAAATGGTCATTCTGAACGCGGACCATCCCGACGTACTAGATTTCATTCGAAGCAAATCGAAAGAAGAAAAGAAGGCGTGGGCATTGATCGATGCCGGATACGATCCGGGCTTCAACGTTCCGGGCGGCGCCTATGATTCGGTCCAGTTCCAGAATGCAAACCACAGCGTTCGTGTCACCGACGAGTTCATGCGCGCAGTGCTGGAGGACAAGGAGTGGGCGACAAGGAATGTCCACGACGGCAAACCCGCAGACAAATATCGCGCGCGAGATTTGATGCGTGAGATAGCCGAGTCCGCATGGATCAGCGGAGATCCGGGAATGCAGTTCCACACCACCGTGAATAACTGGCATACGTGTCCAAATACGGCTCCGATCAACGCATCGAACCCGTGCAGCGAATATATGTTCCTGGATGACAGCGCTTGCAACCTCGCATCGCTTAATCTCATGAAATACCGGGAACCTGACGGTTCTTTCGACATTGATCTCTTCCTGCATTCCGTAGATATAATCATAACTGCACAGGAGATAATTGTCGGCAATGCAAGCTATCCGACGAAGGCAATTGAGAAGAACAGTTTGGCCTTTCGCCCTCTTGGGATTGGGTACGCAAACCTGGGCGCACTACTGATGTCGCTTGGGATACCCTACGACAGCGAAGCGGGAAGAGCATTCGCCGGAGCGATAACCGCTCTGATGACGGGCGAAGGATACAGGCAAAGCGCACTAATCTCAAAGACGATCGGCCCTTTCGCAGGTTTCGAAGCCAATCGGGAACCTATGCTCGGCGTAATAAGAAGGCACCGCGCTCACGTTGACAAGATCGATTCGGGAATCATCCGGCATGACATTCTTGAGCATGCTAAGAGCATTTGGGACGACGCACTTACCATCGGAAGAGAATACGGATACAGAAATTCTCAGATTTCCGTGCTCGCCCCGACAGGTACAATCGGGTTCATGATGGATTGCGACACAACCGGTGTCGAACCGGACATAGCGCTTGTGAAATACAAGAAGCTCGTCGGAGGCGGCTTCCTCAAGATCGTTAACAACACGGTGCCGTTGGCCCTGAAGACACTCGGTTACGCGGATGAACACATCGATGAGATCGTAAAGTACATCGACGATAACGGGACAATCGAAGGCGCCCCGTACTTAAAAGACAAGCATCTTCCGGTTTTCGATTGCGCGTTCAAGGCAGTCAGCGGGACTCGCTCAATTCACTACATGGGTCACATAAAGATGATGTCGGCCGTCCAGCCATTCCTCTCAGGAGCGATTTCAAAAACAGTCAACCTTCCTTCCGATGCCACGGTCGAAGATGTTGAGCAGGCGTACATTGAGGCATGGAAGTTAGGATTGAAAGCGATCGCAATTTACCGGGACGGCTCAAAGAGAACGCAGCCTCTCAGCACGAAGAAGGAGGAGGCTAAGGCAGCACCCTCAGAAAAAGAGAAGGGCCGAGTCAGCCGTCGAAGACTTCCAGACGAGCGGAGAGCGATCACCCACAAATTCAGCATAAGCGGACATGAAGGTTATATCACCGTTGGACTCTACGAAGATGGGACACCGGGTGAGATATTCATTACGATGTCTAAAGAAGGTTCAACCATCAGCGGATTAATGGATGGCTTTGCTACTGCAATCTCTTTGGCTCTCCAATACGGGGTGCCATTGAAAGTCCTGGTGGATAAATTCAGTCACATGAGATTTGAGCCGTCCGGATTCACCAACAACAAAGAGGTCCCCATTGCAAAATCGGTCCTCGACTACATTTTTAGATGGATGGGACTCAAGTTCCTTCCTCGCGAAGAGCAACCTGCCTCAGTAGTCATGGACTCGATTGCAGCCGAATCAAAACAGGAGCTGAAAACCGAATTCAATATTTCGCTTGAACAAACGGAGAAGAAAGTATTTCAGGAGCAAGCAGATGCGCCGCCCTGTCACGAGTGCGGCTCGATCATGATAAGAAGCGGTTCCTGCTATAAATGTCTGAATTGCGGGTCTACAAGCGGTTGCTCCTGAGATAATAACAGGTATTCAGATCTTTCAAGGTCTCAGACCAAAGCTGCTCTATCAGTACAGGGCGGCTTTTTTATTTAACGACCATTTGTGATTTTACAATGCCAATGTTATTAACTTTCGCTATGAGTCTCCTATTCGTGAGTTCTCCCGGGGACCAATCGTCACCATGTGATACGCTGAAGGTGGTGAGTAATCTCATCACGTGGGGTCACGGGAACATCGGCCAGCCGAGAAGAATAGAAGCCATCATAGTTCACTCCTCCTACAATGCTCTGTCATCAGACTCCTTCAGCGTGGATGGAATCTTGAAGGAGTACAGGCAAATTAACGTCGCCCCTCATTATATCATCGACCGCAGCGGAACGATATACCAGCTGGTGCCAGATTGCGAAGTTGCTTATCACGCAGGCAAGAGTCGCCTCCCGGACGGGACCAAGGATGTGAATAGAGTCTCCATTGGAATTGAGGTGATCAACACCGAAAACAGCTCGCTGACTGAAGAGCAATACGGCTCGCTCGCAAGTCTCGTCAGATGTCTCGAGGAGAAATACCCCGTGAAATACTTGCTCGGCCACAGCGACATAGCCCCCGGAAGAAAGACGGACCCATGGAACTTTGACTGGAGAAAACTCCGCTCAGTTTTGAACATCCACTAATTGGTCTCGGATCGGAACACTCATATCTCATCATTCAACAATTCGCGTTTCTTAAACTCCTCAAAAAGCCTTTTATTTCCGACAAATTGAACCGCGTCCCAGCCCAGCTTTCTTGCTGCCGCAACATATTCCGGAACGTCATCCACATAGAAGTGCTCCTGCGGCGATTTCTGAGTAAATGATTCGACGGCTTCATAGATTTCCTTCTCAGGTTTAACAGCATGAACTTCATGAGAGAGGATCAATTTGTCAAATAACTTGAGGAACTCATAGGCTCCCCATCCGAATTTCTGATGGATGGCGTTGGTATTCGATAACAGGACCAATTGGCAATTCTTCTTCAGCACCGGCAGGGCGGCAACCAGCTTCTCGTTGACCGTGAAGATCTTTGAATACGCTTCACAGAAAGCCTCGCCGCTCATTTTGTGGTCGAGCACATCCAGCATGATTTCAACGAATTTATCCGGGGTGAATTCTC
>Ga0326727_10020896_pt1 | contig 12929 bp, 15 predicted proteins | sample MB2enrmetagenome_FD_207643 | JGI IMG/M metagenome (GOLD analysis project Ga0326727, IMG submission 207643) | Lab enriched peat soil microbial communities from McLean, Ithaca, NY, United States - MB29MY | ecosystem: Environmental > Terrestrial > Soil > Wetlands > Peat | place: USA: New York...
GGCGAAAATGCCCGGTGAGGGGCAACCAAAGCGGCTCCACTTTCAGGGCGGCAAACCTTTTTCACATTGAAAATCGTCGGTGACATCAAAACAAACAACTCAAACAGCCTTTTTCAGAGGTCTCATACAATGAATTGCGTAGGAGATGCACTGAATTGAAGGCTTCTGTGGCGGAGGTCTTTATCGAGCACATGATGGACGATAAAGTCCGCGCATTCTACTGTCCGCCGCTTTACTTCGTTCAGTTTACAGGTGAGTCCTGGAGCTACGACTAAGCCATTTTTATGAAAGCAACGCCATCCCGACAATTCTCGCCACTCGAGCGAGAGAAATTAAAGCAACCCTGCCGCGAGCTGGGGATTAACATGGACAATTATTCTTCAGATCAAGCTTTGGAGGAGGCCATCACGGCAGTGATCTGGGCAGAGGTTGGGGCAGAGCATTGGCCAGAGGCGGGGTTTTACAAGATTTGACCTGCCTATGCTCACGATATTCAGCAACCGGAATCAGCTCGACAGCAACCAGCAATTTCAAGCCTGGCGTCAGACGCATTGGGGGGATGGAGAATTCCTTCACTGTTGCAAGAAAAGCGGAATTAAAATCTACACGCTTCATGCCGCCCGGTGCCGCCACTACGGAGACCCGGCTTTGACTTCTGGTAAATCCTTCACGAAGATTCCAAAGGTCTGCTCGACGGAACGAGCTGAACTTTTCAAGTGGGCGATTTCGCAAGGGGCTTATGTCCAGGGCTGTGACTGTATGTGATGCCGGGTCTTCGGACGTTCGGACACGGCTTCCATCATGGACGTTGGCCAAGTATTTCGTGCTTCCTTTAATCACCATCCAATGCTTTAATTCTCCCCGCTATGAGCATATCAAATCTGACATCGAACCAACTGCGGAAGGCAGCCGATCTTAAAGACAAGATTGATGGACTGCAAACCGAACTGAACAACCTGATTGGTCAGGAAACTTCTCCGGCTCAACCTCGCAAGCGAAAACGGAAGATGAACGCCACCGCCAGGGCGAAAATTGGAGCGGCTCAAAGGGCGAGATGGGCCAAACAAAAAGAAGAGCCAGTCAAAGAAAAGAAGGCGCGCAGGAAAATGAGCGCCGCAGGCCGGGCTAGAATTGCTGCTGCTGCCAAGGCGCGTTGGGCAAAGGCGAAAGCTGCTGGCAAGACAAGGCTGTAGAAGTGGTTTCGCATTGAGATTGACGGACGAGGCGATGAAGATTCTATTAATGCGAGATGACCGTTTATGCTTCCGCAGCAAAACACTTTCTACTACGGAATTATGTTTGCCCGGTAAAATCTGCGAGGCCCGTTGGTGTTGGGATATGAATAGCTGATCACGTTGCTGCCCGTCGAATTTGTGACAACCGCGGACCAAGTCATCAAGTTGGTCGAGGTCTGGATGACGACCGACCCCTCATACGGACAGTTGGTTAATGATAGATTAATAAAACCACCAACGCTGTTCGAGATACAGGCGGTTGGGAGAGGCTGGCAAAACGAGAGGGCGTAATTGGTGTTAAATGTTGCCCCACCATACCATAAAAAGTTTGGAACCTGAAGTTCGCCAAAGTTGCAATACGGCAGGATATGTGCCCCGCCAACGTCCATCGCGAAGAATGCATTAGCATCCGGAACAAAGCCGAAATCATAAGCAAAAGTGCCAGACGGATCGAAGGAATGACTGGCTGTCGGATCTGCCACCAACCATCCGGCACCCGGCAGGTAAAATTCCACCCTGATATGCCATTGATCATCCCCCTGCCAAGAATCGCCCTGCCAAAAGCCAGAAATGAGGCGGGCTGGAATTCCAACATTCCGCAGGCAAGCCGTCAGCAGCGTCGAAAACCCGCCGCAATTGGCGATTCCATCCTGTAACACCCCTACGGCATCTCCATGGATGGCTGTTCCGTAAACCAGCTTTTTCGCCACCGCTTTATGGAGGGTTCTTGCCGTGTCATAAGGCGTAAGGATTGTGCGATAATTCGCCGGCAGCGATTGTTGAACAAATCCGGAAATCAAAACATTGGTAGATTCAACGTCTGAGTCAGGAGCGAGCCACTGCGTCCAATTCGTCGTCAGTGCATCCATGTTCGCCCAAGTCACTGAACGGAGAATATTTGGATTCACGCGCATATTGTTCAATTGTGCCGTAAAGTTAACGCTTTCCTGAAATGTTCCAGCTGGTGTGTTAGACCAGGCCAAAGCAAACACAGGGATTCCATAGGGAGCGGTAACAGTGCTGGTCATATTCGAGGGCCCCGTGACGCTGATTGCTTTCTGCGCTCCGTGGGTAGTCGGCGATCCGAAGACAACCCAAAAGTTGGGAATTGTGCCGCTGCCAGGTTGAAAACTTAAAACCGATGATTCCATTCCGCCCATCATTCGTGGAGCATACAGTTCAACTGTTGAAGATGGGGGAACAGGCGTAAAAGTGCCGCTCGCTGTGTTGTTGACCAAATTTGTATCCCCGCTGACTCCATCCGGATCAAGCGTAACGCTCCACGGTATGGGATCATCCAGATTGAGCCACCAAATGAAATCCCACCAATAGCCACTGCCCGGACCGACGCTGATGTTGTTGTAATAATATGTCACATTGGCAATCGTCCACTTGATGCGGAAAGGCTGCGCTGGTGTTCCTTTGACGTTTAAATGAACGCTGAGACCATACACATCTCCAACATTGGGAGTGCCGGATGCGCCGTTAACCAAGCAGGGACCCGCGCTGGAGATCTGGAGGTCGCATGGGCTGGGTGTTGTCGCCGAACCGGCCGTGATACTCAAATTGTCCAAAAACAGACTGGAGTCGATCGGGCTGCCGCCTTGCAAAACGAGGACCACCGAACCGAGCTTGTTGCTGGAGGCCGTGTTAAATGCCATAGTGCCACAGGCATAGCCGTCTTTGAATAGAGTCGTGGTTCGATTTGTAAAATTGAGCTCCAGCCTGACGTTATGAAACCCGTTGGTGGCCGTGCTGCCATCGCCAACAACCTGATTGGTAGGTGACCAGTTTTGTCCGAAGACCACTCCATTCTGATCAATGCCAATGGTTCCATAGGCGTTCCCATTCTGGTCATTAAGAATCAAGAAAGAGAATTGCCAGCTAGATTGACTGGTCGTCGGGCCTTGATTTTGCCAGAGGTCGGCGCTGAACTCGACGATCGGTGTTCCGGAGGCAGCCGGATTATAATTGGCCAGCGATTCATTGAAGCTGGCATTGTAAAAGCTCGGGCCGCTTAATGCGACCTGCGGGCCTGATAATTGAACTTCCTGCCCTCCTGATACGGCAACGATCTGGGCCGCATTTTGTGAAATGCTGCCTCCAGATGCCCATCCGTTTTGTCCCGCCAGATTCCCAACCACAAATCCAGGACCCTCGAATCCTGTTTGATAGACCACCGTTTGTGCCTTCAACGCTAGTTCTCCCAGCAGGGCGAGCAGCGCCGGTAACAGAATGCTTTGAAATGTGAGTTTCAATTGCAGGCCAAATTTAGGAATGGCATTCGATCTGATATTTCTCAGTTGGTTTCTGGCCCACGGCCAGTGAACCCTTTGGGTATTTTTATGTGATTTTCTGCCCGCTTCACCAATTTGCAAGTCGTTTTTCCATTCCACCCTCGGTTTTTCTCCGACACAAGGGGCGTTTATCGCAAAAGCTCCTTCTCAAATATAGTTGCATTTTGTGCAAAATATTTTCGGAGCAGACACCCCCCAGCAGGGATAATGAGGTATGTCAAACAATTCGCATCTGCCAAACCTGCAGTCACTCGTCCGGGACCGCCTAGTTTCCATCGGAGCGACGCACCTTCCTGCAGCCGCGATGGACGCCATCGAGCGCGACGCGCTACTGGCTTGCACGCGCGCCGTGGCTCGCGCCGTTACCGCCCCTCGCATCGGCAGGGCGGTGGCGGCTGCGCTGGCCGCGCCAGCGGCCAAGGGGCAGGGTCTCAAGGGGGCGCAAGCCCCTTTGACCAGCAGCTGTGCTGTGCCGAAGGCACAGGACAGCGTAGCTGGCCACTCACCTACTTCTATGGGTGATCAGTTGGGGAGCGATGCTCTGGGGGGTGTTAACCAACCAACTGGAGGGGGTGTATGAGTGCCAGAACCATCAGCGTATCCTTTGGTCGCGCACGCCTGCCGATGGGTCTGGCTGGGCAACTGATGGGCTTAAAGCGCGGCCTACGGGGGCGCACAGTGGCCTTCATCATCCTGGCTCACACGACCGGTCTTGACCTCCCAAAGCTGGTGGCGTCGGCGGTTGAACTGCGGCGGCTGGGGGTATTGTTGAACCAGTCTTTGCGTGTCAGCAGGGGCAACTCTGTGGACATGGAAGCCCTCAGGGATGCCGTCGAAAAGGTGAAAGGACTCTGGCCATGACCGCACCGCTTGCCATAGTCAACTTGCGTTCCACCTCCCGACCGGTGGCGACAATCCGATATTTTTCCGATCCCAAAAAGGTCACGGCGGTCTATGACGGTCTGGATGTCGGCGTGGCTAAAGGCACGCCCCGGCAGCTCGCGGAAATGCTCCTGGCTTACCACCACGATCCACGGGTCAAACGGGTGTGTCGGACGGCGGTTATCTCCGTCCAGACACGCAAAAAGGCGACCAAATCCGAGCTGGCGGACATCGACAGGCGGCTGCTGTGGGTTGCGGCTGACCTGCAAAAGTTTCTTAGGGTGGCTAGTATGTTGGGCTGGGTTCACGGCAACACTCCAACCCGCCACATTCATCTGATTTTTGCCAATAGCAATGGGCGGCGGACTCTCGACCTCCGCCCCAAATTCCTCAAGGATCTTCAAGGTCTTCAATGGACAGTGCAATTCCTCACCGGTCGCGGCAAAGGCCGGCGCAAGTCCATCCCGGTCTATACCAAAGCCTCGAAGCTGGATGTTCGTGTTCTGGCCCAAATGCTTTTCAATCCAAATGGCAACCTGCGTGAAGAGCTTTGGGACAAATTGGTTGAAATTGGCAAAATTGGCAACTTCCGCCGCCGCAACAACGGCGAAATTATATCGTTTGAATTTCAGGGTCGCCGCCTCCGGCTGGCGACGCTCAAAAACTTTCTCGTCGCCATCGCTGACGAGGAAAGCAACCAGTCAGGAGATAATATGACAAACATAATCAACCCCAACGAACCAATTCCCGATGAATTGAGCCAGGCTCTTTCCGATTCGGGATTCACGTCAGAGGATGTGCAAGCGGTCCTCAGTGACATTCGTGAGGCCAACGGGCACCTCATGAAGCAAACCAAAACAGTGTCCACCCCGACACTTCAACCCTCCATCGAGCTATGAGATTCGCGAAAGGTTTTATTTCAAATCCAAAACTCGAATTCGGCGGCCTGCCAGATCCAGATGGCAAACCCAAAAAAACAGCCCCGGATTCCGAGGATCAGCTTTGGGTTGACCAGCAGGAAATGCTGGCAGGTCACCGCCGCAACCTATGGGATTTGGCGCGTGACAATAAAGGCGGTAGCGACGACGAAATCAAGGAGACCTACATGATGATTGCAAACAAGATGCACGTCGCCAGTTGGGACAGCCTGCTGCCGGCGTTTGACGCGCTGGAGAAATTAGGCGCGGAATACCAACGGGGCTTCGTCGTTCTCGGCGGGTGGCACCACCAGGGCGATCTGACCAAGATAACTTCTCCACCGATTGATTTGCTCAAAGGGCTGGACGATGTTCGGGCGCTATTGCGGACGTTCTTCTGGGCGGAGCGCGTGTTCAAGGCAAAACCAGATACCCTGAGCAACGCACAGGCGGAACTGCGCAAATGTCTGGCAGCCGTTCCTGGGCTGCCAGCCGACTTGTGGCAGGAACCTTACATGCTGATGATCGAGACCGACAAAAAGTTGAAGGTCTTGCGCCGCGTCTTGGAACACAAGTTTCTATTTCTTCAGCAACGGCTGTTTATTTTCAGCCCGACCGAAGCAGATCCTCTCGCCGGGCACGAGGATTTTTACCAGTTCGTATTTGCCTATCGAAACATGGTCAGCCAATTCGGCAGCAAATTCAGCGACTATTATTGGGGTGTTTATTTGCCCAAAAAGTGAGGACGGTTAGCAAATCCTCGGCGGCAGTCGAGGTGCTGGCGGAATCACCGGCGGCACCCGGCTGGCGCGGACTTTTTGTTGTCGTTGTGCGTCCCGCCATTTCAAAAATATAAAAACCGCTGCAAAGCCGACGAAGAATCCGGTGAAAAGCAGGGCGAGATTGTATCTGGGTTTCATACGCTTAATTGAAATGGACTCGCTTGGCTGATTCCTGGCTATGTTCGTCCCGAAGGTGGCCATAAGTTTTCATCGCCAGCGCTCCCCCATCCTGGTGGCCAAGCCAGCGGCTCACCGTGGGAATATCTATGTTTTGTTCAATGCAACGGGTCGCAAAATAATGGCGCAGGTCATGGTGCGTCAGCGAAGGCGTTCCAACCGCACGACAGGCGGATAGCAACACCCGTTTGATGGACTTCACCTTAAACATGTTTCCCTTCGGCGTGCCGCCCTGCTCGGCCTTCATCCGCTCCAACAAATTCTTCAAGTCCGGCAAAAGCGGAATCCGATATGGTTCGCGCTTGGTCACCTCAAACGACAAAAAGTTGTGTTGCCAGTCCACGTCCTCCCATTTAACACTTCGCGCCGACGCGATCCGCGCACCGGAATACGCCAAGAATTCAAACAGCCTGCCTGAATCATCCCGACCTTTGCGAAACACCGCCGCGCCTTTCGCCGCGCGCGTGTATATTTCCGCCTTCAACGCCTTGAATTTCTCAGCGGTGGGCAGATGCGTCAATTTGGTCTTGGCCGGTCTGACGTAGCCGAGTTTTTCAAACAGGTTGTGATTCTGGTAAAGCATCCCCATTTCGACCCCGAGTTTCAACAGCTCCCCAAACACGGTCATGGCTCCATTCACCCGGCTGGGGCTGTATGCCAGGCACATGGCCGCCCGCCATTCCTCCAAAACCTTTTGTGTTAGCGCCGAAATACGGACTTGCGAAAACAACGTGTATTGGACTTTTGTCCGGTGGATCTGGTCGCCACCCCTCTTGTAGTGCTGTGGATTAACTTGGCCGGTCGTGAAAAGCTCCTCCCAAACTTTTCCAATCTGCGTCAGGCATTGGATTTTCGTTTCCCTCGTGCGCTTGCGAATATCACCGCTGTTCTCGGCTAGTTTCAACCGCTTTTTGTAGTCTTCAATGAGAACGCCCATGCTGCCTTCGTGGGCATTGATCCGCCCCCGCACGTCAATCAGCCATTTGTGCAGCTTGCTTTTAGCCACCTTGAAATCTTTCGTTTCCAGCGACTGGCGGACAAGCTTGCCGTGGACCTTGCACCGGCCGTAGTAGGTGTTCATCGGCTCCAGCTTGACCAAATTCGGGATGTTGGTCTTGACGAACCGTGGTGAATCGGTTTTCTTACCGGGCGTGTTGTTTGCAACATTCATAGCATCTGATGCTGTTTTGGCCAGCCGTTCAACGTGCGAACAGTGCGGCGGGCGTTCCAATGCGGAACAGTGTAAGGGATGCTATATCAGGATGCAACAAAATTCGTAAGTCGTTGATAGCCAGTTTAGCTCAGTGGTAGAGCAACGGTTTTGTAAACCGTCGGTCGTCGGTTCAAATCCGACAACTGGCTCCAGTTCTAACTGCTTATGCAGCAGTTATTTACGAGTCAGGGTGTCCGCAACGGACACCAAAGCGGACACCAAATTCTCGACTCGTTCACTATTCGGCATAACGGGCTTTAACTCGCCCAGTGCTCGCTAACGATTCGAGAATGGCTTCGGTTATCTTCGCGGTTGCGTGAATGCCATTATGAAAACACGTTATCGCTTGATTCGCCGAGGGACACGCGGAGGCATATTCTACTGCGTGGACACCAAGACCGGCAAACGCACCAGCCTGCAAACGGCCAACGAGAACGAGGCTCAGCAGCTCGTGGAGAGCCGAAACAACGCCGACCGCCAGCCCGCCATGAATATGCAGATCGCCCAGGTTTATTTGCAGCATGGCGACCCCGCACTGTCGGCGCGCACCTGGCAGAACGTCATGGAGCAAATCGTCGCCGTCAAATCCGGCGAAACCCTGCTCCGCTGGCAGGCGGCCATCCGCGACAAAGCCTTCGACCTGCTCCGCCACCGCAAGCTGATTGAAACCACGGCAGAACATTTTCTCGCCACGATGAAAGCCGGCACGATCTCGACCAATGTTTATTTGCGCCGCGTCCACAACTACGCCGTCAACATGCACTGGCTCCCGTGGCCGGTGCTGCCCAAACCGAACTGGCCCCCGGTGAAGCATGGCGAGAAACGCGCCATCACGTTTGATGAGCATCAGAAAATCATCGCGCGCGAACTCAATCCGGCCACCCGCGCCTATTATGAACTGCTGTGGCACTTGGGCGGAGCACAGACCGACATCGCCAACCTTTGCGCCGAGGACATTGATTGGCAGGACCGCACAATTGCCTATCGCCGCCACAAAACTGGGGTTGTCTCCCTGCTCTCCTTTGGCGAGGAAGTCGCCGCCATCCTGAAACGGCTGCCGTCCGAAGGCCCGCTCTTTCCCGCGCTGGCCAGAATTCACGAACGCCACCGCGCCAAGATGTTCATCAAACGGTTGGCCACCGTTGGCATTTCCGGGGTTTCCCTCCATTCTTATCGCTATTCATGGGCTGAGAGAGCGAAAGAGGCCGGTTATCCTGAACGCTTCGCAATGCAGGCCCTCGGCCACAGCAGCAAGGCCGTTCATCGGGCTTACGCAAGAAAAGCGCAGGTGGTGGTTCCGCCGCTGGAGGAATATGAAAAGCAAAAGGCAAAACGGAAGGCCGTGCCAATTATTGTGAACGCGCTTGCTCTGAATTAAGCCGCCTCCGAAGTTTGCACGTTGTCATCCTGACCGCCAACAACCGCAACGATAACACGGTTTCGTCTCCGGCTGTTCTTTTTCTGCCAGTGCTGGTAGATGGTGGTGGTAACGCGCGCCAGCCAGTTGCGCTCCTTCAACTGTTCCAATAAATCCACCGTGGCAAAATACTTGACGGTATTTGGTAGCGGATTGCCCAGCGGCTTGAGCAGGCGGGCGGCCACCAGGATTGGCACGTCATGCGGCTGGCAGTTGATGACCCACGCCGCCTGCTCCGCCGTCAGGCGGGCCGGCAACTGCCCCAGCAGCGTCAGAAATTGGTGTTGATCGTCGCGCATATTCTTAACAGCAGCATTTGCTTACCGGTGCATGGCAAATCATGCACCGCCGCTCCGGGGCCGGATGCCCCAGCCGGACTTCGTCCTCGTAGGCCATCACCGCCAGGTGCAGCGTCGTGTAAAACCGTTGCTCCGCTTCCGAGAGCGGCAGCTCATCGGCCTCGTTCACGGCCCGCCACAGGAGCATTTTCAGTTCAGTCGTTTTCATCTGGGCGTAATTCATCTTCAAGCAATCCCGCCTGCCCCCGCGCTCCGCGCGGGGGCAGGCTGGGAACTGCCTTGAATGTGACAACTGGCAGTATTGCCGCAGTCTGGACGATTCTATCGCCCCTGTCCGCAGCGTTTACGGCCCGTCTGGGCTGGTCCTAATCCTGCTGCGATTCAAAGACGGTGTGCGCCGTTTTCGCCAGCGCAGTGGCCGTCTACAGGGAGTTCGTCTTACTCCGCCTTGCGTTGTCCTTGACGGCGTCTCTTCCCTATTTGCCGCCGGCCTTCCAATACCCGGAAGACCGACTCGGAAAGCATGACGTCGCAGTTCCCACCAAACTTTTTGGCCTCATAAAAGTCCCCGCCGGCCCGCTGATATTCAGCTTCGCAGCCTTTGAGGACATAGCCCACACCGTCAAGCAGCGGGCTGTAGAGTGTGACGCGGGCAATCCCGCCCCCCAGCCTTTCCCAGATTCGCATGAAGGAAAAACAGGTGGCCGTCGTCAGCGCGTGTGGTGGCAATCCTGCGATGAGTGCATGTAGGTGCAGGCGACCGGTCAGTTCTCCAGCTTCCGTCCGCAGGCACCAGATCGTTTGCTTGAAATGAACCCCGAAATTGTCCGCCTGCTCCCGCATGAGCGCGAAGAACATCTTGATGCGCACTGCGTCCGCCAGGTTCTCACTCCTAAAGGTGAGCGACAGAAACAGTTGCCATTCGATGAGTGACAGGGCGAACAATTCGGGGTTCATTGTGTTTATGTGTTAGTTTTTACCGTCCGGGCCGGTGATGATGGCACCCCGGGCGCGGAGACGACCGCCAAAGGGCACCAGCTCGCGCACCCCGATGACAATCTGCTTGTCGAGGAGCTTGCCGGCGTATTTGGGCTTTTCGTCTTCGCTCAGCGTGTAATCAAACGGCATGAGCAGCCGATAGCCGGACGGGTCAACGTCCTGGCACGTTATGATCTGGCTTTTGACCAAGCCTTTCTTCCCGACGTATTCGTCGGGCCGATCCGATATGACTGAGACTTTCAGTTGCATATTTTAACCTTCTATGGCCTCGGTGTTATTGTTTTCGTTCCCGACCCTACCGAGACAAGCCGGAAAACTCCGTGGGTGTTTGAGCCGTGTTTACACTGACACCAGTTCAATACTCACGAAGCGTAAAATAGCCGCGCCCAAAGAAGTTAATACCCCCAATGAAGCCCTGAAGAAGTGTGTGAATTATTTATTCCCGCAAGGACGACCGCGACCACGAACTTTCAACCCGATTTTCTTCGCGACCCGGTTTTCAAATGTCTTGAAGCCGCCGATTTTCTTTTCACCCATAGACTTGCATAAATGTTGATGGACTTCGTGAAGGCTTTTACACGTCACCCAAAAACGCCACATTAACGCCAGCACGTAAAATGTCCGTGTATGACGCTCGAAAACATTTGCCGAAAGCAGATCATCCGACGACAGATTCATGCCGCGCAGCAATCCGGTTTGAAATTTCAATGAATCCTCATGAGATGAAGCCAACGCTGCATTGACCAAATGGGGAATACTTGGTTGCACGGCGCCCACCCGAGTTTGAAAATCCCGCGCCAAGACCTCTCCATTCGCTTTGCTTTCCGGCGTCTGGGGCTGCGAGGCAAGGTGTTGTTGGCAACGTTCCCATTCGGTTTGCACTTCCGGCGTGAGGGGAATTTCTCCGCTGTATAATTTGGAGAGCGCCTGCATCCGCCCAAATAATTCACCCAGCATCTCCAAATCCACTTCGCCGGACATGGGCAGCCGATTGCTTGGCATAATGACTTTTAAGACTTCCGCCCAAGCTCTTTCCACCCACGGCGGCGCGGCATCCAACCCCATTGGATCAGAATCCACTTTATCGGATGCTTCAATCCAAGATTTCAAGGCTATTTTGACCTTGCGCGGATTTTTGGCAACGAGCTTCAATTGTCCCGCTTTGGGTTGTCTTAACTTACCCGGAGGCTGCGACATCATTTTCTGTATGAACACCGCTGGCCCCATTTCGTTGCATTTCCTGCTTCGTGACCAAACCCGACCGCCTGCATTCCGCGTCAATCCGGCCTCCGTTCCGCTGGTGTGCCCGTTCCGTCGCGCTCAAATTTGCACCCGCCCCCAAGCCAGACTGCCGACCAGCCAAATTGTTCAATTCAGCAAGCCGGCAGACGGGCTTGCCCCAACACTCCCCGCGCGACCGAACGGCACACCGCTCCTCTCCGCCCGGCCCGACGCTCCTTTCCGGCAGCCGGGTTTCGTCACTCTGCCGAATTGTCATGCCCGGTCGTGTCGAATTTGCAACCATTCCCGCGCCCCGTCCCCCTCTCGCGGAACTGGTTTCAAATCCGTCACCACCAGGACACATCACGCACGAACGACCGACACCCATTGGCGAAAGTCGCAGCCGCGACCGTGGCCAACGGGTTATTTTTGGGCAGGTTTCAAATGTCGTTGACCAGATCACGCACCCGCACACCAAGGGCTTTGGCGATTCGCACCAAGGCATAAATGCTTACAGTTTGTTCCCCTCTTTCGACCTGCCCCAAATAAACCGGGTGCAAATCCGCCTTTTCCGCAAGCTTCTCCTGGCTCAAGCCAGCCACCTTGCGATATTTTCTAATCGCGTCCCCAATCAGTTTTTTATGTGGCAGGTGCTTTGGCACTTCATTACACAACCAAGAAGCAGCCAAACAAAACACATTGTATAACCTTTTATTTTTCCGCTTGCATTCGTTTTGAAAAAGGATTAGAAGCTTCCCCTCTTGTAAAAGATTACATGAAAAAGATATATGTCATTCTTGCGGGGGTTGTTTTTGGCCTTGTAGTTAACATTCACGCGCAAACGGCCATGCTTGGCAGTTTCAACAATGGCTTCACGCCGGTTCAATCGGCAACGCCCGATTCCATCGTGCAGCTCACCGCAGATGCACAAGGACTGGCGCAGATTGCCCCGGCGGATTTGCCCCGCACCGGGACTTATTGGCTCGTAATGCCGGGCGGGGTTCCCGCTCCAGCGCCATGCCCGCCCCTCGATCCGGGCATGCCTGTTTATCAAATGGCCTCCGGCCAGTTTTTGGTGGACGAGACCGGCGGACAGGTGGCAGTAAACACACACCGGTTTGGGTTGCGGGCGCAGGCAATGGGCAGCACGACGGCTTCCGCGCTGGAGGCGCAGGCGAACACGGTGGTCAGCCTGATTTCGCAGGTTCAGACAGCGGAGGCAAACCAGCAGATGCAGGCAATGGGTTTGGATGTTCCCTCGCCGGGCGGCGGTGGCGGCGGTGGCACAAACGATTACGCATACAGTTTCACCCCGCCGGTCTATACCACCAACGACCTCTGGCTTTCCATGAACGGAGTGACCAACACCACGGCGTATATAACGATTCATCCGCCGTGGAATGTGACGAACAGCGTGTATGATCTGCTTTACACCACGAACCTTTCATCGCCGGAAACATGGCAATGGGTATTGCGCACCTATCCGAAAC
>Ga0326727_10020899_pt1 | contig 12929 bp, 12 predicted proteins | sample MB2enrmetagenome_FD_207643 | JGI IMG/M metagenome (GOLD analysis project Ga0326727, IMG submission 207643) | Lab enriched peat soil microbial communities from McLean, Ithaca, NY, United States - MB29MY | ecosystem: Environmental > Terrestrial > Soil > Wetlands > Peat | place: USA: New York...
AACGCGGCGCGGCCGGGAAGGTCCTGCCCCTGGAGCTTATTGCAGGCCAGATCATGCAAGCGGGACGCAGTTAAGGCTGCAACCGCATTACCGGCCTTAATGCTTCCGCTTACGCTCGATTAAGCCACTTGTGACACTCTAGGTTGTACTGAGAGGCCTGCCGCTCGCCGCGCATTCCCGCGCGTCCACCTCAGGCACGCGCGGGAACTTGTAAAGACAATATATATCCAATCTATGATCAAGAGTGGCTCATGAGTATCAGACCGAAAATACTTGCCGTCGATGACGAGGAACTCAACCTCGATATCATAGAGCATCACTTGGTGCGCTCGGGCTACGAGGTCGTCCGGGCGGAAGACGGCAATGTGGCGCTGCAAAGATTGGAAGAGAACACGGATATCGAGACGATAGTTCTCGATAGAATGATGCCGAATCTGGGTGGCATGGACTTCTTGGAGCGCATTAAGAAAGACGCACGCTTCCATGACATTCCGGTCGTCATGCAAACCGCAGCGGCGGCCAGCGATCAGGTTCTGGAAGGCATCAAGGCGGGTGTATATTATTATCTGACCAAGCCCTATGAAGGCGCCATATTAATCGGTATTGTTCAGGCCGCGCTGCAAGAGGCAGCTACAAAAAGGATCCTAAGAGAAAGAGTTTGCAGTTATAGTCGAATATTGGGCCTCATGAGAAGGGCGTGCTTCCATTTTCGTACCCTGGAAGACGCAGCCAATCTCGCCCAGTATGTCGCCAATTGTTTTCCAGAGCCTGAGAAAGTCGTTTTCGGGCTGCACGAATTAACGCTTAACGCCGTTGAGCATGGAAATCTTGGCATCACTTACGCCGAAAAATCCAAGCTCGTCAAAAGCGGCGAATGGAGCGAGGAGATCAAACGCCGGCTTAATTCTAATGAATATCGCGGAAAATTCGCTTCCCTTACTTTCGAGGCCACGCCGGAGGCTATCGTGGTTCACATCAAGGACCAGGGGGAAGGCTTCGACTGGCGCGAATACCTGGACTTTTCCCCGAGCCGCGCCACCCATCCGCATGGGCGGGGCATCGCCGCCTCCCGCGCGATGTCGTTTCACGACATGGAATACTTGGGCTGCGGAAATGAAGTCAGGTGCACCATAAAATTGGCAAAAACGGGCGCGTGATTTGGCCGGCGCGGCTAATCCTGCGCGCCGGCGATCTCGCCATCGACATAAAGCCACCTTCCGTTTTCGCAGACGAACCGGCTCGTTTCACGCAACTCATGCGCACGGCCGCTTGCCTTGTAGCGGGCCACGAACGCAACGGTGGCAGCGCCGGCAGTTTCGCCGCTTCGACGAGGCGAGGTTGAGCGCCTCCGGCCGTGTATCCGGATGCCAGGTTCGAAGCAGGTAGTCCTCAAGGTTCAGCACGAAGGCGCTATAGCGCGAGCGCATGAGCGTCCCGGCATCCGGCGGAAGCTGCCCGCTGTGCCAGTTTTGGCAGCATTTCTCGTAGCTCTGCCGGCTGCCGCAGGGGCAAGGGCCACGGTAATTCTTTTCCGCCTTCAACTCAGCCAACGCTGTCATGTCCTCTTGCTCGAATGCTCTTTTATAACGCTGGCCGTGGCGCCCCAGGGGAATCGGGTGAACTCCTGCAACTCAAGCGGCGGCGAGGCTTAGGAGATACGCGTCATCCCAGGCGGCGGCCTTGCGCCTTGCGCGGATGGACATCTTGCCGGGCGCCCGGCGGGCGAGATCGTGGGCCATATGCCTAAGCGTGGCGAAGTTTTCCGCGGCGTTGCCCTCGCGCACCCGGCAGTCATCGTCGCGGAAGACCATATCCATCGCCCAGTGCAGGCTATTCTCGATGGCCCAGCATGCCCTCGGGCTTGACCCGCGGGTTGACCCGGCCATCAAGGTTATATTGAAAGATCTGTGTTTTTTGCTCCTGGATGGCCCGATCAAGCCGGGCCATGACAAGAGTGAGTTTGTTGGCTGCCCGGACTTTTGCCCCTCTTACTGGATTGCTTCGCGTTGCTCGCAATGACGCAATTCCGCATTTCGCCCTAAAACCTGTCGCCATCCTCGCCGTCCTCCGCGCTCGTCACGCCCACGCAAAAGGAAACGCCGCGCTCGCGCTCAGCACGCCGCCGCAGCCGCTCCGCAAGCGCCTCCGTGCGCGGCCCCGGATCGCCCGCGTTGCGCCGCTTCGGGTTCGGCAGCGCAGCCGCGAGCAGCGCCGCATCCTCGGGGTCGATGTCCGCAGCGGACTTGCCGAAATGATGCCGAGCCGCCGCTTCCGCGCCGTACACGCCCGGCGCCCATTCCACGATGTTGAGGTAGATTTCCATGATGCGCTGCTTGCCCAGCACGAAATCCATGAAAAAAGCCAGCGGGATTTCGAACGGCTTGCGCAGAATCGCGGGGCGGCTCCACAGGAACAGGTTTTTCGCGGTCTGCATGGTGATGGTGCTGCCGCCGCCCTTCGGCTTGCCATCGGCAACCGCTTCGGCGGCCCTGTCGAGCGCGGTCAGATCCACGCCATGGTGCTTGCAGAAGCGCCCGTCTTCCGAGGCGATCACCTGCGCGATGAGGTTCGGCGAAATCTGGTCGAGATCGCGCCATTGATAGTTGACGCTGCCGCCGGTCAGCGCCTGACGCGCCATCAGCGCGGAGAAAGGCGGATCGGCGAAGACATAAACAAGTGTCAAAAGATAGGGCGTCAAGACGAAGACTGCGAAGGCGATGAGCGCGATGCGAAAAATGCGCCGCCAATGCGGGCGTATTAGTCTGCGCTCGCCGGGTGAAACGCTGGACGGCTCCAAAACATGCGGGACAACTTCCGTCATGACGCAGTCTCACAAATCGCTCTTGAGGATATCACTCACTTAGTCCATGGTGCCCGCGCAAATGCCCGGCCTACCAAATATATAGTTGTGCCATGACTTTTACCGAACGTCTCGAAGCCCATGCAAGCCGTGTCGAACGCCATCTCGACGATTGGTTGACGCAGGCGCGCCTCGGCGCGGTTCCGGCGCGGCTTCTCGATGCCATGCGCTATGGCTCGCTCGGCGGCGGCAAGCGCTTCCGGCCGTTTCTCGTTATCGAAAGCGCTGCCCTGTTCGGCGTTGGCGTGGAGCAGGCGCTGAATGCGGCTTGCGCGCTCGAATGCGTGCACTGTTACTCGCTGATCCACGACGATCTGCCCGCCATGGACGACGACGATCTGAGGCGCGGGCGGCCAACCGTGCACAAGGCGTTCGACGAGGCCACCGCGATCCTCGCGGGCGATACGCTGCTGACGCTGGCGTTTGAAATTCTCGCCGACGAAACCACGCACAAGAGCGCCGAAGTCCGCGCGAAGCTTGGCCTAGCGCTGGCGCGGGCAAGCGGCGGCGCAGGCATGGCCGGCGGCCAGATGCTCGATCTCGAAGCGCCCGGCAAGAGCTTGAACGAGGCCGAAATCCGCAATTTGCAGCGCATGAAGACGGGCGCGCTCATCACCTTCGGCTGCGTCGCCGGCGGCATTTTGGGTGAAACCTCGGAGAAGAATATCGCGGCGTTGAAGAGCTATGGCGATGCGCTCGGCGCGGCGTTCCAGCTTGCCGACGATCTGCTCGACGCGGAAGGCGACGCCGCCGTCGTCGGCAAGGCCACCGGCAAGGACCAGGAGGCGGGCAAAGGCACGCTCGTGTCGCTGCTCGGCATCGAGGCGGCGCACGCCAAGCTGGAGGAGATCAAGGCTGAGGCGCTTGCGGCGCTCGCGCCCTTCCGCCCGCACGAGGGGTGGCTCGCAGGCGCGGCCGAATTCGTCGTCGCCCGCAAATTCTGAGCGTGTTCGTCTCAGTTTTCCAACGCCTGTGCCGGAGAGAGACCGCTGCGCTCTGAAACCGGACTACGGCGGAATGTCGCAAAGCCGAATTGGCGATTCAGAGATCCTGGCGTCAACCTGCGACCCTTCGGCCGCGGCTCAGCTCCTTCGCCAAGATCCCAAGACTCCGGATACATGAAACGGCGAATGCGGATGGCCGTCGAGACTGGCTGGCCTTTGGGAGCCGGTGCGTTTTCTTCCACCGCTTCTGGAACGCCAAGTAAAACACCGCCAGCAGCCGGCCTCGCACCGAATTCCGGACAATCAGCTGCTGCTTATACACCATCTCCCGGGGGGACCACTGTGTCTTCGAGCGGTCACGGCCGAACGAAAGGTGGACATACTGCTGTCCGCACGCGATGCTTCGCTTCAAAACCTCGACCACCAATCGGGTCATGATGCCGTATTTTCCGTATTCAAGGTCATACCCGGAGTAATACAGGTAGGTTCCCCCAGGAGTTTCGAATGCGAGCCGGGCCGCGATCAAACGGTCGCCGTCTTTCAATGCGAACAGCCGGATACCCGAGTTCTCCGGATCGCTTGCCAGGAGGTCAATGAATGAACGGCTTTTTTCATCCTGAAAATATTCCGGGTGATGGACGCTGTCAGGTTTCTCCGCACGCGCGCTGTGAAGCCGATAGAATTCTGGAAGCATGGCCCGGATGGCGGCGGAGTCGCTCAGGCAGCTAAAGACGGGCTTGAGACCATCGCGCTTGGGCCTGTTGTGACACCTCCGGATGGCCTCCTTGACGTTGCGCTTCAGTCCGCGGTGAAAAGCATCCCAGTCGTCAGCCAGCGCGATGGTGAAACCCTCGATCACCGGCGCAGTAGGATGCTCGATGGACAGCGCGTCACGGGCGTCGAGCAATCCGCCCGGTACGGCTGGAAAGTTCAAGAGTTCCCATCCGCGGTCGGCGTCCTTGAAATAATCCGCCACCGCCGCATAGGCGGCCCTCTCGCGTCCCTCACGCACTATCCCTGTTTTGACTTCGGTCAGGTTGGGATCGCTCCCCATGGGTTTTACGTGGCGCAGGAGCGGAATTCCAAGCATAGAAAAGGTTACGCGAAACATCGGAAAAAAAGCGATGATTTCGCCGTGGCGGCTCAAGACCAAAATGACGGCGTCGTTCGAGATCGACCGCGATGACGATTGCCCGAACGCTTTCCACCAGGCTTCATTCCAAGCTAAGGATTGAAACGGCACCGGATCGGATTGGTTCTCAAAAAGGGCGTTCCATTCGAGCCGTTCATTGGCGCTCAATCCGGCAAAGCCTTCAACCGCGCGCACTTCAACGCAGGGCAACCCGGAATGAAAGGGTAAAATCCTAGGCTGTCTCAACGAAACACACCCTGCATTTTAATTATAGCTATTGTGAAATTGTTGACTTGCTGTGAAATTGCTCTTGCGAGGAGCGCTTCGTGATCAATCCTGGTTGCGCATGGCTGGTATAGTTTATTACAACCTAGCAACATCAAAAGCAATCATTACGTGTCCCGCAGCCTGAAATTAAAGTTCAGCCTACTGTTGGCGTTTGCCTTCGCGGCGCTGGTCTCGGTGCGCGCGATCTATCATGAACTCCAGAGCGATTTCACCCCTGATCGCCGGCCCATAGCGATCCCGGCCGATAAGGACCTCAACGGAATTCGGGTCGTCAATTTGGCCACGGCGGGAGAGCCTCCGTTAACTGCCTTTTTCCGCCCGCCGGCCAACGGACGCATTGTCGTCCTCGTTCACGGCACGGGAGCAGACAGAAGCCAGTTGTTGCCGGAGGCTCGGATGCTTGGCCGCCACGGCTTCGGGGTTCTGAGCCTGGATTGGCCGGGAAACGGGGACAGCGGCGGGACCATTCGGTGGGACGAGCCGGAACGCCAGGCCTTGACTCGAGCCATCGACTGGGCGGCGCAGGCGCCCGGCGCCGAACTCCGCCGCGTGGGACTGCTGGGCTTTTCGAACGGTTCATGGATCGCTCTGCAAGTCGCTTCGGGCGATGAGCGCGTCTATGCACTCGCCTTGACGGGCGCCTTTGCCGATGTGAAAGACCTGGTCGTCAAACAGGGCGGGCGCTTTGGAGCGCTGAGTTCCGGCTTCGCTTTGCTGACCGCAAGGTGGCGTGGCATGCGCTACTGGGAAAGGCGTTCCGAGGATCTCATTGCAAAAATCAGCCCGCGTCCTGTCCTGCTGGTGGCCGGAACGGCGGACAGCGTTGTGCCGCCTTCGATGACGGAACGGCTCTACCGGTCTGCCCGTGAACCCAAAAGCCTGTGGCTCGTTCCTGGCGCCGGTCATGGCCAATATGCCGCCGTGGCTCCGGCCGAATATGAACGCCGTCTGGTTCAGCTTTTTTCGACGGGCGCTGGAAATTAGCCAAGCAGCTTGATTTTTGCTCTCAGCAGCAGGCTGACTGCTTTCATGACAAAAAATTCCGTCGCACCGAACCGGGCGCGATAGTTGCCGTGTATGATCCGATAGCTTTCCTTGAATTGGGCGGCGCTGCCGCCGTTGATCAGCGAGGCAATGCCGCAGCGGCGTTCCAGCAGGACTATGGGAACGTAAACAAACCCGAAGGTACGGATTGCCCGCAAATACATTTCGACGTCTTCGCAAAGCGCGATTGTGACATCAAAACCTCGAATGGCGTCGAAAGCGGACCTCCTGATGACACAGGAACTGCAGACAAGCAGCGTTTGGAGGAACAAAAGGTACATCACAATGACACGTGATCGTCTTTCGCAGGCCCAGACGGCTCTGCCCCGCGCAAAATAGTCTTCTTCATGCTTCAGTGCTCTTTGGTCATCGCCGAATGGCCGGACATCGGCGACGGCGACGGCCGCGACAGACGACTCGAGTGCGGCGACCATCGCCAACAGGGACTCGGCCACGACCCGATCGTCGTCATCGAGAAAATAGAGATATTTTCCCCTGGCCTCCCCCGCCAGCCGATTGCGGATGACCGCCGGGAATCCGCCGGTTGGCTGGGGGTTTTTCCAATAGCGTATGCGCTTGTCGTTGAGAGTCCGGACAAATGGCTCGGCTGATCCCTCTGGCGAATCATCGCCAATCAGCATCTCCCATTCAATGCCGCTAATTTTTTGCACACTGGCGATTGCTTCCGCCAGAAGGACCTCCCTTCTGAAGGTTGGAGTTATGATTGACACGGAGATCATAGATGCTCCCTCAACCATGATTTGGAAAAAACTTCAAGCGAGCGCGACACGCGATTGGGCAAACGGCGTCGCAATTTCCGGGATGGGTCATCGGATAAAGCGTGCTAGCAACATATTGACTCTCGTACAGCTTATCTGCCGCAAGTTCGCTCGCGAACGTGCGGCAAGCGGGTGCGAACCGGCGGGCTGTACTAATTAGCGCCGCGAACGCCTGCTAAATTGTCGCTTTTAGGCCGCCGCCGGTTGCGCTCGCGCAAAAAAGGGGCAATCTCCTGTCCCTTGGCGTTTTTGCGCGCAGGCAGGAGCAGCACATGAAAATCGGCGGCGTTCATTACCGGACGATCTGGTGCAATGATGACGGGTCTGCTGGCATCATCGATCAGACGCAGCTTCCTCACGCCTTCAAGTCGCTGAAGCTCACGAATCTCGCCGGCGCCGCCCATGCCATCAAGTCGATGCAGGTGCGCGGCGCGCCGTTGATCGGCGTGACCGCCGCTTACGGCGTCTGCCTCGCTCTCAGGGCCGATGCCTCCGATGCCGGATTGGAAAGCGCCTGCGCCACGCTCGCCGCGACGCGGCCGACTGCGGTCAACTTGAATTGGGCTCTGCGCGAAATGCAAAAGACGCTGCGCCGGATCGCGCCATCGGAGCGCGTGACGGCTGCCTATGCGAAAGCCGCCGAATTGGCCGATCAGGATGCCGAGACCTGCCGCCTCATCGGCGATCACGGACAGAAAGTCATCGCGGACATCGCCGCGCGAAAAGATGGCGCCGTCAATGTGCTCACCCATTGCAACGCCGGCTGGCTCGCCGCCGTCGATTGGGGGACGGCGCTTTCGCCCATCTATCATGCGTATGATGCGGGACTTCCGGTGCATGTCTGGGTCGATGAGACGCGCCCGCGCAATCAGGGCGCAGCGCTGACGGCGTTCGAGCTTGGCGCGCATGGCGTGCCGCACACCGTCGTCGCCGACAATGCCGGCGGCCATCTCATGCAGCACGGCGAGGTCGATCTGTGCATCGTTGGATGCGACCGCCTCACAGCCACGGGAGACGCTGCGAACAAGATCGGCACCTATCTCAAGGCGCTGGCCGCGAAAGACAACGGCGTGCCGTTCTATGTCGCCCTCCCGCAATCGACCATCGACTGGACTTTGAACGATGGCGTCCGCGAAATCCCCATCGAGGAGCGCGATGAACGGGAGGTCACGCATATGAGCGGACGCGCGGCGGGCGGCGAGATTGTGACCGTGCAGGTGACCGCGCCCGGCAGCAAAGCCGCAAATCCGGCCTTCGATGTGACGCCGGCGAGGCTGATCACGGGGCTGATGACGGAGCGAGGCATAACGCCCGCATCCCGCGAAGGCTTGGCGCGCCTCTATCCGGATCTGATCCAGGAAGCTGCGGCTTAGCCTCGCGTTTCAACGGCAATGCGGAGGGGCTATTGAGGCCGCTTTCCTGTCACGCCCAACACAAAGTTACGGACTCGCTCGGTGTCTTGCCCGCGAACGAGCTTGTGAAAAAAGGCGTCGCCCCTCTTTGTCTTGACCGCGCTTGACCCGGCCATCCATAAGTTGTTGAAATCCGCCCCATATCTCTGGATGGCCGCCTCAAGCCCGGCGGCGTGCGTGCCGCTCGGCCCGCTGGCTGGCGATGCCGAGCCTACTCCTCGACAAAGCCAAGCATAGATCGATCAAGCCAGAGCGGCGCGTCGCTTCCTACTCCGCCCAATCGAGCGAGCGCGCCACGGCCTTCTGCCAAAAATGGTAGAGGCGATCGCTTTGGGCGCGGTCCATGGCGGGATGCCAGCGCTTGCTCGCGCTCCAGTTCTCAACGATGCCGTCGAGGGATTGCCAATAGCCTGCTGCAAGTCCAGCGGCATACGCAGCGCCAAGCGCCGTCGTTTCGATCACCTGAGGCCGAACGACCGGCACATTCAGGATATCGGCCTGGAATTGCATCAGCGTCTCGTTGACCACCATGCCGCCGTCGACGCGAAGTTCCGTGATGGCGACGCCGGAATCCTTCACCATGGCGTCGAGCACCTCGCGCGTCTGGAAGGCCGTCGCCTCAAGCGCAGCCCGCGCGATATGCGCCTTCGTCACGAAGCGCGTGAGACCGCAAATCACGCCGCGCGCGTCCTCTTTCCAATGCGGTGCGTAGAGCCCGGAGAAGGCCGGCACAAAATAGACGCCGCCATTGTCGCCGGCGCTTCGAGCCAGCGCTTCGATCTCGTGCGAATGCTGGATGAAGCCGAGATTGTCGCGAAGCCACTGCACCAGCGCGCCCGTGATCGCAATCGAGCCTTCGAGTGCATAGACGGGCGCTTTTCCTTCGAGCTGATAGCCAAGCGTGGTCAAGAGGCCGGCGCTTGAGGGAAACATCTGCTCGCCCGTATTCATGAGCATGAAGCAGCCGGTGCCGTAGGTGTTTTTCGCTTCGCCGGGCTTCAGGCAGGCCTGGCCGAAAAGCGCCGCGTGCTGGTCGCCGAGGATGCCGCCTATGGGCACGCCCGATAAGACGCCTGACGCCTCGGCGTAGATCCCGGATGAGGGCCTGATCTCCGGCAGGCAGGCCCTTGGAACTTCGAAAAGCGCGAGCAGATCGTCGTCCCAATTCAGCGTCTTCAGGTTCATCATCTGGGTGCGGCTTGCGTTCGTCACGTCGGTGATGTGAAGTCCGCCGTTTGGGCCGCCGGTCATATTCCAGAGCAGCCAGGAGTCGATGGTGCCGGACAGCGCGTCGCCGGCCTCGGATTTCTCGCGCGCTCCGGGCACGTTTTCCAGAAGCCAGCGCAGCTTCAACCCCGAGAAGTATGTCGCGAGCGGAAGCCCGGTTTTGCCGCGAAGGCGGTCCTGGCCGCCATCCTTGCTGAGTTCGGCCACATAAGGGCTGGTGCGGGTGTCCTGCCAGACGATGGCGTTGGCGAGCGGCTCGCCGGTGCGCTTATCCCAAAGAAGCGTCGTTTCGCGCTGATTGGTGACGCCCACCGCGACTAGGCCGGAAGCCGCAAGGCGAGCCGATTGCAGCGCTTCGGAAATGGTCGAGACCGTGTTTCTCCAAATTTCGACTGCGTTATGCTCGACCCACCCCGGTTTCGGGTAGATTTGCTCGTGCTCCTTCTGGGCCGAAGCGATGATCGCGCCCTTGCGGTCGAAGATCAGAAAGCGCGTCGAGGTCGTGCCCTGATCGATCGCGCCAACGTAACCGCTCATGCTGCCCTCCGCGAAGCTCGGGCGGCGTCCTTCGCGCCAATCTGGGATTATCTTGGCTTGCCGCCCCAGCACATCATCGGCGGTTTGCGCAAATTCGTCACGCGTAAGATAGCCTAATCAGGCTTGACGCTACTGCGGCGAAGAGGCGGCTTGGGGCCGTCGGTAGCCGCCGAAAAGCTTATCGTAGAGGGCTTGAAACAAGCCAGCCTTCAAGGCCAGCGCAACGGCCAAGATCATGAGGATCCCGGCGCCCGTGGCGATGCTATCGGCCTGCAATGTGTGGCCCATCGATATAACCAGGTATTTGCCCGCGAACGAAAGCACGACGGTCAGCGCAAAGATAGGCAGCGACGCCGCGCCGGCCGCGCATATCCACCGGTTGAGCGGGAGCCTGAGCCACGCTGCATCCTTCGGAACGAACCGCGCGGCGAGATAGGCCGAAGCGAGAAGGCCTACGACGCGCCACAAGTCGAGGCAATGCTTATTCAGGCTGAAATACATGGCGCGCAACCGGTTGGCCGCCGCGTCGTCTATCGTCTCGAAGGCGATAGTCATTAGCACGCAGGCGCTAAAGACCACGAAAAGCGCGCAGCAAATGTCCAGCACGCGGCGCGACTCTTCCGCCGCCACGGGGGGCATTTTCGTACGCGTGCGCCAGCCGAAGGCGATGCCGATGGCAAATAGAAACTGCCAGCAAAAAGGATTGAAGTTCCAGGCGATGTCATAGGTCATCGTCGGGATGCTCGGGAAGAAGCGCGCGGCGAACATCCACGTGAGCCCCGACGCCGCGAGGAGGGCGATTTCCCCCCGTAATCTCAGCCAGATGAGGAAGGGCGCGAGCAGCATCACGATGACATACATTGGAAGGATATCGAGAAGCGGCGCCTGGAAGGCGAGGAGAGGCGTGCCCAGCAGCACCTGGATGGGATCGCTTTTGATCTTGTCGATGAAGATCTCGTAATCGGTTTTTATGCCCGCGCCCGCCATGATGAAGACAGCCGTCATCAGGATCGCCACCAGGAGAATGTGGTAGATCCAGATGGCGCGCGCCCTGCGCAGCGCCTTTTGCGAGAAGGCCTGGAGCCCCCGATGCGCAAGACCGTAATAGCCAAGCGCCGCCGAATACCCCGCCAAAAACATGAACACTTCCGCGGAATCGAAGAGGGCGTACGTCCTCGACGTCAGGTAGGTGTACGCGTTTTCGGGGATGTGATTGATAAAAATGAAAATGAGGGACAGGCCCCGAAAGAAGTCGATGCGATGGTCGTAATGCGGCTTCTCCGATGCTTGGGCGCGCTTAGACTTTGCAATCTCCGCAATAAGGCCGCTGCGCCCGTCTGCAACCACGAGCCCCGAGGTTGACGGCCATCTGCCTCCAAATATTCTTGCTGCGCTGACAAGGTTCACGTGTCGACCCGCTTCATTCCCCAGAAATCGAACGCGCCGCCCATTTTTTGGTTTCGCTGCAACGCAAATTTAGACCGGCGCGATTCATTCAGCCTAAGCACAATACCGTTTATCGAGGCGGCGGCCACATGCATAACGCTATTTTGATTGCGGGAAGCGCAGGTGTGACACCTCTTGATACAAATTAACTGTGACGAAGCTACGGCTTACCCGGCTGCCAGGTCCCTGAGCTGCGCTACGCCGACAGTCAGCTTGGCGAGCGTCAACGTCCGCCCGGTGAGCATCCCGGCTATGCTTTCAGCGACACGGGCAGCGGAGCCTTCGTTTTTCAGTTTCCAGGCGGCGAAATCCGCTTTGCCTGGAGACAGGGCGAGGACGCTTCTTGCGAGATCGCGCTCTGCCGAGGCGATTGCGGCGAGGCTGCTGTTGATGGCGAGGCGGTTGAAGTAGTCGCCGGCGGCAAGCGCTTCGCTGGCTGTCCCGAGGTCATCCAGGTGAAACTCGTCGCGAATTGCAAACACGATCTGAGCCGCCGCCGCAATCGGCGCTTGCGTTTCGTTGGCCACGCGGACGATGTCGAGCGCCTGGGATAGGGGTTCGAGGGCCGCGATACGCATGGCAAGCTCAGCCGGGAGCCCCTCGCCGAGGAGCCGCGCCTCCTCCTCCTGAAGGCGGGCCTTGGCGTGTTCCGGCAAGACCGCGGCCATGTTCATGATGAGGTATTCGACCCCGTCTCGATACCGCGCAATTTCGGGTTCGAGTCCTTCTTCGAAACGATTGTGCCGCAAGAACCAGGCGGTCTGCCGCCTAAGCAGGTCCTGAACCCTGCGATAGAGGCAGAGCTGGCTCTGCCCGTCGATTTTGCTGTCGAGCCCGTCGATACCCCCGCAAATCGCCGGAATCTGATAGACGGCCATAACCGCCGCGAACGCATACGCGATATCCTCCGCCATATGCCCAGTCTCTTCGATCATGCGGACGATGAAGGTCGGGCCGCCGGTATTGATGATATCGTTGGCGAGACTTGTGGCGATGATTTCGCGCCGCAACGGGTGAGTCTCGATCCCGTGAGCGAAGCGCTCCCGCATGACCGGCGGAAAATAGCCAAACAGCGCCCGGCCAAGATAGGGATCGTCAGGCACGCTCGAGTGGATGAGATCCTCTTCGAGGCTGATTTTCGCGTAGGCCAGCAGCACAGCCAGCTCCGGCCGCGTCAGGGGCGTTCCCGCTTCCTGCCGCCCCAGAAGCGCCGCATCGGACGGGAGCGTTTCGAGCGCGCGGTCGAGCCGCCCCTCCTGT
>Ga0326727_10020901_pt1 | contig 12927 bp, 5 predicted proteins | sample MB2enrmetagenome_FD_207643 | JGI IMG/M metagenome (GOLD analysis project Ga0326727, IMG submission 207643) | Lab enriched peat soil microbial communities from McLean, Ithaca, NY, United States - MB29MY | ecosystem: Environmental > Terrestrial > Soil > Wetlands > Peat | place: USA: New York...
ACACCACCAGCAGCACGCCCGCCGAAGGGACGTTACCGCCGAAGTGCATGCAGGTGACTGCGTGGGCGGTTTCGTGCAGAATCTTGAGGATCAGCCACACGACCGCCAAGCGCAGCCAGTTGTCGCGATCCAGCAGGACGGAGGACGATTCGACCAGTTCGCCGCGATGGCCAGCGGCGACGATCCCGCCGATCAGGCAGATGATGCACCAGGCGACCACGGCCGGCGGGCTGAAGAGCCAATGCGTCCAGGGCAGGATGCAGTTCAATACCCGGCTCGGGTTGAACAGCGGAATCCGCATGGCCAGGGGATTGACCGACGAAGCGAGTTTGTTCTGGGCCTGTTTGCGGGCGGACTCGGCGAGGCGTTCGGCCTGGCCCGCCCCGCCGCAGACGGCCAGTTGAGATTCCAACAGCCAGTGGCAGACCGACATCGCCTCGTTTTCGGTAAAGGCCCTTTCGCGCAGCGTCGCCGCCGAGAGGCCGATTGCCTGGGCGATCGTGTTTTTTCCGTCCAACAGTGAAATCAAGGTGAACTCGTCGCTGCCGATGTGGAAGAACTTGCCGCGAACCGGGTCCTCGATCATGTAACACGCTTCGCTGTCGAACTCGGCGGGCGTAAAACGAAGATCGGCACGCAGCGTCAACACCGCGCTGGCCGGATCGAGGACGCTGAAGTCGAGCTCGGAGTGCATGTTACATTCCCACCCATTTCAATCCCGTGTACCACGCCTTGTGTAGCATGATCCAGAGGAGCGTGTGGGAGGAGGTGGTGATGGTGGCGGAGCCCTTCATGCCGGGCCGCAGTACCTCGCCGCTCAGGCCGAGATCGACTTCGGCGATGAAGACGTTGTTCGAGTCGCGGATTTCCGATCTGGGGTGGATCTTCGCGATCGTCCCCTTCCAGGCTTTGCCCGGATAGGCGTCGAGTTTCACGGCGACTTTCTGGCCGGTTTCGACGTTGGCAACGTCCTCGTCGCGGACTTCGATTTCGACGATCATGCGATCCAATGGGGCGATTTCGTAGAGGGCCTGGCCGGCCTTGACCGGGGTTCCCTGGGTGCGTTCCAGGTCGCCGCTGACGACGATTCCCGCCTCGGGGCTCTTGATGTCGAGATTTTTGATGCGGGATTCGAGCAGGCGGCGGTTTTGCTCTTTGCACTGCATTTCCAGGGCGTCGATCTGGGCGGGAGCGGTCTTTCCGGCCGCCTGGTTGACGTCGCGCGACTTGCGGGCGCGGTGGTAGTCGGCCACAACGCCGGCCACTTCCATCCGCAGCTCGCGGCCGTCCATTTGCGCGAGTTTCTGCTCCTTGGCGACGACGTCACCGGGGCGAACCAGGCTCTTTTCGAACACGCCGTCGAACGGCGCTACCACGTATCGCTTCTTCACCGGTTCGATGACGCAATCGCAGCCAATGCGGTAGGGCCAGAAGGAAAAACAGATGAGGAACAGTGAGGCGATTGCGATCCAGAAAGACTTGCGCTCCAGCAGCCGCCATTTGCGGATGAGGCGTCGAACGGGATTGATCTGCCCGTGCTTGAGCAATACCAGCGAAGTCCCGACGGGAGCGGCGGCCACGCGGGCGAAGCGCTCGCCGCGCGAGCGGGCGTCGGAGGTCTCCAGTCCCCAGAAGATCCAGCCGCCGACTACCGCGCCGTCGGCGTTGCACAGCGGGGCGCTGCACACGCGGCCCTCGCCGCTGACGGCGCTGAGCCTGGCGTGGGCGGGCAGGAGCCCTGCGCCCGGGCCTTTTTCGGCGGGCCAGACGGTCCAATCGCCGCCGCGGACGGCCTCGACCAAGGCGCCCTGCACGGCCTGCGGCAATTCCGCCTGGGGATTGATGTCGGCCATTCCCGAGATGGCCAGCAACTTGCACCGCGTGCCGCGGCGTTTCTTTAGCCCAATCGCCACCCGCTCGCAACCGAGGTAGTTCTTCACGGCGTTGACCAACAGCACACCGGCGTCGCGGACGTCGGCGGCCTTGCCCGCGGCGGCGACCAGTTCGAGGATCGCGCAGGCGGTGCTCAGTTCCCAGTCGGCCGCCAGGTTCTGATGTTGCAGGTGGTAGGCGGAGAGCAGGCCGGCCACAAGCTGAAGCGTCACCAGCAGGGCCTCGGGGCGTCCGGCGGCGGGCAGGAAGACGGCGGCCAAAGCGTCGGCCGGCGCGCCGGGACGTTCGACGGCAACGCACATCGCAATCCGGCTCTGCTGCAATTGCGCAATTTGCACCCGCTTCTCATTGCACGACCGCGCCGCCTGCTCGCCCAGCAATTCGAGCCAGTAGCCGGCGACCTCGTCGGAGACAGCCACGCGATGCTGGGCCGCCACGGCAAGATTGCCGGAAGCATCGGCGGTAAAGTAGACGACAAGCTGGGCGCTAGTCAGCTTCGAGACCAGCGCGACGGCGTCGCCGGCCATCTGCTCGGCGTCGCTGCCGGCTTTGATGATCTTCGCCACGTGCAGATGAAGCTGCCGCAAATCGAGCGGCTGCGCCGACGGTTTTAGCCCGCCCTGCGCGGCGACGGTGAAGTCGCGGGGATCGGCGTTGTGGCAAGCCGTTTCCATGAATCCGGGCCGCTGTTTCGATTCGAGTTGCATGTCGTGGGGCCAGACAAAGAAACCGCTAGGGGAGCTTGTTCAGGTTGATCGCACAACGGACTCCGCAACGATACTTCCCCTCCGCGTTGTCGATGAGCACCTTGACGCGGACCGTATCGCTTTCCGCCTCGGTCACCGGCGAGATCGACTCGATCTTGTCCGTGGCCCTTTGGTTGCTGTTGGGAAACGTGAGCAAGACCTTGTGGTCCGCTTTCAAGCGAACGGCCAGGGCGGTGGGAATGGTGAATATCACCCGCAACTTGTCGAGTTGCATGATCGTCAGCACGGGAGTGTTGTTGTTGCCGACGAACTCCTTCTCCTCGCGGAATATGCGAGTGACGACGCCGTCGAAGGGGCTGCGCATCATCCGCCGCTCGATCATCGAGGCGATGCGATCGACTTCGAGGGCATCGGTGGCGTGTTGTTCGAGCGCGGTCAGCACGTTGGCTTCGGCCACGGCAAGCTCGTCCGCCGCACGAGTGACCTCTTCGTCATTGGCGTGTCCTTCGGCCCGCAGTTTTTGCAGTTTGGCCAGGCGCCAACGGCGGAGGTCGCGTTCGGCGACGGCGGAATCCAACTTGCCGTGGGCCGCCATGTTGGCCTTGGCGATCTCCAGGGCGACCTGCTGGGTATCGCAATCGAGCGAACCGAGCAGTTGGTCTTTCTTGACGCGGTCTCCTTCATGGACGCTGAGACTGGCGATGATTCCCGGCTCGGGCGGAATCAGGTCCAGCTTGCGAATCGGCTCGGTGAAGCCTTCGATGCCCTGGTCTTGCACTTCACTGTCCGACGTTTGGGCTTGTGCGACGGTCGCCGCCACGATTGCCGCCAGGGCAGCCTGCCAAACCTTCAGGTTCCTCATCGTTGCATCTCCACTTCTGCTGACGTTGCCAGCGCGGACTGAATCCCGTTGTCGGCAAACAGCGCCGCCGCAGCGCCCTCGGCCTTGCTCTGGCTCTCGGATAGTATAGGATTCAGCAAGCCGAGGGGGAGAAAATGCCGCGCCAGCCGCGAACTGATCGGACGAAGGAACGTCCGTCAGATTCGGCACGACCGCCCTAATCTATTTCACCAGATTGACGAGATCGTTGGTGCGCCACTGATCGGCGGCGGTGAGGAGTCTTCGCTGCTTCCGCCCGGCGGCTTCGGCCCGACGCTGCGCGGCGCGGACGCTACGGGAGAGATCGGCGGACAGCTCGCCGCCGACTTGCGGCAATGATTTCATCCGTAGCGCGAGACGCTGCCCAAATCGCAATAACAGGGCATCGTCGGCCGAGATGAAGAACTGATAGGAGCCGGGATCGCCCTGCCGGCCCACGCGGCCGATCAACTGACGATCGACCCGCAGCGACTCGTTCGGCTCGACGGCGATCAGGTGCATTCCGCCGATCTCGGCGACGCCATGTCCGAGCTTGATGTCGGTTCCGCGTCCGGCCATGTTCGTAGCGATGGTCACGGCGCCGCGCTGGCCGGCGCGGGCCACGATCTCGGCTTCGTCGGCGGTCTGCTTGCCGTTGAGAAGCTGGTAGGGGACTCGGGCATCGTCCAGCAATTTGGCCAGGGTTTCGCTGTTCTCGATGGTGCGCGAGCCGATCAGCACGGGTCGCCCCGTGGCGTGGATTCGTGCGATCTCCGCGACGGCGGCGCGCCACTTGCTGGCGGCGTCGGCAAAGAACCTCGTGGGCAAACGTTTCCGCTGCAAGGGACGCCGCAACGGAACCGTGGCCACGTGCAAGCCGTAGGTCCGCCAGAATTCCCAGCGGCTTTCCATGGCGGTGCCGGTCATGCCGCAGAGCATGTCGTACATGCGGAAGTAGCGTTGCCGGGTGATCCGCGCCGCGGTGCGCAGTTCTCCGCTGTGCTCCAGATTCTCTTTGACTTCGAGGATTTGGTGTAGGCCCTCGCTCCAATTGCGATCGGGGCAGAGCCGCCCGGTCGCCCCGTCGACCAACACGATTTTGCCGTCGTCGGCGACGTAATCCACGTCCCTGGTCAATAGCAGCAAGGCTTGCAGGGCCTGCTCGACGTAGACCGACCAGGATCGTTGCAGTCGGCAGGGGGATTGGCCCGAGGTCTGCTCGTGCGACTTGAGCTTTCCCGATCGGGTCAGGCTGACGCTGTGCGCCTCGCGATCGATCAGATAGTCGGAATCTTCGCGGAGCCGCTTGGCGACCTTCAGGGCTTCGGCGTAGAGGCTGGCGTCCTCTTTGTCGGGCGAGCCGGCGCCGCTGATAATCAGGGGGATGCAGGCTTCGTCGATCATGACCGAGTCGATCTCGTCGATGATGGCGACGCCGCGGCGGGCGTGAAAACCGTGCTCCGATCGGCCGCCGCCGCGGAGGACTTCGCGATAGTGCGACCCGAGCGTGCCGCGCGACTGCGCGATGCCGGCGAGTTGTTCGCGGAGATAGTCGAATCCGAATTCGTAGCCGGTGCCATAGACGATGTCGCAGGCATAGACGGCCCGCTTTTCCTCCTCGGGGCTGTTTTCCTTCAACAGCCCGACCGAACAACTCAACAAGCGGTAGACGGGGGCGAGCAGTTTGCAGTCGCGCTCGGCAAGGTAGGCGTTTGGAGTGGCCACGTGGACGCTTTGGCCGCGCAATCCATAGAAGATCGCCGGCAGGGCCGCGCAGAGCGTTTTTCCTTCGCCGGTGGCCATTTCCGCGATCATGCCGCGGCAGAGCAGCATACCGGAGATGATCTGCTCGTTGTAGAGTTCTAGCCCGACCACGCGGCGGATGCCTTCGTAGGCCAGGGCAAACGCCTCGATCATCTGCTCGGCGGAACAGACGGCCGGCTGGGCGCGAAAGACCGCCGCCACGCGGCCGGCCTCGGCGGTCAATTGCGTGTCGCTATGGTTGCGCAGGCCGGCCGCCTGTTGACGCACTCGCTCGATTCGAGCCGGGTCGATGATGGCGGAACCGGCCGAGGGATGGCGCAGCGACGCCAGCCACTTTTGGGCTGTACGGCGGGGAAAGGTCGTAGTCATGGGTCAGAGCGCCATCGCGGTGGACTGCGGGTATGCAAAAGAATAGCTTTTGCAATCCCCGGATCGTGGAAGAACGCGAGGACCTACGTGTAAAGCCGCGACCACTGGTAGCGGGCGGGAAGGCGGGGATCGGTCGCTGCTCTTGGCAACCGCGACCACTGTTCGCGGCTTTACAGATGGTCGCCGCTTTACAGGGCGGGAACCGGAAGCGCAACAGACGGAACGTCGCTTTCTACCGTCTTTGCGGAGATTGCGGATTGGCGGCGGTGGCGTCAACGGGCGGCGTGCGCGAGGTCTGAGCCTGATCGTCCGGCAACTCCTGCACCTCCGCCCGGCCGGCATCATATTCGGCTCGGCTGCGCAAGAGTTGCTGGCAATCGACCAGGGTCCCCGTGGCTTGGTTCAATTTGGCGAAGCCCTGGTTGTAGCCGACTAGGGCCGCCGCATAGAGTCCTTCGGAGCGAGCGAGCCGATCGTGGGCATTGAGCAGATCGTCCAAGAGAACGCTGGACGAGCGTTGTTCGTCGAGCGACGCGTCCCAGCGCGATTTCAGATACGCGATTTCGGTCTCGTTGCCGAGGATGGCATGGGCCTGGCACAACATTTCGCGATAGCAGGTGGTGATTTCGCGCACGGCCGTCTCGACCTCCAGGCGGACGTTGGACGTCGCCGCGGCCAATTGGCTGGTCAGTTGCAGAATCTCCAGTTGTCGCCGGTGATATTTTGCCCGGGCGGTGCGGTTGCCGAGCGGATACTCGAAGGTTGCGCCGGTCGAGTAGGTGGGGCGTCCGAGCGAGAACTGATCGTTCAGCGCCCGGCCGATGTCCACGTCGCCTTCAATTCCGCTGACGTAGGTCATCAAAATGAGGTTGAGCGTGGGGAGGAGTTCGTTTTTGGCCACTTCCTGGCGAACACAGGCCCCGCGCAGTTCGGTGCGGGCCTCGTTGATCTCGGGACGGTGGTCGAGGGCCACGATCAGCGAATCCTGGAAGTTCAAGGGGCACGGCGCACGCAGCGGCCGTTGCACCGGGATCAACTCCTGGCCTCGATTCAACAGCAATTGCGGGTCGTTGATCAACGTCCGCAGTTTGGCGTCGGCGTCCAACAGCAGCGTTTCCTGCCGGACGACCGCCGCGTAGCGGCTGGCGACGGCGGACTTGGCGCGGGCCAACTGCCCGCCCACCGCGTCAACGTCGCGGCGACCCTCCAATTCGCGGCAAATCTGGACGCCTCTTTGGTAGAGATTGCGCTTCTGCAACAGCAGCGCCCGTTGCAGGTGCAGGTCCCAGTAAGCCTGGTAGACGTCGAGCATGAGAGTTTGCATATCCTTCGACACGCGGTCGCGTCCCGACTGGGCGTCGATTTGCGCCAACACGATCAGGCGGCTGTTGTAGGCTTTGCCGGCCCCGTTCAACAACGGCTGAGTGATGGTCAGCGTCATCCGCGCGGTCCCTTGAAGTTCGGGGGTGAACCACTGCGAATTGCTGTTCTCGTAGCCGATCTTTTCCGAGAGCTCAATCTGCGCGCCCGACAAGGTTTTCTTTCGGACGCCGCTGCTGTAGTACCAGTTTTGGTCGAGATATCGGTCCCCTTCCAGCGGAGCGATCAACTCGCTGCCGATCGGATCGCTGGTGTCGATGAACTTTGATTCGACGAACGCGCGGAGATCGAAGTCGCCCTGCGCCTCGACGATCGAGTCCTCGCGGATCGGCGCGACTTGCCGCATCATGTGGACCTGCGGGGAGAAGCAGAGCGTGCCCAGGACGACAGGCTCCAGCTCCATTTGCAGCGGGGGACATTCCGGCCTCAGCGGCCGCAGGGCCGCGTCTTCCCACCAGGGATTGAAGTTCGGCGGCTCGCGCGAGAAGTCGCCGCAGGGCCAACCAGGGCAGTTGCGGGAAGCCACTTGTTGCGAAGTCGCTTGCGACGACGGGGCGGGAAGGTTCGGAATCGTCGGCGCAGGAGCGACCGTGCCGGAGCGCGAGTCGTCCTCGGCTCCGAAAGTGATCTGCCAACCAAACCCCCCGGTCAGCATGAGAACGCAGCAGACCAACGGAAACGAATACTTCATGTTTTCCGGCAGGAATGTTGTACCTTCTACGGATGCGATTTCAGCGGTGGCCGCTACGTTGGGATCATCTCCTCATCCCGGCACTAACGGCACATTATGAGTAATCGTCCAAACCGGTCTTTCCAGTCCTGAATTCCACGCCCGCTCGCTCCGCCTCGCGGTGGCGTAGCCGAACTAAGCGGCATAAACCATACACTTTCGCAATTTGGGATTCGCAACGAAGGCGGGGCAGAAGCAGATAGGCCCAGCCCGCGTTTGTCGCCACAAGCGCCGTAGCGCTGGACGTGCCGCCCCTTCTCGCGGCAGACACGAATGTCTGCCCCACCTTGGTGAGAGATACGGGCTGGCCGCAGTGGAGAGAACCAGGGCGGACCTTGCCGGTTGTGCAGGCTGGGGAGATCTTGCAGGAACGTGATGGCAGTTTCCACCTCGGCGATCGGCATTTTCAGTGCGTGGAACGAGCATCGGAAGCTAGCGTTGAGGAGAGTCGTTCGCCAAAGATCGCTAGCACGTGAACACTCAGCGATTGGGCAGGCGGGCTTGGCGCTGGCGCTATGTTCATCATGGCTGATAGAGGCTTCATGAGATGCCCCGATTGTCCGCCGCAACTCGCATCAGTCTGACACTAGCCTGTCTGTGCCTAAGCTTGCTATTCGCCGCCCAGACGTTGGGCTTGATTCCCGATCAATCAAAAGCCGTTCTTCAGTCGCGGAAGACGTTCAGCAAGGCAGTGGCCGCGCATGCCTGCTGGGCGGCGCAAAAGGAGGACATCAAGAACCTCAAGCAGGAGACGGCGCGGCTGATGGAGAAAAACGAAGGGGTTCTGAGCGTCGCGGTTCTGCGCGCGAACGGGCAGCACCTGCTGCGATTGGGCGATGATCGCGCGCACGTGCAGTCGAACGGTTCGGGCGGCTCATCCGCCGACGTCGTGGAAATCCCGATCTACAAGGGACGGGTGCCCTGGGGCAAGGTGCAAATCTGCTTCCGGCCGATCAACGGCAAAGGCTGGGCCTGGTGGTTCACGGCGCCCGTTCGGTTGATCCTCTGCCTGACGCTCTCCACGTTTCTTCTCTCGCGGCTCTATCTGAAGCGAGTCCTGCACCATCTCGATCCGTCCTCCGTGATTCCCGATCGGGTGCGTTCGACGCTCGATGCGTTGGCCGAAGGCGTCTTGATCGTCGACGCCAATCAGCAGGTCGTTTTGGCCAACAAGGCGTTTGCCGACAAATGCGGACGGACGAGGGACGAATTGCAGGGCTTGCAGATGGCGGAATTGAAGTGGACGCGGTCCGACAAGGAGGCGGCCTTCCCCTGGCAACTGGCGATCAGCGAGAATGCCCCGCAGATCGGCGCGCTGATGACGATGCAGAGCACCCCTCACCGCACAGGGACGTTTGTGGTCAATGCGACGCCGGTGTTGGGATCCGACGGAGCGCCGCGGGGGGCGATGGTCACCTTCGACGACGTCACCTCGATCGAAGAGAAGAATCAACAGCTCGAGGAGATGCTGCAATCGTTGAAGACGTCGTTCGAGGACGTGCGGCAGAAGAACAGCGAATTGAAGTTGCTGGCTGCCCGCGATCCTCTGACCGGCTGTCTCAACCGCCGCTCGCTGTTCGATGCGTTCGTGGGCGAATGGCAGGCGGCCGCGGCCCAGGGGTCGTTCCTCAGTTGCATCATGGTCGACGTGGACCATTTCAAGCAGGTCAACGACGAGCACGGCCACACGGCGGGCGACGAAGTGCTCCGCCAGTTGGCGGCGGCGTTGCTCGATGGGGTGCGGCTGACCGACTTCGTCGGCCGCTACGGCGGCGAGGAATTCTGCCTGCTGCTGCCGCGGACCTCGCTCCGCGCGGCCGCGGCCATCGCCGAGAAATTGCGGCTCCGCGTCGCCGAGGCCTGTATCAGCCTGAAAGTCACGGCCAGTTTCGGCGTGTCGTCCAGCGAGAGCGGCGCCGCCCACCCGCAGGAATTGCTGGAAGAGGCCGACCGGGCGATGTATCTCTCGAAGAAGCTGGGACGGAACCGGGTCACCACCTGGTCGGCCGCGGCCACGGACCAGGCCGAAGAACGCAAGGAGGAGCCGGGCTTGCGTGCGGGCACGTCGGCGCTGCACGTCGGCGTTCCCATCCAGGCGGTCAACGCCCTGATGGCCGCCCTGATCTTCCGCGATCCGATCACCGCGGAGCACAGCCGCCGCGTCGCCGACCTCTGCGTGTTGGCGGCGCGCGGGCAGATGTCGGAAGAACAGTGCTACATCCTGGAAGTGGCCGCGCTGCTGCACGACATCGGCAAGCTCGGCGTGCCGGACTCGATCCTCATGAAGCCCGGTCCGTTGACCGAGGAGGAGCGGAGGATCATGAGCACGCACGATCGCATCGGCGTGGAGATTCTCCGCGACGCTTTTGCCTTGCAGGAGCTCAGCGACATTGTCGGCAGCTCGCACGCATGGTTCAGCGGCAATCCCTACGAGCCGAACCTTCCGACCGGCGACGCTATTCCATTGGGCGCGCGGATTTTGACGATTGCCGACGCTTATGACGCAATAACGTCGGATCGCGTTTATCGTAAGGCGCGTCCGCCGAGAGAGGCGTTTGAGGAATTGGTGCGATGCTCGGGCAACCAATTCGACCCGGACCAGGTGCGGCGGTTCATCGCCATCGTTTCCAAGGATCCGCTTCACGCTTCCCATCGCGGAGTCTCGAAGCAGATGGCCCTGGCCATGGGAATTCAAGCGGAACGCATTGCCATCGCACTGGAAGGCCGCGATTTCACCAGCCTTTCGGCAATGGCGGGCCAACTCCTCGCCACAACGCGGGAAGAGTGCTGGGCGCCGGTCACGAACCTCGCAAGCAAGCTGGCCGAGGCCGCGAAGAATGACCCCGACATGCTCGAACTCGTCAGGTTGACGACGGAACTGATGCAGATCTGCAACGCCTCGCAGGAGTCGTGCTTCGACGATGTGCACCACGCGGTGGTTCCCGCGCTCTCGCTGGTCGAAGCTCCCGCGCCCGCCTCGACGTGAGCCTACGCTGTCCGACTTCACCCGTCAACATGGGGACTGACTCCCCGCTTTGGCAAGAGGAGGGAGGGATCTACCAGCGATCCGTGAAAGGCAGTAAAATACAAATGTCAGCCCCACGCTCGCCGCATGGAGGAACCCGTGAGCACACTTCCTTTCGCCCATCTGCATTGTCACAGCCACTACAGCCTCTTGGACGGCGCCGGCACGATTAAGGGCCTGCTCGAACGGGCAAAGGCCCTGCGAATGACGGCCTTGGCGCTGACCGATCATGGAAATCTGCACGGGGCGGTCAAGTTCTATCAGACCGCCAAAGAACTGGGCATCAATCCGATCCTCGGCATGGAGGCGTACATTGCCCCGGGCAGCCGCTTCCATAAAGAAGGGGGCGGCTCGAAAGAGGCCAGCTATCACCTGACGCTCCTGGCCCGCGATGCCGTGGGCTTCCGCAATCTCGTGCAACTTTCGTCGTCGGCCTTCCTGGAAGGGTTCTATTTCAAGCCGCGGATCGACAAGGAACTGCTGGCTGCCCACCGTGAAGGGCTGATCTGCCTGAGCGGCTGCGTCTCCAGCGAGCTAAGCCGCACGCTGCTGGCTGGCGGCGAGACGAACTTCGAGAAGGCGCTCGCCGTCGCCGCCTGGTTCCAAAAACTCTTCGGCAACGATTACTACATCGAAATTCAGAACAACCATCTGGAAGCGCAGCGGGCCGCGATGGAAGGGGCCGTGCGCGTGGCCAATCAACTCGGAATCCCCCTGGTGGCCACCAGCGACGTCCACTACATCAACCACGAAGACTCCGAAGCCCAGGACATCCTACTGTGCGTCAACACCGGCAAGTTCCGCACCGATACGAACCGTATGCGGATGGAGACGAACGAGTTCTATCTCCGCAGCGCCGAAGAGATGTACGCCGCGTTTCCGGGCATGGACGACGCCCTGCGGCGGACGCAGGAGATCGCCGACGGCGTTCACATCGAGTTGGAACTGGGCAAGCGGCATTTTCCCGTCTATTCGCCGCCCGAAGGCAAAACGCCCGAGGAGTTTCTGCGCGAGTTGTGCATCAAAGGGCTGCGGGAGCGATATGCCGGTCGGCCGGATCGGTATCGGGAGGGGGACGGGGGGCGGGGGGCGGGAGGCGGGGGACGGGAGGCGGCGATTCCCGGAACATCCGCTCTGAACCCTGGCCGCGAGATCCTGACCTCTGATGCTTCAGCCGCCAACCCCTCAACCAATGCCCCGACTACCGACGACCGCTCCCCATTCCCCGTCCCCCGTCCCCCGTCCCCCGTCCCCTCACTGGAAGGCTTCTCCGACGAGGTGGCCGCCCGGCTGGAACGGGAACTGGACGTGATCAACAAGCTCGGATTCGCCAACTACTTCCTGATCGTGTGGGATTTCGTGCGATTCGCCCGTTCGCAAGGCATCCAAGCGACGGCCCGCGGATCCGGCGTGGGGGCGTTGGTCTCCTACGCCCTGTATCTGAGCCACGTCTGCCCGCTGGAATACGACCTGCTGTTCGAGCGATTCCTCGACGAGAGCCGCCGCGAGGCGCCGGATATCGACATCGACTTCTGCCAGCAGCGGCGCGGCGAGGTGATCCAGTACGTCAAGGAGACCTACGGCATCGACAACGTGGCGCAGATCGGCACGTTCGGCACGCTGGCGGCCCGGGCGGCGATCCGCGACGTCGGCCGCGCGTTGGGGTTGCCCATCCCGCGCGTCGATTCGATCGTGGCCTTGGTGCCCGACGAACTGAAGATCACCTTGGACAAGGCGATCGAAAAGAGTGACGAACTGAGAAAGGTCTACGACTCGGACCCCGAGGTCCGCAAACTGCTCGACTTGGCCAAGGGGATCGAGGGGCTGGCGCGAAACGTGGGCACGCACGCCGCCGCCGTGGTGATCGCCGACCGCCCCTTGACCGATCACGTCCCGCTGCAACACGTGCAAGACAAGAAGGAGGTCATCACCCAATGGGACATGGGGGACGTCGAGCGGGCGGGGCTGCTGAAGATGGACTTCTTGGGCCTGCGCAACCTCACGATCCTCTCGAAAGTGGTCGATCTGATCGAGCAGACGACCGGCCGACGGATCGACCCTTACCAATTTCCCCGCGACGACAAGGAGACGTTCGCCCTGCTTTGCCGCGGCGAGACGAAGGGGGTGTTCCAGTTGGAGAGCGGCGGCATCCGCGACTTGTTGCAGCGGATGAAGCCCGACCACTTCCGCGACATCATCG
>Ga0326727_10020902_pt1 | contig 12927 bp, 14 predicted proteins | sample MB2enrmetagenome_FD_207643 | JGI IMG/M metagenome (GOLD analysis project Ga0326727, IMG submission 207643) | Lab enriched peat soil microbial communities from McLean, Ithaca, NY, United States - MB29MY | ecosystem: Environmental > Terrestrial > Soil > Wetlands > Peat | place: USA: New York...
TGGCGACCACATGGCTGTCCCAGATTTTTTCAACGATGGTACGAGGTTGCATTTATGTTCACACCAGACCCTCAAACAAGCGATATCACGGCGTCTCCAACTTCCGATGTCGTGGCCGGTTTGCCGGCGGGTTTCAGGTCGCCGGTTACGCGTCCCGATTCAATTACCGATTCTATTGCTCGGTTGACCGCAGCCGCCTCATTCTTAAGGCCAAAGCTGTATTCCAGCATCGCCGCGACCGAGCCGATGGCGGCCAGCGGATTGGCTTCGTTTCGTCCTGCAAGGTCGGGCGCGGAGCCGTGGACGGGCTCATAAAGACCGGTCCATGCGCCGGACGCGCGCTTTTCGCCCAGAGAGGCTGATGGTAACATGCCGATGGACCCGGCGAGCACAGCCCCTTCATCGCTCAGGATATCGCCGAATAGATTCTCGGTGACCAGCACGTCGAAACGTCTCGGGTTCAGCACGAGCTGCATCGCGCAGTTATCCACCAGAAGATGATCGAGCGAGATGTCGGGGTAATCCGCGGCGACCTCGACGACCACTTTTCGCCAGAGCTGCGAGTTTTCGAGCACGTTCGATTTGTCGACGCTGGTGACCTTTTTGCGGCGGTTGCGCGCCAGCGACATGGCGACTCGGGTGACCCGCTCGATTTCCGCGCGCGTGTAGGACATGGTGTTCACCGCGCGTTCGTTTGCGCCAGTGCCGGAAATGCCCCGCGGCGTGCCATAGTAAATACCGCCGGTGAGCTCGCGCACAATGATCATGTCTGTGCCGGCGATGCGATCGTTCTTGAGCGGCGAAGAATCGAGCAGCGACGCGTATGTGCGGACCGGACGAAGGTTCGCGAACACGCCGAGGACTTTTCGGATGCCCAGCAGCCCGCGTTCGGGACGCTTCTCCGGCGGAGCGTTATCGAACTCCGGCAATCCGACTGCGCCCATCAGCGTCGCATCGGCTTTCAGTGCGAGGTCGATAGTCTCCTGCGGCAGCGGCGTGCCGCACTTATGAATGGCGATGCCGCCCAGCAGACCCTCGGTGAGATTCAGCGTGTGGTTGTATTTCGCGGCCACGCGCTTCAGCACCTTCACCGCTTCAACGGTGACTTCGACACCGATGCCGTCGCCCGGCAATATGAGGACACTAAGATTCATGAGATTAGTATGTAACTCCCGCTCCCTTACGGTCGCGGCTCGGTAGAACGACACCGTAACGGAGCGGAATCGATTTAGTCGTTCGCCGCGGCCTGCGTCTCCACCACGCACACCTGGCGCAGCAGATGCGCGATCTCATCGTTGCGCAGACCCTTCTTGTGGTCGGCCATCGAGGTGAGGCGATGATAGAAAATGTCCAGCTCAGCGGCGGTCAGATGGAACCCCAGATCCTTCGCGCGCTGATTCAGCGCGTGCCGTCCACTGTGTTTGCCCAGCACCAGTCGGCTCTCGGGCACGCCCACGGTTTTCGGATCGATGATTTCGTAAGTCGTTTTTTCCTTCAGGTAGCCATCCTGATGAATGCCCGCCTCGTGCGCGAACGCATTCTCGCCCACGATGGCTTTGTTCGGCTGCGGCCCAAACGTGATGATGTCGGTGAGCGTGCAGCTCGCCGGGAAAAGCTGTTCGGTGACGATGGCGGTCTCAAAAGGCAACCGGTCCGGCCGCGTTTTGAACGCCATCACGAGCTCTTCGAGCGCCGCATTCCCCGCGCGTTCGCCAATGCCGTTCACCGTGCACTCAATCTGCCGTGCCCCTGCCTGCACCGCGACAATCGAATTGGCCACGGCCAGGCCGAGATCGTCGTGGCAATGCACGCTCACGATGGCGCTGTCGCCGAGAGCGAGAACCATGCGGCTGATTAATTGACGATATTCATCCGGCACCGAATAGCCGGTAGTGTCCGGCAGGTTCACCGTTCGCGCGCCAGCCGCGACCACCGCGCGCGATATCTGCTCCAGGTAATCGTGATCGGTACGCGTGGCGTCCTCGGCCGAGAACTCCACGTCATCCGTGTACTGCCGCGCCAGTTCCACCGCGGCCACGGCAGCCTCCAGCACCTCCTGACGCGATTTGCGCAGTTTGTGCTTGAGATGAATGTCGCTGGTGGCGATGAAGGTGTGAATGCGGGGGCGCCTGGCGTGCTGGAGTGAGGCGGCGGCGCGTTCGACGTCGAGCTTGTTGGCCCGCGCCAGCGCCGCCACCTGTACCCAGGGAAACTCGCGGCTCACCGCGTCCACCGCGTCGAAATCACCCTGCGAGGCAATGGGGAAGCCGGCTTCGAGGATATCGACGCCCAACTCCACCAGTTTCGCCGCCATGCGCAGCTTCTCGGGTACGGTCATGCTGCAGCCGGGCGACTGTTCACCGTCCCGCAAGGTGGTATCGAAGATGTATACGCGATCAGGCAACGGGGTTCCCTCCTGAAAGTCCATTATGGCGGCCAGCCCTATATTTGGCAAATTTATAATTATGGGCACGCAGATGAGCTATGCTAATGACATAAGCGGGACTTATGGAACTCTACCCTCTCAAGGTGTTCCTTATGGTGGTGAGCGAGAAGAGCTTTTCGCGCGCGGCGGAAAAGCTGCTCAGGACGCAACCGGCCGTTTCGCTGGCCATCGCCAAGCTGGAATCGGATCTGGGTGAGAAGCTAATCGACCGCTCCGGCAAGGATCTCATCGTCACCGACGCCGGCCGCATCGTGCTGGAACATGCGCGCCGTTTCGAGAACCTGGAGAGCGAGCTCGACAACGCACTGGCCGAGCTGCGCGATCATTCGGCGGGAAGGCTGATCATCGGCGCGAACGAATCGACCACGCTGTACATGCTGCCGTCGATTGAGCAGTACCGGCGGATGTACCCAAAGGTGAAGGTGCAGGTGCGGCGATGCCTGTCGAGCAAGATTCCGGGGCAGCTCATCGATGGCGACCTGGAGCTGGGCGTGATCAGTTACGATCCCGAGGACGACCGGCTGCTTTCCATGGTGATCTATCACGATCACCTGGCGTTCGTGGTTTCGCCGCATCACCGGTTCGCGGGGATTGAGGAGATTTCGATTACCGAGCTGGGCATGGAAACATTTATCGCCCACAATGTGGTTTCGCCATACCGGGTATTTGTGATTCGCGCGTTCCAGAAAGCCAAGGTGAATCTCAACATGGATGTGGAGATGCCCACGGTGGAGACCATCCGGCTGCTGGTCTCGCGCAACGAGGGCGTGGCGTTTCTGCCGCGCATGTGCGTGGAGCAGGACATCGCTGTAGGCAACCTGTGCGAAGTGCGCGTGCGCGAACTGGAGATCGAGCGGCCGATCCGGCTGGTGTATCCGGAGAAGCGCGTGCTGAGCCACGCCGCACGGGCATTTCTGGAGCTGATTCAGGAGCGGGTGGCGGCGAGAGGATCGAAAGATCCAAACGATAAGATAGAGCAATGACACCCAACGTTGTCAAAGCGCCACACTTTCCGAGCGTATATTCTGTAACATGATCAACGAGCACCAAATTCTGGTTGTGATTAAGTTGCTCATCAGAGCTATAAGAGATGGCAACGAAACGTTGATACGAGCTCTACGCGAGCAAACGAAGGCCGATCTCGAAGCCAAGGATCGATCACAGTCTGTCATCGTCGCCATTGCCGAACAGCGAAGTGTACAGCAAAATTCCCAACAGAATAAATCCCATCACCTGCAAAAGATTAATCTCGGAGTTCAGATCGCCCTTTGTGCTTTCACCGCCTTGGCTTTTGGCGCTGCGGCTTATTATGCGTGCGTAGCCAAAGGTACGCTCGAGAAAATCAGTGAACAAACTCGGCTCATGCAAGAGGAGGTTGAAGCTGTATCTGGAGCGATCGTGACAAAAGAGTTCAGGGCGTCGGGAGACGAGCGTATGCGAGTGACTGTGTTGATGAACAATCGTGGCAAGACAAACGCTACAGCACTCCACGCCGACTTCAGGCTTGTTAAGTTCTCTTTTGCTAACTCTGCTCCAATAAAGAATTCTCCAGACTGGAACTTCGTTTTCTCGGCTATCACAATGCTTCCCGATAAGCCCATTGAACGGGGCATTGATATCGCTCTCACTAGGACAGACGTCGATAATGCAAAGCGCTTGCAGGAGGCTATTAGGATCACTGGTTCGTTTAGCTATTTTGACGGCTTTAGTCAGATCACCGATGACGAGGTATGTTTTTACTTAATAGGTCCCGTGGAATTTCGAAACAAAAGCGGTTTAGTCAGCCAAACGATGGGTGCTGCAAGCATCGCCTGCGACGACCTTCCGCGCATTCGAGCGGAATACGAGCAAACCCGAAAGAACATCGCTGCCCAATGAAGAGGTCGCAGGTCGAACGCAAAGCGCCAGCACGATATGATCGTCCGGGAGAGCGCGCCAGCCGGCCTCAGGGACTGCCGTCACTTCGCGGCCGCCGAAGCGCTCGCACGCGCGGATGAACGCACTCGTCTATGAGGATACGCACTCGAGCAGTTGTTCCTTCGCCAGCTCAAGGAACCGGATGGTCTGCTCGCGCTTTACGCCCTCGAAATCGCGCAGGAAGTTGTTGAGCGTGTCGCCATCCTCGATGTAATCGAGCAATGTTTGCACCGGTACGCGTGTGCCGGTGAAACAAGGCGTACCGTGCATGATTTTGGAATCGATGGAGACCACGCCCGCTATGTTCGACTTTCTTTCATCGGTCACATGACCACCTTACGACACTCCGCGCGAACGCGCAAACCGCTCGGTGGGCGCAAGAAGGCAACGTAAACTCTAATTATGGCGTCAGTTACCGAGATCGGATCCTTGATCGACCGCGACCCGGCGATTCGCGGTGGACGGCCAAAGATTGCCGGCACCGGGCTGACCGTCAGCCGAATCGCGGGCTGCTACAAAACGGGCATGACTCCCGAAGAGATTGCCCTCGAATATCCGCACCTGACGCTGGCGCAGGTCCATGCGGCCCTCGCGTATTATCACGTTAATCGGGATGAAATTGAGGCGGATCTCGCTGAGGAGGAAGCCGCCGCGATTCAGTTGGAGCAGCAGTCCGGGACCAGAGCAAGTCTCCGGTGAGCCGCGTTCGGCTGTATCTCGACTAAAGCCGCGGCGATCACCCGACTTTCTGGCTTGCGACCAAAGCCGTGCCGGGCCATCCAAACCCGTATGGAATTTCGACAACTTGGAAAGAGCGGCCTGAAGGTTCCGGTTCTCTGCTTTGGCACTGGCACCTTCGGTGGAGGAAACGAGTTTTTCCAGGCGTGGGGTGACACCGACGTGCAGGAGGCCACACGCCTTATCGACGTCTGCCTCGAAGCGGGAGTCAATTTCTTCGATACCGCTGACGTCTACTCGCAGGGGCTTTCGGAGGAAATCCTCGGCGAGGCGATCCGGCACGTGCCGCGCGAGAGCCTCCTGATCTCCACCAAAGCGACGTTTGCGTTCGGCGAGGGACCGAACAACGTGGGGTCGTCGCGGCAGCATCTGACCAAGCAGATCGACGGAAGTCTGAAGCGGCTAAAGACCGATTACATCGATGTGTATCACATGCACGGGTTCGACGCTCTGACACCCATCGAGGAGGCCCTGTCCACACTGGACGGCGCCGTGCGCCAGGGCAAGCTGCGGTACATCGCGGTATCGAATTACTCGGGCTGGCATCTGCAGAAAGCGCTGGGGATCAGCGAGCGGTACGGATGGTCCCGGTATGTTTGTCACCAGGTTTATTACTCGCTCATCGGGCGCGATTACGAGTGGGAACTGATGCCGCTGGCGTACTCCGAAGGCGTGGGCGCGATGGTGTGGAGTCCGCTGGGATGGGGGCGCCTTACCGGGAAGATTCGCCGAGGCCAGCCGCTGCCGGAGGTGAGCCGGCTGCACAAGACCGCACATATGGGTCCGCAGGCGCCCGACGAATACATCTATAAGGTTGTGGATGCGCTCGACGAGCTGGCGAAGGAAACCGGGCACAGCGTGCCGCAACTGGCGCTGAACTGGTTGTTGCGAAAGCCGACGGTCTCCAGCGTGGTGATTGGGGCGCGCAATGAAGAGCAACTGCGCGACAATCTCGCGGCAGCGAGCTTTGTGCTGACAGCCGAACAGGTGGCGCGCCTGGATGAAGCGAGCGAGCCGACCGTGCCATATCCATACTGGCATCAGCGACTCTTCCAGGACCGCAATCCGCTGCCGCCGTCGTACCGCGCCTGAATCGCCCAGGACCCGCCCGAACTTCAGGACCGGAAACGGCGTATGGTCAGGAAGAGAGGTCTCTCTTGATCAATCGTCGTTTCTTCCTGACATCGGGAGCCGCGGCTGCGGTAGCATCCGCGGCGCAGGCCCCGCCAACGCCGTCGGCAGAGAAAGGACCGGCCGCCGCGCCGGTTTCTCCTTTCAACGATCCCGACTTCGGCTTCACCGCTCAGATCGCGCTGGGCGGCTCGTACTATCGCGGAGGCGACCCCGGGAAACTGCTCGCCGTTCTTTCGCGCATCAAGGCTGGGGATTTCGAATCGGCATGGCAGGGGTATCACGAAGCCGGCGTGGAAGCGCGCACTCTCGCGGAGAGGGCCGCGGCAAAGAAGCACAACGTCAGCGCGCGTGAGGCTTATCTTTGGGCCGCCAGCTACTTCAGCGCCGCGATGCGCTTTCTCGATGGCACGGACAATGCGGATCGCATGCTCGACGGCTGGAAAGAATACGCCGCGTGCTGGTCCGCTGCGGCCGGCTTGTTCGACCCGCCCATCGAACGTATCGAGATCCCCTACGAAGGCACCGCGCTCACCGGATGGTTTCTGCGGGCCGACAACTCGCATCGCCGCCGTCCGCTGGTGCTGCTCAATAACGGCGCCGACGGACTCGAAAAGAGCATGTACGTTCTGGGCGGCGCGGGTGCGCTGGCGCGCGGCTACATTTGCCTGATCTTCAACGGACCCGGCCAGGGCGATTCGTTGTGGGTGCGCAAGCTGTACTTCCGTCCGGATTGGGAGAAAGTGATCACGCCGGTGGTTGACGCCATGGTGCATCATCGCGAGGTGGATCCGAAGCGCATCGTGCTCATCGGGGTGAGCCAGGGCGGTTACTGGGCGCCACGCGCACTCGCGTTCGAGCATCGCATCGCCGCCGGCGTGGCCGATCCTGGCGTGTTCGACGTGTCCGAACCGTGGCTGCACAACCTGCCGGCATTTATTCGCAAGATCCTGGATGACGGTAACAAGGATCAGTTCGACCAAATGGTCCGGATAGGTGTGTCATCGAATCCGCGGACCCGAATGACATTGCGGTTTCGCATGCGTCCGTATGGGCTGACGTCGTATTATGACGCCTTCCACGGCGTGCAGGAATACACGCTCAAAGATGTTGCCGCCAAAATCCGCTGTCCCATGCTGATCACCAGCCCGGAGGGCGAACAGTTCTTCCCCGGCCAGGCGCAGAAACTCTACGACGCGCTGCAGTGCCAGAAGACCATGGTTCAGTTCACGCACGAACAGGGAGCGGGCCAGCACTGCGAAGTCGCCGCGCCGGGCTATCGGGACATCCAGATCTACAACTGGCTGGACGAAACGCTGGCATAGGGCCGCTCAGCTCCGCAAACGGGGCTATCCGGGAACAAACGCGGCCACAACGGTGTCCAGGAGTGAATGCAGGACATCCGACTCGCTGTTCGTCTGTTCCGGAAATCACCGGGCTTCACATTTCTGGCGGTGCTGTGCCTGGCGCTGGGAATCGGAGTGAACGCGTCCATTTTCAGCCTGCTGGATTCGGTGTATTTGCGGCCGCTGCCGGTGGGTAATGCGGATCGCGTGGTGGTGCTCAGCCGCGGCGGCAATCCGTCTCTGTCGTATCCGGAGTATCGAGCCCTGCGGGATCGCAATCAGTCTCTCGAAGGGCTGGCGGTCTCGAATCCGGAGGAGTCCGACCTGAGCTTCGAGGGCAATGCGGCGCTGATTGGCGCTGAGCCGGTGTCGGGCAATTACGCCACGGTACTGGGAGCGCGGACGTTGCTGGGCCGTTGGTTCACTCGGGAAGACGAGCCGGCGGCGGTGATCAGCTACAGCGCCTGGCAGCGGGTTTTTCACGGGGATCCGAGCGTGCTGGGCAAGGTTGTTCGTTCGGAATCGCACACGTACACGGTGGTGGGCGTCGCGCCGCCAGAGTTCGGTGGCATCTACATGCCGCTGCGTATCGACCTGTGGGTGCCATTTCGTTTATGGGCCGGCAGCAATGCGGACCACATGCGCCCGATGGTCTTCGGCAGTTTGAAGCCTGGCATCGGCGTGTCGCAAGCCGCGGCGGAGCTGAATGCCACCGCTTCGCAGATCCACCGAGAGGACCCGCGACTGGCGAAGGACGCCGACGCGCCTCTGACTGTAGAACTGGTCCGCGGCGTCCCCAACCCGGTGAGCCGCCGCATGGCCATGCCGGTGGTAATCCTGCTGATGACGGTGGTGGCGCTGGTGCTGTTGATAGCGTGCATCAACGTCGGCAATCTGCTGGTGGCGCGCGGCGTGGGGCGGCAACGCGAGATGGCCGTCCGCTTCGCCCTGGGCGCCAGCCGGCCGCGCGTGCTGCGCCAGTTGATGACGGAGAATCTGGCGCTGGGCCTGCTTGGCGGCGCAGCCGGGGTCCTCGTTGGATACGCGAGCAATCGTTTCATCCAGTCGGGCATGACCGCGCTGCCGTTCAGCGAAATGCTGCGATTCGACCTGACGCTGGACGTTCGCGTACTCCTCTACAGCGCTTTCGTCGCGCTGCTCACTGCGCTGCTGTTCGGACTCCTTCCGGCCTGGCAGGGAAGCCGTGACGATCTGGCTACGGTCCTCAATGGCGGCAACGTCGCGGGCGGTCGGCTGCGCTTGCGTCTGGCGACATTGACGGGACAGATCGCGTTGTCGCTGGTGCTGCTGCTCACGGCGGGGCTGTTCGCGCGGGTGATTGTGCGTTTTCACAGCGCCGATCCCGGCTTTGCCAGCGCCAATCGACTGTACGCTCCCGCGTTCGTACCGGCGCCGCAGTTTACCCCCGCGTCCGCGCGGGTTTTCTATGACCAGACGCTCGCTCGGCTGCGCGCGCTGGCGGGTGTTCGCAGCGCCGCGCTTACTACCAGACTGCCGCTGTATGCCGCAGGCATTGCCGGCAGTTGCGTCGCCCGTGACGCGGACAAACCGGCGCCCGCCACCACCATGACCGTCGATGCCGGTTATCTGGAGACGCTGAGAATCCCGTTGCTCGAAGGGCGCGATTTCAATGCCATCGACAAAGCGGACGGGCCGCCGTTGGCCATCGTGAATCAGGCGCTGGCGCGGCGGCTGTGGCCGAACGAACCGGCCACGAGCCATAGCTTCCTGCTCGGGTGCGACCATGCGCGCACGCTGCAGGTGGTGGGCGTCGCGCGCGATTCGAAAATCCGCTCCATCAATGAGGTAACCATTCCGCACGTGTATCTGCCGTTCTCGCAGGCTTACGACGGCGGCATCGTGTTCTTCGTGGTGGAGACGGACGGCGATCCTGGCCCTATGGTGGAACGCGTGCGCGAGACGCTGGTCTCCGCCGATCCCGATTTCAGGACGTATGGCGTCAGGCGGCTGAGCGACTCGCTGGATGCTTCCTTCTGGCAGGCGCGGTTCGAGTTGTGGCTGCTGGGCATCCTTGGAGGCCTCGCGCTGGTACTGGCGGCGGTGGGGATGTACGGCGTGATTGCATACCATGTCACGGCGCGTACGCGAGAGATCGGCATCCGCGTGGCCATGGGCGCTCGGCCTGCGGACGTGTTCCGCCTGGTGATCGGCCAGGGGTTGCGGGTGACTGTGGTGGGCATCGCCATCGGACTTCTGTTGTCGGCAATGGCGTCGAGGCTGCTCGCGAGTTTGTTGTATGGGGTTAGTCCGACGGACGCGGCTACGTGGTCATTGGCGGTGGCAGTCTGGCTGGGCGTGGCAATGCTGGCCTGCTGGCTGCCGGCGCGCCGGGCGGCACGAGTGGAGCCGGTGATCGCGCTTCGGCAGGACTAAATCTGTCGCCACCAATCGGCCCAGGCAAAGTCACTTCCCGTGCTTTAGCGCAACGCATTCCCTGAAGCCGTTGCCGAATGACAGAATGCCCGGGAGCGCGTCGGATGTCGGTGGAACAGGCTCTCCACGGGCGGCGGCAGTGCACACGGTGCACGCTGCCACTACCCCCAGAATTCGTCCGGTCAGGCGCTCCACACGGGCCTCCATATCGGATTTGCCTGGCATGTCACCTGGTAACTTCGGCAAGTAGAAACTATCCTCTGTGCAGCGGAAAAGTTACTGACAACTGTTCTCGATTTTGACGAGCCGATTGTGCACGTTCTACTTGCGTGGTGGTACGGAACGTGCACTTGCGCCCGAGTGGAGGAGTAGCATATGTGGCCATGGATGCTGGCCATGACGCTGGTGGTCACGCTTGCCGCGATTCTGGGATGCACCAGTCTCGTGGCGGCGCCAGCCGTGATTATGAAACTGCTGTTCCTCGCATTGCTGGCCGCGTTTCTCATCACCGTGGTGATGGGAGTATCGCGCCACGCGTGAACCCGCTAACTGGAGGTGAGGTTATGCCGGAAAGAAACACGGCTGTATTTGGCATGTACGCGGACAGGGTGTCCGCTGAAGAAGGTGCGGACGCGTTCCGCAGGGCGGGCTTCCGCGCCACGGACACGTGCGTTCTCTATCCCGAGAACAACGGCACCATGGATTTCGCGCATGAAAAGCACACCAAGGCTCCCGAGGGAGCGGCCATGGGCCTGATTATTGGTGGAATCATCGGCGCAGCACTCGGCTGGGTGGCTTCACAGGGAGTGCTGACCACGCCGACGGCTGACCCGTTGATCACGGCCGGGCCGGTCCTGTCAACTTTAGCGGGCCTCGGGGCCGGGGCCATCCTGGGTGCGCTGATCGGCGCCTTGATTGGCAGTGGCGTGCCGGAATACGAAGCGATGCGCTACCGTGGGCGCGTGCGGAATCGTGGCGTGCTCTTCTCGGTCCACTGCGATAACAGAGTTTGGGTGAAGCGCGCGAAGAAGCTCCTGACGGAGACCGGCTCGACGCACATCTCGACACGGAGTGAGGCGAAGGCCGATTTCGCGGCGTCGGAAAAACCGCACCATCGGCGTGTTCCGATCGGAATCAGCGAACAGTAAGTGAGCCTGCGGGGAGCAGAGGGATCAGCTTCAGTTCCGGGCACCGATCGCAATCGATAGATCTATTGCATCGCTCGATCCAGCACGAAATGGTCCCAAGCTGCGCCAGAATCACACGTTCAATCTGATGCGCGGTCCAGCCGTGCACAAATACGAGATCTCCCGGCCGCAGTTCCTGTTGCAAAAACGCGGCAGTCTCTCGCAGGTTTTGAAACGAGCGAGCGGACTCGGGGGTCAATCCGGCCTGGATGGCGGCTTTTGCCGAAACGTTGGACGCGTACCCGATGAAGATCGCCAGGTCCGCCGCGCTTGCTACTCTCCGCCCGAGATCGCGGAGCCGCGGACGAACCGTGAAAGTGGAATCGAGAATGTCTCCCACGATGACGATACGCCGCGCGGCCTCAGCAGTTCGCATGACGTTGAGTCCGGCCACGAGAGTCGGCATGGACGCATTGAAATCATCGCGCAGCACGATCGCGCCGCATGGCAAAGTCATCGGCTGCATCCGCCCGGCGACGGGCTGAACGTGTGCGAATTCCGCGGCGGCCAGTTCTAAAGGAACGCCACAGGAAACGCCAACGGCGAGGGCCGCTAACGCGGGCGTCAGCATATGCTCTCCCACAAGGTTGGTCCGGACACGGCAGAAATCGGAGCCATAATGCGCCCAAAAACTCAGGCGGTGCGGCCAGGTTGCGGATATGTCCGAAGCCCGGATGCAAGCGTCCGCAGCGGTCCCAAACGTCCGAACCGCTCCCCGGCATCGCGTTGCCATGTCCCGCACCAGCAGATCGTCCGCGTTCAGAATGGCCAGCCCGCGCTTTCCCAGCCGGCTCAGCAATTGCTCCTTTTCCGCGGCCATGGCATCGAGGGACGGAAAGGCGTCTGTATGAACACCGAGCACGGTCAATACGACGGCAACATCGGGCGCGATCATCCATGCGGCCTTGCGCAATGCGCCCGGAGCTCTGGTGCCGACCTCGATCACCATAAAGCGATGGCGAAATCGCGTTCGCAGGATGTCGCGCGCCAGACTGACGCGGCCGTTCCTTCCGCCGGGGGTCCAATTCGTCGGAAAGTGCGCGGAAAGAATGGCTCCGACGCACGCTGTCGTCGTGGTCTTGCCGGCACTGCCAGTAATCGCAATGAAGGTTGTGCGGAACATCACCCTTCGCCAGACGAAAGCGCAAGCGCTCAGCAGGTATCCGGCGACGGATCGCCGCCACCTTCGCAATCGGATCCTGCGGATGTGCCACATGGCGTTACACCATTGTGACCGAACCGGAATGGTGTGTTTGAATCGAAGCCTGGCAGATCCTCGGTCCCGCTGGTAAGGTCCTCTTATGCTCCAGGAAATGCATGGGTGCCATGGGTGATGGCCGCGCCGGCCCGGAGCGCCGCAGCGATCGTCACCACTTCGGCGATTTCCGGATCAGTTGCACCGGCCTGCCGCGCTTTGCCCGAGTGAATCTCGATGCAGTAGGGGCACTGCGTTGTAAACGCCACGGCGAGCGCCATTAGTTCCTTGTATTTGACAGGAATCGCTCCATCGGCCATGGCGGCTTTATCAAAAGCCCAGAAAGCCTGCATCGCTGCCGGGGCGTTGGCGTCCAGAGTTTTGAGTTTCCCCAGGTTACTCATGTTGTACAAGGCGCACCTCCTGATGTCGGAAAGAATCAAACGATTGTACCCGACAACGGACAGGCCGGCATCTTTCCTGACTCCCTCATCTGGCTCGAGGGAGATTACTGAGTCGCGGCGACGTCAGCCCTAAGCGGTTGATTTATTT
>Ga0326727_10020903_pt1 | contig 12926 bp, 5 predicted proteins | sample MB2enrmetagenome_FD_207643 | JGI IMG/M metagenome (GOLD analysis project Ga0326727, IMG submission 207643) | Lab enriched peat soil microbial communities from McLean, Ithaca, NY, United States - MB29MY | ecosystem: Environmental > Terrestrial > Soil > Wetlands > Peat | place: USA: New York...
GGATGCGGACCTCTTCATCAATAAACCACCCGCCTACACAGATTTCGAGGAACTGCGACAAACACACAGGAAAGAGTATAGGCATTTCCGATATGGTCTGCAACCCTTCTTTTGACAAGAAAAAAGTAACGCTCTTTAAAGGCATTGACCAAGACGTCTCTCTGTAATCAAGTAATTTATATTCTGGCGGCGAAATGTTATCGTAACGTTACGCTTCTTTCTTGATAAACCTCCTTCCGGATGCTAGATTGGTACATGGCATGTGGCAAGACAACAACAGTTCCTCTGTCATCCTCGGGCCGAGCTGGCGGTGCCCATTCTGCCCTCCGTGCTAGAACTACGACTAGACGGGGGACGTCGCAGCGAATTTCGACCAAGCACTGACTTCCAGCTTCTCGGGTTTCGGCTGGCTGTTGAATTCAAAAGACCAAAATCGTTCGCGGGTCTTGAGGCAAGCAATTCCTATACAGGCTCGTGATCGCAGGAAATGAAGGGCATACGCGATTGAGACGCATTGCCTTTGGAAAGGGCCTTATGCGCAACGTTCTCCTCCGCTCACTTCTCTTGTGTATTGTCGCTGCAGCTCCGCTCTCCGCCGCCGATCCCGTGCTCTGGTACCAGCACCCGGCGCAACGATGGGGCGACGCTCTCCCCGTCGGCAACGGCAGACTGGGTGGCATGGTATTCGGCGGCATTTCAAAAGAGAGCATTCAACTGAACGAAGATACGATCTGGAACGGCAAGAAACGCGACCGCGTCAATCCAGAGGCGCTCAAAGCCTTACCGGAGGTCCGCCGTCTGCTCTTCGAGGGCAAGCCCCGCGAGGCGGTGGCGCTGGAAGACCAGAAGATGATGGGCATCCCGAATCGCCAGCCGCCCTATCAGCCCCTAGGGGACTTGAACATCGAGTTCTCGGGCCAGGACAACGCCGTTGACTACCGCCGCGAGCTGAACCTCGCCACAGGCATCGTGCGCGTCACGTACCGCATCGGCGAAGCGACATACACTCGCGAAGTGTTTTCCTCCGCGCCGGACCAAGCATTGATCGTACGCATCGCCTGCGACAAGCCCGGCGGGGTGTCTTTTCGCGCCACGCTCACGCGCGAGCAGGACAGCCAGACCACGGCCGCTGCCCCCGACCGCGTCATCTTGGAAGGCGAAGCGATTGCACACACCAATTTCTGGATGCGCGGGAACTTGCCTCCCGAGCGCCTCAAGGCCGAGCGGGACCAGCTCGAACCGACGGGCGTGAAATTCCGCGCGGTCCTGCGGGCCGTAAACGAAGGTGGTCAGGTGGAGGTTTCCGGCAGCGAGCTGATCGTGTCCAAGGCCAACGCCGTGACCCTCTTGCTCGTCGCCGCCACGGATTATCGTGGCGGCGATCCGGCCGCCGCTTGTGCTCAGTACCTGACTGGCGCTGACAAGCCCTACTCCGCACTCAAGACCGCGCACCTGGCGGACCACGAGAAGCTCTTCCGCCGCGTGGAGCTGGAACTGGCGCCACCGGCGAGCGATCCCTCGATCGAGAGCCTACCTATCGACGAGCGCTTGGCCCGGATCAAGAAAGGCCAGGACGACCCCGGCCTTTCCGCGCTCTACTTCCAGTTCGGCCGTTACCTGCTGATGGGCAGCAGCCGTCCCGGGACTATGGCGGCGAACTTACAGGGCATTTGGAACGAGAGCATGGCGCCGCCCTGGGACAGTAAATACACCACGAACATCAACGTCGAGATGAACTACTGGCCGGCCGAAGTCGGGAACTTGGCAGAAACCACGTTGCCTCTCTTTGACCTAGTGACTATGTCGCTGGAGAGCGGCCGCCGCACTGCTAAGGAGATGTACGGAGCCCGCGGCTTCGTCTTCCATCACAACCTGGATGCTTGGGCCGACACCGCGCCTGTAGATTACGCCTACTGCGGCGTGTGGCCAATGGGCGGTGCGTGGCTGGCGCTCCATTTCTGGGAACACTACCAATACGGCCTGGATCGCGCTTTCCTGAGCCGCGAAGCCTATCCCATCATGAAGGAAGCCTCACAGTTTCTTCTCGACTATCTGATCGACGACGGCAAAGGCCACCTGGTCACGAACCCCTCTTATTCGCCGGAGAACAGCTATCGCATGGCGGATGGAACGATAGGCCAGCAGACGGTAGGCGCCACCATGGATTACGAGATCATTTACGCGCTCTTCCATGCCACCATGCGTGCCTCCGAAATTCTAGGCATAGACGCCGATTACCGCTCGCGCCTGGAAGCCGCGCTCAAGCGTATTCCGGACCTCAAAATCGGCAAGCACGGTCAATTACAGGAATGGAGTGAAGATTACGATGAGCCCTACCCGGGAATGGGTCACATCTCGCATCTGTTCGCGCTCTTTCCCGGTGATGAAATTACGCTCCGAGGCACGCCCGAACTGGCGAAAGCCGCGCGTATCTCGCTCGAGCGGAGGGTGCAGAATGGGGCGGGCAAAGGCGGCTGGCCGGCGGGCTGGTACACGAACCTCTGGGCGAGGCTCGAAGATGGCAATCACGCCTATGAGCATATCCGGGCCCTGCTTTCCACTTCGGCCGAAAGTCTGCTGAACGCCGGGTGGCTGTTTTTCCAGATCGACGCCAACTTCGGCGGGGCTTCAGGGATCGCCGAAATGCTCTTGCAGAGCCACTCCGGAGAGATCGCCTTTCTTCCAGCATTGCCGTCCGCCTGGCCGGATGGCCACTTTCACGGACTCCGCGCGCGCGGCAGTGTGGAAGTGGACGCATCCTGGAAGAGCGGCCGGGCAGTAAGCGGCGCCTTGCGCCCCGCCGTCGCGGGCGAGTTTAAGCTCCGGCCGCCGCATGGCCAGCGCATCGCCAAAATCCAGTCCGGCCGTCAGACGATCAAAACGACTGAATCCGACGGCGTCTGGCACGTTCGGCTCGAACCGCGCAAGGAATACACGATCACTTTCGAATAGATACGCCGGCGCGCGGCGGCTCCAGTTCCGCTCCGCCCACCCGGCCTAGGCCAACAAGGTAAAAGGAAGGCGCTCAGGTGAGAACACCCTCTCGCAAAACCGTTTTGACTTTGTTGTCAGCAGTCGTGTGGACACTCTTATCTCCTCCCGGCAGAGCCCAAAGCTCGTCATCCGCGGCCGTTTTGGATGTCCGGAATTACGGAGCGAAAGGCGATGGGGTCACCTTGAACACCGTCGCACTGAACAAGGCAATTGAAGCATGCGCCAAAAGCGGCGGTGGTACCGTGTATGTGGCTGCGGGCACCTACCTTACCGGAACGGTGCATCTGAAAAGCAATGTGACCCTGTGGATCGACTCCGGCGCAACGATCCTCGGAAGCAAGAACCTCGCCGACTACGATTCCAATGTCCCAACTTACCTCGGGCGACAAATGAGCTTCTTCCCAACGGGGTGGTTCGCTTCGCTGATCCAGGGGAAGGATCTCGACAACGTCGCCATCATCGGTCGCGGAACCATCGATGGAAACAAGGTGCCCGACCCGAACGGGGAAGAGCACATGCGCGGACCGCACGGTCTGTATCTCGAGAACTGCCGCGATTTCACGGTTCGGGACATCACCATAAGGGACGCGGGCAACTACAACACCATGTTCATTGGCTGTTGGCGCGGCAATATCGAGGGAATTTCCATCTTCGGTGGCTGGGACGGGATCCACATGAAATACACCCGGGACGTCACCATCGCGAATTGCCGGCTGTTCACGGGGGACGACAATCTGGCGGGCGAGATGTGGCAAAACGTGACGGTCACCAACTGTATTCTGAATAGTTCCTGCCAGCCGCTGCGGATTGGCGGCCAGAACGTCCTGGTCAGCCACTGCGTGATTTATGGGCCCGGCCTCAATGAGCATCGAACTTCGGCTCGCCACAACACCCTGTCGGCAGTCCTCCACTGGGGAGTCAGTCCGGCGCAGCCGGGGGACGAGCGTCCGGAAGGGCTTCAACCTTTGCCGTCGGACAACATCATTCTCTCTGACATCGTCATGCGTAACGTGCGTTCGCCGTTCAACATGGACAGCACAGCCTTTGGGCGGCCGAGCGCAGGCCTGAAGAGGATTATCGTCAACAATCTGACCATCGAATCTGGGAAATGGCCGTTCATGGTAACGGGACAACCCGACAGCCCCGTGGAATCGGTAGTCCTCAACAACGTGCGGATGCTGGCCGAAGGGGGTATCGCCGCGCAGCAAGCCGACGGGTACTCCATTGAGCCGAGTTCTGGCTTCTACTTCCGGAACGTCAAACATGTTGAACTGAACAACGTCCGCCTCGAGTTCAAGGAGAAGGACGCCAGGCCGGTGCTGATTGCCGAGAATGTAGGGCAGTTGGAGTTGAACCGCTTTGTTGCTCCCGATGTCCCCGAAGGCTTCTGCCCCTATACTCTGGTGAATGTCGGACAGTTTCAGGTGGATGGCAAGGCCGTCCCTGCCGTGGCGCCGCAGATCCGGGGGCTGGAAGTTGACTTGAGCAGGACGGGGGGCAAAGCCGTCGCGGGCGAACCATTTGATGCCATTGTCACCGCTGAGAACACGGGCCCCGAGGGATTGGCAGAAATTCGGGTCCGGCTCGGGCAGGAGAGCATAGCCAAGTCCGTCTGGCTGAAAGGAACGCGCCGCATCCTGTTCGCCGGCCTGGAATGCGGTGCCCCGGGACAGTATCAGGTCCAAGCGGGGGCCTTCCAAAAGACGGTAGTGGCAGACGCCGCCCCCGCGGCGCAACCTGTCACTCCGCCCTATTTGACCTTCGCCAATGTGAAGGCCGACTTCGCCCGGCTGGGTGGGGGCTTTTCCATCGACGCCGGCGGCGAGTTCCTTCTGGAGCGCGCTGACCAGTACGGAGCCATCTACCTGAAACAGAGCCTGGGCGAGAACTCGGCGATCACGGTCAAGCTCGACAAAGGAATTCGAAGCACGCGTCTGCACGGTAGGGCCGGTATCATCGTAAGGAACGATATTTCCAAACCCGGCCAGTCTCCGGGATACGTCGTCCTGGCGTCATCGTTGTTTGAGTACAACGGCTGGGACATGGAGTGGGACTCGAACGGAGATGGACGCATCGACCGCCACACCGATTTTGCCGGATACACATTCTGGCCGAATTGGCTCAAGCTGGAGCGGCGCGGCGGGCAGTACACCGGCTACTACAGCCTGGATGGAGAGAACTGGACAAAGGTAGCGGAGATCGAGGCGCCCGGCGCTAGCGCGGTTCAGGATGCGGGAGCGTTTGTGTCGTATGGGGGCGCACGATTCACGGAGATGAAAGTCAGTGAGCTGGCAGCGCCGGCAGCAAAGAAGTGAAGCGTCAAATGCGCCCGCCTCGCTTCCCGCTAAGGTGGCCGAAGCACTCAAGTGCCCCCAAGGAGAATGTCATCATCTCGAGCACGCACTCGCACAGCGCGGGGATGGGCGGAGCCTTGCGCCCCGCCGTCGCGGGAGAGTTCAAACTCCGGCCGCCGCATGGCCAGCGCATCGCCAGGATTCAATCGGCCGGTCACACGATCCCGGCTACGGAATCCGGCGGCGTGTGGCTGTTTCACCTCAGGGCGCACCGGGAATACGCGATCGTTTTCGAGTAGAGACGAGGTGATGGCGCGCCAGTGATCTGCTGGCGTCGCGGCGGAAACGTTCCATTGCGTTCGAATAGAGGAGGAAACCATGTGTAACGATCAGAAGGAGAAGGGCGTTATTTCCCGCAGGGACTTTCTCGCCTGTGGACCGGCGGTACCTGCATTGGCCGGGGCGGCGAATGCGCCGGCTGAGCAGGAGCCCCGCGGTCCCTCGCCGGTGCACGATGTCGATCTGGGCCGCCTGGTCTCACGGGCCGATCTCGATTATGACAAGCCGGTAACCCGAAGCGAAGAGGGCATGCCGATTGGCAACGGTAAGATGGGGAGCTTGGTCTGGAGCACGCCTGACGCCCTTCACTTTCAGGTTAACCGCTGCGATGTGCATGCCGTGAGTTGCGGCAGCAACAGCTTCCCGCGCGCGAGTACCGATTATGCTAGCGGTTGCGGCTACGCCGATATCAGCTTCGTCGATTTCGGAGACGACGTATTCTCCGGCTCGGCATTTTCCCAGCATCTGGGTGTCTATGATGCGTTGATGACCGTACGCGGCACCGGCGTTACAGCGCGCATTCTGGCCTCGAACAACCACGACGTCTTTGCCATTGAGGTGGATGACCAGCGGCCACTGCCCCAACCCCTGAACATCGACCTACGTATGTTGCGCTATGCCAGGGAGTATATCCCCGGCCGCAATTACGAACTGGTGCAGCAGCACGCCGTCATGGTGCGGACCAACGCCCATACGGCGACCTCGCGGCTGGACTTGCGGGCCGGCCGCATCATCCTGACTCAGGCGTTCGAGGAGGACGAGTATTACTGTAGTTCGGCGGTGGTCATCGGCGCCGCCGGGAGGGAGGCAAGGGCGCGGTACCTGAACGAGTCGACTGTGCGCCTGTCCATAGCTCCCGGCAAGGGGCGGTTTACGGTGTACATTGCCAGCGCGTCTAGCTACTCACGCTCGGAGGATGTCGCGGCAATCGCCTTGAAAGAACTCGATGCTGCGTCGCGTGAGGGTTTCGAGGCCTTATGGGCGAGTAACCAAAGGTGGTGGCATGAATTCTGGTCGAAGGGTTTCATACATCTGCACAGTTCCGATGGTGTCGCCGACTATGTTGAAGCAAATTATACGTACTTCCTCTACGTGATGGGATCGAGCTCACGTGGCGCGTATCCTCCGCGTTATGGCGGCATGCTCTGGTACACGACCGGAGACATGCGCCAGTGGGGGTCCGAGCACTGGTGGAACAACGACGGCTGCTATTACGAAGGACTCATTCCCGCCAACCGGTTGGAATTGATGGACCCTGTATTCAATATGTTCAGCGGACACTTCGACAATTACGCCGAGGCCGCCGCCCAGCAGTGGGGATCCAAAGGTGTGTGGTTTCCCGAGACCACTTGGTTCGACGGGTTGGAAAAGCTGCCCAACGACGTTCTCTCGGAAATGCAGGAGCTGTTTCTGATGAAGAAGCCCTGGGAGCAGCGGTCGGAAAAATTCCGCCGTTACGAGCAGGTGAAGCAAACCTATAACAGCCGTTGGAACTTCATGAACCATGCAGGGAAATGGGAACTGGGACTCTGGACGCGCGGCGACAAGGGCAGAGGTCCTTTTGGCCACACAACCCACATTCTCTCCTCGACCGCGAAAATCAGCTACCTCTACTGGTTGCGTTACGACGTCTCGCGGGACGAGGCATTTCTGCGAGACTACGCCTACCCCATGCTGAAGGGCACCGCCGAGTTCTACCGCAATTTCCCCAACTTGAAGAAGGAGGGCGACGGGAAGTATCACATTTACCACGTCAACAATCACGAAGGCATCTGGGACGGGCAGGACACTCAGGAAGAGTTGTCGGCTATTCGGGGTATCACGCCGCTGGCGATTCGCGCTTCCGAAATCCTGGGAGTCGATGCCGACCTGCGGCCTCTCTGGCAGGAACTGTTGCAGAACCTCGCACCTTTACCCACCAATGAGACCGTACACACGCGGAAACCGGATGAGCCGGTAGTTTGGGTGGGTTCGGCGACTCTCCGTCACTCACGGCGGTTCCCCGCACTGCTACCGACTGCTTACTACGACTTGTGCACGGTGGCGACCGAGGATCCCGACATGGCCGCCGTCGGCAAAGCTAGCTATGACGCGGCCATGGCACGCGGCGTAGACGAGAGGACGCCTTGCCGTGTGTTGAGCCGTGATGCGGTTTCGGCGGCGAAATTAGGCCGGGCCGAACACGTCAAGTACCTGGTTCCCAACCAGCTTCGGTGCCTTGCAGCGCAGTACGATCAGGCCGATTGGGAAGGCGTCGGCAAAATTGCCGTGCTGCGGAATCGCTTCTCGTTGAACGAGGGCCCGGGGTGCATGGGTTTCGAAGAGGGCGGACTTGCTGCGCAGGCTCTCCATACCGCACTTCTCATGGATTCCCCACCGGCGCCGGGCAAGGATTCGGTCATCCAGGTGTTCGCCGCTTGGCCGAAGGAGTGGGATGCGGAATTCACTCTTGCAGCTCGCGGAGCGTTCCTGGTAAGGTCCGCCTTCAGGAACGGCAACGTCCAATTTATCCAGCTGAGATCGCAGGCCGGAGGAGAGTGCAGGTTGCGGAATCCATGGGAAGAGGGAAACGTCACGCTCTACCGGAACGGCAAGTTGGCCGAGGAAGCCAGCGGCCGCCTGCTAAGGTTCAACACGACCAAAGGTGAGGTCGTATTAGTTCTTCCGAAGGTCCCCGGCCATTCCTTGCGTTCGAATATCGCAAGTAGTCATAGAGAAGGCCGTTAGGGATGCAGCCGCCAGGCTGGCTTGTCGGCCACTCGTTCGGCACGCGATCGCTAGCCTCTCTTGTGGACCGCGTTGCTGATCCGCGCTTCGGCCAACGGCGGTTTGATTGCCCGGCAGGATGCGCTTTCGATCTAATCGAAAGGGACATCCTGCCGGGCTAAGGGCAGGGGCAAACCGGCGATTTCTGCCGGCCGCCCAAAAAGCAGTCAACCAACATCAGAACGACAATCGCAAAGCAAGTTGAATCAATCTCGGGTTATTGTACTGGGTGTTAACAATGCCGAAGCCCGAGACAGAGGGTGGCGCCGAGCTTTCGCTTTGACCCGGCCATGAGAACTGCGGGGTGTTGAAAAGATTAAAGGCGTCGGCGCGGAATTGGAGACCAACCCGCTCAGTAATGTGCGTCATCTTGCTCAGCGAGAAATCGAAATTGGCGATCCCGTCTGAGCGAAGTGTGGAATCGGTCGCGCTTTCGCCGCCCAGCGTATAGGGCGCCGGGACTGTGAAACATGCGGTGTTGAACCACTCGTCCAGGCGCGACTCCGCCGAGCCGGACATGTGCTTATTGCAGCCAGGAACCACATTGGGTCGGGGGTTGTAGTCATAACCTGAAGCAACCCCCCCTGTCCCCAGAGCTAGCGGCAATCCTTCTTGGAATGTGGCGCTTCCGCTCGCCTTCCAGCCGGAGATGAGCTCCCGCACAAAGCGATTGCCGCCGTTGCCCCATCTCTCCCCTCGGCCAAACGGAAGATTGAGCGAATAGGCCACCGTCGCCCTCTGATGCACGTCGAATGGCGCCAGCGCTTTTTCTCCATACATGTCGTTAGGGTTCTGCGTGACGATGCCGCCCGGAGCCGTGGAATTCAGCCAGCCCGTCATGCTCGAGGTATTGGTGAGAAGCTTGGAAAAAGTATACGCGATCTGAATGAGCCCTCCGTCCTTGAACCGCTTCTCGAATGACGTCTGCAGCGCATTATAAGTGGAGGTAGCGCCGTAGGTTGAGTTTTCATTCCAGCCGTTGTACTCCGGGTAAGGCAAGAGAAGCTGCTCTTGTGCCACCTGTGGCGAGGAGAGCGGTCCGGTGGTCACTAAGCCGTAGAACGGATTGGTCACTTGGCTTTGCAGTGCGGGTCCTAGAGACAAGTCTTGCGTCGGAGGCGTGTCACCATTCCACCAGAACCACGGCAGATGGACACCCGTCGCCCCCGCGTAGGCAATCTGGAACGACATGTTGCTCGATAGCTCGTGCTGCACGGCCACGTTCCACTGGTTCATGGACGGAAATGGGACTTTATACAAGGGCTGGCTGATTCCTGCGCCGAGCATTACGGCCTGCTGCTGCGCGTGGGGAAGGTTGGCAGGCGCCTCGAGGAAACCGCTCGGATACGGATTGCTCAGCGGGTTCAGCCCCGTAACCTCGCCGTTAAGACTGGGCACCCAGGACGTGTTGGTTTGAGCTGTTGAGTACGACCAAGGCTCATCGGCGAACACCGTATCGGTGGGAATGTAATAAACGCCGCCTCCAGCTCGGACCACCGTCTTATCGTTCAAGCGGTAGGCGACCCCCAGCCGGGGAGCGAAAAGGTGGAAGTCCTCCTTATTGACGCCTCTACCAGGCATCTGGGAAGTATTAGCGAAATCCAGAGCGCCATAGACCGGCCCGCCATTCACGGTGATTCCACTCGCAATCGGATTGAGTTCGCCCGGGTTGAAGGTAGCGACGCGGTTGTGCTCCTCAGTCCAAACCCCGGGGATCTCCCAGCGGAGTCCATACGTCACTGTGAGCTTTTTCGTGGCCTGCCAGGTATCCTGCCCATAGTATCCCTGATACAACAAATGCTCCCAGGGACGCGCGAAAGCAGTCTCGTCGCCGGAGGAGCCGATCCCAAGCAGCATTGACGCCAGGCTGTTGCCGGTGCTGCCAGGGTTGAGCGCGTTCTGCGACGTATACAGGTTGTCGAAATTGAACTCGCCGCCATCAAAGGTCTGGTAGTAAGTATTCATCATCTGCTCCACGTAGGCGCCGAATTGGAAGGTGTGCCGGCCCTTCACCCAAGCCAGGTTGGGAACCAGCAGATAGTCGTCTTCGACGGACCTGATATCAAGACCGGTCTCCAGGCCAGCCATGTAGTAGGGGTCTGAATATTCCATGGCGGGAACCGAAGTGCTCGGACCGCTATGGATAAGCGGGAGATCCGTATCCATGTATGACGGGAACCCGAACTTCCCTGACAGGCTGATGCCCGTGTCCGGGTTAGCACGGTCATAAGGGAAACGGATATATGACAGCCGGAGGTCGAGCACGAGGGTAGGACTCATCGTGTAAGTCACCCCTAAGACGCTTTGCTGGGTTGTGAATTCCTCCGGATCGGATGCATTGTTTGCGTAGATAGTGTTGTTGAAGGGTATGCAGGGGACGGCGGCCGACTTCCAGCGCGAATAACGCGCGAAGAGCCGGAGCTTGCTGCTGATGTCATAGTCCCAGCGAGCGTTTTCTTGGTTATTGTCCCCGCCGGTGTCGCAGGTCGTATTATAGTTGTTGAGGCCCCCCGGCAGCCCCGGAGAATTGGGTGGAGACATGAGCGGGAAAGCGAGCATCTTCGCGGCAACCGGGTCGATCATGGACGGCGGAATCACATTAAGAACGTTGTTATAGGTAAATTGTTGGCGCTGAACGACCTGGCCAGGGGTGCAGGCCGGGTTGCTGCCCGTGCCACACTGCGTCAGAGGATTGTAAATGGGGATCTGCACGCCGTTAGAGTCCGTGTAACCCGAGAAATCCCCGCCGAGTTCAGCTGCAGTCGGCACGGTCGACGTCACAGTGTACCCGTCGAGTTCATGGAGACGTTCATAGTTGAAAAAGAAGAACATCTTGTTCTTCTCTATGGGCCCGCCGATGCTGCCACCGAACTGGTTCAGGTGGAATGGCGTCCTTGCGAGGCCCGCCTCGTTGCCAAAAAAGGTGTTGGCGTTCAGCCCCGTACTGCGGAAATACTCATAAGCGTTGCCATGAAACTGGTTGGTGCCCGACTTCGAAGTGATGTTGATGATGCCGCCCGAATAGCGGCCATATTGGGCGTTGTTGCTGTTAGTCTGCACGCTGAACTCAGCAACCGTGTCCGGGTCAGGCACAAAGACCGTCATGTTGCCTAGGGCGCCGTTCGCCGGAACGCCATCGTAATACACCCCCGACTGATTCGACATACCGCCGCCGATTTGGTAATTACCGGCCGCGAAAATATTCTTCCCAGTAATAGATACTCCCTCGGTCTGCGCCTCCGGGACCACGCCGGGCGTGAATTGAAGGAGGTTCATGATGTTGCGAGCGTCCAGTGGCAGGTCCGAGACCAACTGAGGGCTGGTGACTGTAGTCAAGTTGGCGTTCACCGTCTGTAGCGCCGCCGCGGCGGCTGAGACTTCAACGGTCTGAGTCGCCATTCCAACTTGCATCGATATGTTCACGAGGACCGCAGCCGATACGGTCACCTGAGCGGTGCTGGTGGCTTTCTCGAAGCCAGATGCAGTCACGTCCACCCGATACGTTCCGACATCGAGATTGAAGAACGCATAATTGCCTGTCCCGGCGGTCTTCATCTCTTGCTGTACCCCGGTTGCGACGTTCGTCAGCATGACGGTCGCGCCAGGTATCACAGCGCCAGACGAATCGGTTATCGTGCCGGAGATAGACCCGTAATACACCTGGCCGAACAGACTGAGAGCGAGAACCAAGACGACCCCGACGGCCATTCCGATTCGGAAAAGGACACGCGTAAACTCGGACGACCGCGGATGCTTCGTTGTCGGAATTTGTCTGACCGGGAGTAAGCACCTTTCTACTAATCCTTCGCTACGTGTCATAAATTCTCCTCCTTGGTTTTTCTAACAAAACCCATAGGATTTATTTTTTTGACTTTTCTAATGGGTTGCGCAAACGCGCGTTGTTAGCATCCTCAATTGACCTAAGACACGACGCCAGATGACAATAATACAGGATTGAAATCGAAGCTCACCCCACAGCGACCACTTCTAACATCCGGAAGTGGGTTTGTCAAGAAAAAAATGTGACGTTACGAAGACACTTTGGAGCTACATTGTAAGCTGCTTGTTTACAATGAGATGAGTTGACAATCTCCGCCTAAGCAGCGTTACTTTTAGCTTGCCAAAGAAAGGTTGCAGACCATATCGGAAATGCCTATACTCTTTCCTGTGTGTTTGTCGCAGTTCCTCGAAATCTGTGTAGGCGGGTGGTTTATTGATGAAGAGGTCCGCATCCTATACGATGCGTGACGTTGCTCGGCTCGCGCGCGTTTCGGTGACCACCGTATCTTCGGTTGTAAATGGAAGGGGAGGTATAAGCGCGGAACTGACCCAGCGTGTCGAGGACGCCATCGCGACCTTGGATTATCATCCTAACGAGGTGGCGCGAGGCCTCAAAGTTAACCGAACGTTTACGATCGGTATTATCCTCCCGGATGTCTCCAACCTTTTTTTCAACGACATCCTTCGGGGAGTTGAAACCGAGGCTCGCCGCAACGGATATTCAGTCATTCTCTGCGACTCCAATGAAGATCC
>Ga0326727_10020905_pt1 | contig 12925 bp, 9 predicted proteins | sample MB2enrmetagenome_FD_207643 | JGI IMG/M metagenome (GOLD analysis project Ga0326727, IMG submission 207643) | Lab enriched peat soil microbial communities from McLean, Ithaca, NY, United States - MB29MY | ecosystem: Environmental > Terrestrial > Soil > Wetlands > Peat | place: USA: New York...
AACCACGGACAGGTTTTCAATGACCCGATAACCCGATCTTTCAATGACTCAATGATCCGATGATTCAATGACTCGATGACCCGATGATTCAATGACTCAATCTGCTCGTCCCACCAGGCTATTCGGTCCCGCGGAGGTTACGGTGACCTGCCGGTAACAACCTATATCGGCGGGTTCACCGGGAAAGTTGAGGACGCGATTGCTGGTGGTTCGTCCTACCGCCTGGCCCAAGCGCGGCTGATAGCCCTCCACGAGAACTTCGAATGTTTGTCCCACCAGCGCCTGGTTACGGCGCAATTGAATCTGGCGCTGCGCTTCCTGCAACACCGCCAAGCGCCGGCCTTTCTCTTCCTCCGCCACAGTATCGGCAAATTCCAGCGCCGCGGTGTTCGGCCGCGGCGAAAACTTGAACGAGAAAATCTGGTCGTACTCAACTTCCGCAAGCAAGGAAAGTGTCTGCTCGAAATCTTTCTCGCTCTCGCCGCAGAAACCGACGATGATGTCGGTGGAGAGGCTAATAGCACGCCGCGCCTTGCGGATGCAATGAATTTTTTCCAGGTACTCTTCGCGCGAGTAGCCGCGCAACATGCGCGCCAGGACTTCCGTGGAGCCCGCCTGCACGGGCAAATGAATCTGGTCGCAAAGCGCCGGGTGGGAATCAATGGCCGCGACGATGTCCGGAGTGAAGAAGCGAGGATGGGAAGTGGTGAAACGCACGCGCCGTACGCCCGGCACCTCGGCGACGCGCGCCAGCAATTCCGCAAAGCTCCAGCGCGCCGGCGTGGGGTCCCGCCACGCATTCACGATCTGGCCCAGAATCTGAATCTCCGTGTATCCGGCATCCACCAGGCGGCGGCACTCGGCGATGATTTTGGCGCCCGAGCGGCTGCGCTCCGGCCCGCGCGTCATGGGCACTACGCAGAAGGCGCAACGCTGGTCGCACCCCTCGATGATGGTCAGATAAGCGCGGAAGCGGTTGTCGCGGCGGGTGAACTCGGTCTCAAAACAATCCTCGGTGTCGAGACTCAATCCCGTCACCCGGCGGTTGCCGGACTCGATCTGTGCCAGGAGATCTGGCAACTGCGGGTAGCTCGCCGAACCGCACACCAGGCTCACCTGCGGTGCGCGCTCAAAAAAGCGCTCGCCTTCCTGCTGTGCCACGCATCCCAACACCCCGATGATCTTGCGCTCGGCCGACGGGGCCTTGCGGAAGGCGCCCAACCGCGAAAAGACCTTCTGCGCTGCCTTTTCCCGAATGCTGCACGTGTTGTAGAGAATGATGTCCGCGTCTTCGTGCGAATCCACCGGGTGGTAACCGCGCGCCATCAACACGCCCGCTACCTTCTCCGAGTCGTGCACGTTCATCTGGCAACCGAAGGTCTCAAGGTAAAAGGTTTTGCCCTCGCCGGCGAGAGCGGGGGCAGGCGCAAAGTCCGGCGCGGACGAAGCCTCCACGCCGAAACCTCCCTGCGGTGGGGCATTGCCGATTTGAATCAATTCATTTCCCATGGAGCAGCGCTGAGCCGACGAAACCAGTATAGCTTGAAACCCCAACTTTGAGTAGCAAGAGAGGGGGAATCGAACCATCGGTTCATCGGGCCATCGACTCATTGGCGATGGGTCATTAGTGATTGGCGATTGATGATTGGCGATTTCCGCACGCTGCCCTCCATGCCTTTCTGACGTTCGCCTTTTCCTGTTCCGTTCCCTTCCCCACTCGTCATGGGTCACTGCTCTTGCCATCGCGTGACCCGGTGATGGGAGACTTGCGATGGGTGATTGGCGATTTTCGAATTCAGTAATTTGACTCATCTACTACTCACCTGCGACTGTCGATAACCGATGCGGGGGAGCGAGCGGCCAGGATCATCGCATGCGTGCGGAGCTACCTGCATTTTCGCCTTCGGCCATTCTCGATTACTTGCCATGGATGTGGATCTCTTGGCACTCGCTCCCTCAAATCTCTCAACCTCATTTCCAAGTAAGTGAACTATTATGAGATTCAATGGTTCAACTTTAGTAATCACAAATTTCTGGGAATCCACTATCTCTCTTTCTTTTCTAAGACATTCTGGCCTCAGACGGATAAGTAGCTTATTTATCATAAACATTCTGGCCTAGCTGGAAATTTGATAAAAGTCAAGCTTTTATCCCATTTGTTTTCATGGAAATCTCAAAAAATCGCCCCTTTACTTACCCCCTTTTTCTTCGGCAATTCCCAAGAGGCATAAGTTAACTCCATTAATTTCAAACACATAGATTTTTGAAAATCTCCTCTTCCCACAATTATCTCCTTTTGATTCTATTACATTCAGGCCTTATTTAACTCTTTAGTAACGCCGAAATTCGGGCTTCTCAGGGCCTAGCTAACACCCATCGTTGCAATAACTTAAGCCTGCACCAAATAAAGCACACTTTTGGGAGGGTTTCTTTGCGCTCGTCTATCCCATTTAGTTTCATGAACATTCTGGCCTTCAGAACCTCTCGGCAAGCACGGCCTTGGGTTGGTCAGCGTTCAGCCATCAGTAATTCAGTGGCCTCCAGCCCAACCGCGCACGAATGGGGCCTTACTGAGAACTGAGAGCTGACCCCTAGCTGCCGACAACGGACCTCCGGCGACTGCCTTTCCATCCTCTCGGTATGTTGTTCTCTCGTGGTGGGAGAAACCGAGAGGCGCAGGAGACTCGCAGGATGCCAATCTCGTGTCGATAATAACCCATTCAACAATAGAAGTCAATAACTTTTTGGAGCCTATCGTAAAGCAATAATAGCCGATACATCGGGCGTAATGTCGTAGCCCGGGGTGCGAGGAGCCCGGGAGCATTTACCTGAAATCCTTCTCTCAGATTCCCATCCGCCGTCGGCTTGCCACGCTAAATGTGCGAAGCACCTTGGACTGCGGCGGCTCGACGCCGCTTTGGAATCGCCGGGTTTCCCCGGACTCCGGATTGCGCAGAGCAAAGCTCTGCGAATCGTTAGCCGCGAATCCACGGCGAAGCCCCGACCGCAGAGCTTCGCTCTGCGCAATCCGAATCAATCCGAATCAATCCGGGGGTCGACAATCCGCTCTCTGCGTCTCAACGCCTCTGCGGTAAGTCGTGCGCTTGCCGCTGCGGTATCGGGCATGAGACAATCCGCCACCAGCCAGGAGTTCACTCCGTGCCGCAACCTGCCGGGAGGCCGCCCATGCTCTCATCTCGCCTGATTAAGTCACTCACGATCGCGCTGGTCATCATTCCCAAAATGCGGGCGCAAACCCCGACAAGCGCGGCGGCCGTATCGGCTGTGGTGAGGGGAAACAGCCAGTTCGCCCTGGCGCTTTATCAAAACATCAATGCGGACAAGGCTTCGAAAGGCCAGAACATCTTCGTCTCGCCTTACAGCATCTCCACGGCGCTGGCCATGACCTACATCGGCAGCCGCAGCAACACGCAGAAGCAAATGGCCGCAGTCCTGCACCTCCAACTGCCCGACGCCACACTGGAGGCGGGCTATTCCTCTCTGCTCGCTCAAACCCAGGCGACGCCGGCCAAGCACTATAAGCTGGAAGTTGACAACGCCCTGTGGGGACAGGAAGGCTCCCACTTCGAACCCGCGTTCACCACCGCCCTCAGCAAGTATTTTGGCGGCGGCTTTAACGTTGTGGACTTCGCCCATGACCGGGAGGCGAGCGCGCGGAAGATTAACAAGTGGGTCGAGGAGAAGACCGCCGATAAGATCCGAGACCTTGTCCATGCATCCGACATCAACAGCCTGACCCGGCTCATCCTGACCAACGCCATCTACTTCAAGGGCGACTGGGCGTTAAAGTTCAAGAAAGAAACAACCCAGACCGCGCCCTTCACGGTCCGCCCCGGCAAGACCGTAAACGTCCCCATGATGCAGCAGGAAGGGAGTTTCCCGTTCGTGGAGGACGACGAACTGAAAATGATCGAACTCCCTTACACCGGCAACGATCTCTCGATGATCGCCATTCTGCCCGCCCGTGACGTTGAGCAGCTTGGCGCCACCCTCACGCTCCCGAAACTGCAAGAATTGCGCAAGCGCATGTACACGCAGGAGGTGGATCTCTTCCTGCCCCGGTACAAGTTCGAGACGCGGTATTACCTTGAAGAGGGGTTATCCGCCATGGGCATGCCCGACGCATTCGACGGGAGGAACGCGGATTTTTCCGGGATGACCGGCCATCGCGATTTTTGCATCTCGCACGTCATCCACCAGGCCATGATCGACGTCAACGAAGAAGGAAGCGAAGCGGCAGCGGCGACAGCGATCGTGATGGTGACAGCGGCGGCCAGAGTTCCCGGCCCCCCGGCCGTTTTCCGCGCTGACCATCCGTTCATCTTCATGATTGTTCACAAGCCGACCGACTCCATCCTCTTCCTGGGGCGCGTCTCCAATCCTTCATCGCCGTAAAGGTCACCTTCTAAGTCCAGCGGGCCACGGCCAGGGCAGTCCCGACGGCAAATCACCAACGCAGATCGTGGGAGGTTTCTCGCGCCTGCGGCGCTTGCCTGTCCGATTCGTATTGCGTCTGCGCGGCATTGGGCGTAAATTGATTGCACGCCCATGGGCTGGCGTTATATCAACGACAATTCATATCTCTTCAAAAGAATTAAGGCTCACATTCAAGACACCAGCTCTCGCCCCGTGCTTTAGTGGTGCTCAAGCCGCCAGCGGCATAGCAGAGGGATCGACCTGATGACGAGCCGGAGAGAGCTTCACAAAACACTAAGAGTCGGATACACCGAGAGGAGAAATTTCATGAGGATTCAATCGAAGGCGAAGAGGATGCCATCGGCGGGAAAGGCATGCAGCACCGCCTTCAGCAGAGTGTCGATGACCTTAGTGCTGGCCGCATTGATATTCGGTGCGGCAAGCTGCCAGAAATCCTCCACGGGCGGGGGGATTCTCAGCGAGGTTACCAAGAGTGTTTCCACACCGCCGACGGAGTTTGATGCCGGGAACAACGTATCCTTTGGCGCCGGGCACAGTTACGCGCACGTGGTTCTCAAGCCGGGGGTAAAGCTTCTCGAGAAGGCGACGGTGGACGCCTCGATTCAGGGCATTGGCAGCGACGGACACGGCGTGGTCTTTAAGAACGCCGCGCCGGAGATTCTGGCGCTGAAGGCCGGCGACATCATGATTGTGAAGAATGCCTTTGCCGCGAAGGTGCTGGCGGCGGAGACCGACGGCGACCAGACGGTGCTGGTTACTGACCGCGTGGGACTGGCCGACGTGCTCCAGCAGGGCGACATCAAAATCGATACACCCATCACCTTTCACGGTCCGAAGGCCGCGAACACTCCACCGCTCACCCCTCCGCCCTTCAAGCTGCTGGACCTGTTCGAGACCCCCCTCTACGGGGATACGCCGTCAGCCCAAGTCAAAAGTTTGGCAACTAGCGCCTTGACTTCCGGCTGGACCATTGAGAATTGGTCGGTCACACCGGCCGGCAACACGGCCAACATTTCGGCGCGGATGACCAAGGACACCAGCGGATTCAAGGCCGCCCTCGGAATCACCGGCTCGATCACGAATTTTCAATTCGCGTCGAGTATCAAATTCCCCTCCCAGGGCATGGGGAACCAGATCATCTCCGGTGTCCAGGGGATGAGCGGAACGATGCACTGTGTGTGGGAGATCGGAAAGGGCACGCCAGGCGTCTGGGCGGTGGAGGACAAGATTAAGCTGCCGGCGGGAATCACCATACCTCTGGGGGAGGCGCTGGCAGGCTTGCCGCTGTCCCTGGATATCAGTTCGGCGTTCTTGATTCATCCGGCGCTGACCGGAGGGAATGAATACTCCAAGGGCGGCTTCACGATTGGGTGGACCGGCAGCAATGCCTCGGGTGGGGGCGGCACCGAGGGGCTAACCTTCGAGATCACCGACGATGACAACGTTTCTCCCGTCGCCCCCAATGGCATGGTCCTCTCCTTCTGCGCACCGCGCATCGAGCTGACGCTCGGGCTGCTGGGCGCCTATGGAGCATCCACGGCGTTATCGACGGCGGCCACGGTCATTGACGCGGCGATCAGCGCGGTCGCGAACAAATATCTCCCTCCCGCCGTGCTCGCCGCGATAAAAGCTTCGCCCCTCGGCAAGATGTCCGTCAGCAACACGCTGTCTTCCAGCGCGGATATCTATGTGCAAATCATCCACACGGAGGGCGTGACCCACTCCTCCAACATGACCCTGGCGCCATGCACAAAGATCCAACTAAAGATAACGGGCCAGACAGGCGGAGACGCGCAACTCTTCGGCCTCACGAGCGGCGCTACGACTACCAAAGATCTTTTCACTAAGGAATACACGGAGTGGAAACCCGGCAGCAAATTCTGTAAGGGAATATGAGCGTGGCACGGGCGTTCTGCCCGTGTGAAGTCCTGGCCAAGATGGCCATGCCACAAGGAATGCGACTACCCCAAAATCGTCCACCGGCCGAAATCCACCACCGATATGGTGGATTTTGTGCACCCGCTCCTGCCCGCTTACCATGATATTTCAATAACTTACACCCGATTAGAATTGGCAAATCAATTGCCTATGCAAGGGTTGGTTGTTCCCCCCTCCAAAAGGGCGGCAGAGGTTTATGCGGGTAGGAGGCTAACATGAAGAAGCTGATGATGGTGATGGTGATCGGTTTGGGGCTGGCCACCATGGGCTTTGCCCAGGGGCGAGGCGGCGGTGGCGGCGGGCGTAGCTTCAGCGGCGGAGGCAGCTATGGTGGTGGACACGCTACGGGCGGGTATAGCTACAGCGGAAGCGGCGGACGCAGCTACGGCGGCGGGAACTTCAGCTACAACGGCGGAAGGTTTAGTGGCTCCTTCTCCGGGCAGACCGCCCGCGGGGGAATGTATCGAGGCGGATTCTCCGGATACCGTGGCGGTTACGGCTACGGCGGCTGGGGCCGCGGTGGCTGGGGTGGCTTCGGATTTGGCTACTCCTATTATCCCGGATGGGCCGGCTATTACGGCTACCCCTACCCCTATTACGGACCGGCGTACTACCCCCCTGCTTACTACCCGCCCGTGGTCGGCGGAGTGGTCATTGGCGGTTTTGGCCGCGGATTTGTCGGCGGCTGGCACGGCTTCGTCAGGCGGTAAGCTCCCGGTTTCAGGTTAAGACACTGGAAAGTTTGAAGGTCTCAAAGCCCACGGTGGGAAAACCTGCCGTGGGCTTTTGCTTCTTCTTGTGCCTTCCAAAAAACCTCACCAAAGCTGGATTGCGCAGAGCGCAGCTCTGCGAATCGTCGACCGCGAATCCACCGCGAGACCGCGACCGCAGAGCTGCGCTCTGCGCAATCCGGTCAGCCATGGCGTAGTTTGGTTGCGGAGTAGGGGCGGTTCGCGAACCGCCCCTACGAGGCGGCTTGCCGAAGCATGGTGGCGGCGTGCTTGAGTGCGGCGTCGGTGATCTGGCTGCCGGAAAGCATGCGCGCCAATTCTTCCGCGCGTTCCTTTTCGCCGGCCAGGGATTTGATGGTGGTAATGGTGCGGTTGGCGCGAGCGGATTTTTCCACGTAGAAGTGGCGATCCGCAAAGCAGGCGATCTGTGCCAGGTGGGTGACGCACAGCACTTGCGTGTCGCGCGCCAGACGCTTCAAGCGTTGGCCGATGCACTCCGCCACGCGGCCGCCGATGCCCGCGTCAATCTCATCGAAAATGAAGGTCACATCGCCATGCCGGGCGCCGCGCGCGCCGCGGCTCACTCTCGCCTGTCCAACGACCGTTTTCAAGGCCAGCATCAGGCGCGAGATTTCCCCGCCCGAGGCGATTTTCTCCATCACCCGCAGTTCTTCCCCGACGTTGGGCGAGATGCGGAATTCAACTTCATCGATTCCAGTCGCAGTGCCCTGGCCTTCCGGGGCGCTTTCAAAGTGGACTTCCATACGGGTTTTTTCCATGCCGAGCTGCGCCAGCTCCTCGCGCACCAGCTTCACCAGCCGCCGCGCCGCGTCGCGCCGCTTTTCCGAGAGTGCTTCGGCGGCCTTGCGATACTCGCCTGCCGCCTTGCTTAAATCTTTGCGCACAGCTTCCCGCCGCTCATCGGCGTGTTCCAGGCTGGCCAGGCTGCGGCGCGTCTCGTCAGCGTATGCCAGAATCGCTTCCACGCTGCTGCCGTACTTGCGCTTCAAGCGATCGATCAGCGCCAGGCGATCCTCGATTTCCTCCAGGCGCGCGGGATTGGCTTCGAGATTGCCCACGTAGTCACGCAGGAAAGCGGCGATATCCTCCAGCGTAGCCCGCGCCGCCGCCAGCGGTTCGATCTGCGGGACGATGGCAGCGTCGTAGCGGCGCAACTCCTCGAGCTGGCGCGCGGCGGCTGCCACGCGGGAAATCGCGGCGCCTTCGTCCTCGTACAGCTCATCGAAAGCGCTGCTGGCAGCGGCGCGGATTTTTTCCAGGTTGGAGAGAATTCGCCGCTCTTCCTCCAAGTGGGCGTCTTCGCCCGGTTGCAGCTTGGCCTGCTCAAGCTCGCGCACTTGAAAACCCAGGAGGTCGAGGGTGCGCAGGCGCTCCTGTTCGTTGTGGCTGAGTCCCTCCAGCTCCTGCTCGAGTTCGCGCCGTCGCGCGTGCAGGGCGCGCAGGGTTTCAAGTTCCGAACTCACGCCCGCGAACTGATCGAGCAGGCTGAGCTGCGCGTCGCGTGCGAAAAGCGACACGTGCTCGTTCTGGCCATGCATTTCCACTAGGCGCCGTGCCAGTGAGCGGACGGCGGCCAGGGTGACAGGCTGATCATTCACCAGCATCCGGCTCCGGCCCCCGGCTTGCAGTTCGCGGCGCAGAATCAGCTCGCCTTCCTCGCCTCCCGCCACCCCGTATTCCTCCAGCCAATCCGCCCACGGAGTCTTTCCCTCGGCAGAAAAAACCGCGGTCACCAGTGCGCGGTCTTCCCCGGTGCGAATCACCTCCGACGACGTGCGGCCGCCCAGCGCCAATCCCAACGCGTCCACCAGGATGGATTTGCCCGAGCCGGTCTCGCCGGAAAGCAGGTTCAAGCCCGGCCCAAATTCCACGGCCAGGTTATCAATGACAGCATAGTTCTGAATGTGAATTTCGCGCAGCATGGCGTTTGCGGGAAGAGTCTATCACACGTTGACTGACTGGGGTCAGTGTGTTACGTTGATTCGATTGGTTTTTTCAGTCTCCTGGCGTTGATGAGGAGGGTAATTGGCTGCTGCAATTCTGGTGTTCTACCAGGGTTTCACACAGGATTTCTACCAAGGCGAAGTTTGGCAACTTTTGACGAATACGGGCCCGGTGGCTCGGTGCGTCCTGCTGCTGCTTCTGGGATTTTCGATTTTCTCTTGGGCGATCATCTTCCGCAAGTTTCGTACGTTTCGGGCCGCGCAACACGAATCGGTGGAGTTTCTCAAGGTTTTCCGGCAGAGCAAGAAGCTATCGGAAATTCGAGCTTTCTGCCGCACCCTGAAGGAGAGCCCGCTGCCGGAGGTTTTCCTGTTCGGGTATCGCGAAATTGAGAGCCAGGCCACGCTGAATGAGAATCCCGGCAAACCGCGGATTCGCAGCCTGGAGGCGGTACGGCGCGCCCTGCAGATTGGCGCCTCCACCGAGCTCGGCCGGCTGGAAAAATGGCTGGTGTGGCTGGCCACCACCGGCGCGGTCACTCCCTTTGTGGGGTTATTCGGCACGGTCTGGGGCATTATTGATGCGTTCCACGGCCTGGCCACTGTGGGCAGCGCAAGTCTCCGCAGCGTGGCGCCGGGCATTGCTGAAGCCTTGATTACCACCGCGGCAGGGTTGTTCGCAGCCATCCCCGCGGTCATCGCATACAACATCTTCCTCCAGCGCATCAAAGAATTTGGGGCCCAGTTGGACGATTTTGCGCTGGAGTTCCTGAACATGACCGAGCGGTATTTTACAGAATGACTCAATGAAGAAATGATTCAATGAGGCAATAAAAAGATGGCCTTCACCAGCCCAAGAGGCAGAACCCAAACTTCCCTTTCCGAAATCAACATCACCCCTTTTGTGGACGTCGTCCTGGTGCTGTTGGTCATCTTTATGTTGACGGCCCCGATTCTGGAATCGGGGATTGAAGTGGATCTTCCCAAAACCAAAACCGTCAAAATCGTTTCCGAGGAAAAAGTCGTCATCACCATCGACAAGAAGCAGAATATTTATGTGGGGAATGATGCCGTCAATATTCACCGGCTGGCCGTGACCGTCCTGGACCAGCTCAAGGGAGCCGGCACGCAACCGGTTTTTATTCGCTGCGACCAGAACGTGAGTTTCGGAGCGTTTGCGCGGGTAGTGGACGCTCTCAAACAATCACCCGTTCCCATCACCAACCTGAATATTGTTACGGAACCTCTGGAGACCAAGCCCGGATCGTAGTGTGAGCAACGTTTTATGGGCACCCACCTCACCGCATTGATGGACGACCGCCGCGACACCCTGCGCGGCACGGTACTGCTTTCTATAATTCTGCACGCCGTGCTTTTTGTGGTCCTGGTAACTTACACCATGCTCGGCTTCCATTTGGGCGGGGTGGGCAAGGAATGGGGATTGAACGGCGCAACCCGTATGAACGCGGTGACCAGCGTGCCGGGAATTCCCCTGCCTTCTCCGATGCTGACCACACCCAGCACCGTCGCCACCCAGAATACGGGGCTTTATAAAACCGAGCCCCAACCCAAGGTGGAACCGACACCGGACACGCAGCAGATTCCCAAATTCAGAGACGCGGTGAAACCGGAAAAATTGGATAGGGTCAACAAGCGCATCCAAAAGGCGGAGATGGTGCCTCCGCCCAACGCCATCCCTTACGGCGAGACCGGGGCGCCCACAATCAGTTACACCCAGGTGGTGACTCCGGGGGGCACGGGCGGAGTGAGCATGGGCGAGGGGAACAGTTTCGGCCAGCGCTACGCCTGGTACGTGGCGTCGATGCGCTCCCGCATCAGCGCCAACTGGCTGCTGACGACGATCAGCCCCACGATTGTGTCAGCACCGCGCGTCTATCTTACGTTTGAAATTCAGCGCGATGGCACGATAACCAACGTGCAGATCACGCAAAGCAGCGGCACTCCGGAAGTGGACCGTTCCGCCCTGCGTGCGATCCTCGCCTCCAACCCGCTGCCCGCGCTGCCGCCCGACTACTCCGGCGGAAGCATCAATGTGCAGTTTTATTTTGACTTTCATCGCCAGTAAGGAAAGAATGTGCGGGCTCTTGGCCCAAAAATATATCACACTGTGAGTCATCCGTTTTACAACGTGCAAGCATCTAAGTATTGTGGAGCCCATTACCCCTATGAAATTGCAACGCATCGCGGTTCCCCTTCTCCTGACCTTTGCGGCGTCGGTGTTGCTCCTTTCCTCGCGGACATCCCTGGGCCAGCAGGACTGGGTTAGCACCGGGGTCGGCCTGGGCGCGGCGAGAATCAAACTGGCGGTTCCGGATTTCCCGCCCAAGAGCGTCGACCAGCAGTTGGTCAGCATGACGCAGGAATTCAACCAGGTTCTCTGGAACGATCTCGAAAGCTCCGGCATCTTCGATATGGTCAGCAAGAGCAATTATCCCTTGAAGGTCCCCGAGGAGCCGCTGGACGTTGACTTCAACGCCTGGAGCACCCCTCCCGCTTCCGCCCAGATGTTGGTTTTTGGCAAAACTGAGAACATTAATTCCCAACTGGTGATTACCGGCCGGCTCTTCGATCTGGGAAACCAGGCCAACCCCGGCGTCCTGGCCAAGCGCTACGTTGCCACCTTAAACGAAGTTTCCACCCGCGAGGCCGCGCATCGCTTCGCCAATGAAATCATCATGCAGTTGGGTGGCGGGCTGAAAGGGATCAACGAAACGCGCATTGCCTTTACCAGTAGCCGTTCGAGCCGCCCGGGCCGCGGGGAGATCTGGGTGATGGATTATGACGGCTTCAATCAACATCCCATCACCAGTTATGGCTCCTATTCCACCACCCCGCGCTGGTCTCCGGACAACTCCATGCTGGCTTTCACCAGCTACGCCTCAGGCAATCCCGAGATTTATCTTTTCTCGTTTGATATCAATCGGCGCAAACCCTTCCCGACATACAAAGGACTCAACACCACGCCGGCGTGGTCGCCCGATGGCAAGAAGATCGCCTTCTGTTCGAGCATGGGGGGCGATCCGGAGATTTACATTTCCGACGTCAATGGTTACAACTTGCAACGCCTCACCCACTCGCCGGGCGTGGACATCTCTCCGGCATGGAATCCCAAGACCGGCAGCGAACTGGCGTTTGTCTCCGACCGCGGCGGTTCACCGCAAATTTACATCATGTCCGCGGACGGCACCAACCTCCGCCGCATGACGACAGTAAAAGAAGGCGGCGATGCCAGCGCCCCCTCCTGGTCGCCCAACGGCCTGTTCATGGCCTTTCACTGGCGCGTTTCCGAGACCGGGACGTATGACATTTACATCATGGAGATTGCCACTGGCCGGATTACCCAGTTGACGCACGATGCCGGCCGCAACGAGCATCCTACGTGGTCGCCGGACGGCCGCCACCTGGCATTTGAATCCACGCGCTCGGGCTCGCGCCAGGTGTGGAGCATGCTCGCCAACGGCCAGGAGCCCAAACAACTGACCAAGGATGGCGAAAACTGGAATGCCAATTGGTCCAACTAGCGCGTTTTCCGGCTGTACAAATTGTCGCGCTGTGATATTTTTTCGATGCAAGAGGTTGTGTTCTTTACGGATTTAGTGATAGTATCGCGTGTTCTAAATGGCCCCCCTCGGGCGCGGGAAGAAATTCGAGATTGCAATCGTAGGCGCCGTGAGGGGGAGTTTTTAGTAGCTTCATGCACCCACGGGATCACAACATTTTCTACCGATTCAAGGAGGATTTAAGCATGCGAACGAAGAAACGCAGTCTTGCGGTTCTCGTAGGAATTCTGGGAGTTGTTATGCTGGCAGCCGC
>Ga0326727_10020906_pt1 | contig 12924 bp, 6 predicted proteins | sample MB2enrmetagenome_FD_207643 | JGI IMG/M metagenome (GOLD analysis project Ga0326727, IMG submission 207643) | Lab enriched peat soil microbial communities from McLean, Ithaca, NY, United States - MB29MY | ecosystem: Environmental > Terrestrial > Soil > Wetlands > Peat | place: USA: New York...
TGAGGATGGAACTCATTCAGCCGTTCATCAACGCTGCCGATGCTGTGTTCGCCGAATCGCTGCAAGCGCCCACGAAAATCGCCGACCTGACCATGGACGAGAACACCTATCGCCGCAAGGGTGTGGCGGCTCTCGTCACCATCAAGGGCGATATCGAGGGTCGCGTCATCCTCGATCTCGCGCCGGAAGTCGCCATGCGTGTCGCCAGCCAGCTCGCTGGTGCGGAACTCCCGGAAAGCGAGCAGGTCATTCGCGAAACCGTCTGCGAGCTCGCCAACATGGTCATCGGCAATTCCGTCACGCTTCTCAACGACCAGGGCTTCCGCTTCAAAGTTTTTCCGCCCGAAATTCATATGAACGAGGAAGGTCTTGCAGGCAGCGTGGATACCGAGGCCATGGTCCTCTGCATCGAAACCCCTTGCGGCGAAATCTATATCAACATTGCCATGCACTATCTCCATCGCCGCCGCCGTGAACAAGCCAGCGTCCACGCCCTCGACTAACTCTTCCCGCGTCGCTGCCTGTATCTAGGCGTCATCGCCTGCGCCGTTTCAGCGCCTACTTAATGCTGTCATCCTGATCGCAGCGGCCCGATTTGTCCTTCGCGCTGAATTGTGGCACGTCGGGCCCGCAGTCGAGGAATCATGGCAACATCCCCCCGACTGCCGAACTGTCGGTCGTAAACTGTTAACGGAAAACTGATAACTGAAAACCGCGTCCCGCTACTCTGGCGTCCTCACGTATGCCGCCCCGTGCCGGAACAACCCCGCAGTGGCGATGGGCTGCGAAAACACGATGCGGATCGGCACAAAGATCGCTCCTGCCCCCGGCGTGTACGGCACCGCTACTTCCAGCCGCGTCCCTTCCGGGTACCGGTTCCTGCTCCGGAAACTGATTCCGCCCTTCGACAAATCCTCGCACACCGCGACTTCTTCCTGGAATCCTCTGCGCCGTACGCAGGCCAGCACGCGCGCCTTCACTCGCGTCCGGTTTCTCCGCGGAATCACGCGCTCCTCCACCGCGGTCCGCGAGGGCAATGTCTCATCAATCTTCGGCTCCGTGGCGGCTTCCACCCAGATTGACGGCGCATCGCAGTGGCGGCACAACCGCGCCACGCATTTCCGGATCTCGAACGACTTCAGTTCCATCTCATTCAGGTACGCCACCTCGCGCCTCTGGCAAAAGCTGCATTCCATCAACAGCCGCGCCAGGGCCTCCTCGGCCTGGTGCGGCGCCGGAAACTCAATGTCCCAGAAATCCACCCGCGGTTCCAGCATCGCCACCGCGTAGATGAAGCCCTCCGGCTCGCGGTCAATCTCCGCCACGATCCTGGCCCGCGTTATCTTGGTTTGGTCGCCTTCCAGTTTGCGGTGCAGCGTAATCTCTTGCCCCGGGAAGAGCTTCTCCTGCAGCCGCAACACGCCGCCGTTGCGGCTCACCAGCATCGTGCATGCCGGCTGCTTCACCGCCATTCCATTGCTGTCAAACCACGATGCTTCCACCTGCAAGCGCAACGTGATCCGGTCGCTCTGACGTATTCCTTCGGCGCGCATGTGTTAGTTCGTAAGAGGATGCCTTCCTCGTCAGGCTACCATGCCAGACTCGTCTGCCACTTTCCATGCACCCCCGCTTGTCGAACCCACTAATAGCCCTCTCACTCCGCGCCCACCGTTACCCTTACGAAGACACCCTTGCGCTACGCCGTTTCCAATTCGCCCGCCTTCCGCCACACTGTTCCCAGTGGGTCTCATCCGCCTTGGGGTACCCTGGGTGTCTCTGCGTGTATTGAGATCTTAGAGTGAGAAAAGTTATCCCCATGCCCGACCGCACAAGCCCCGCATCCCTTCGCATTACGGGTGTACGCGACCGTCGCTACACCATCCGTTACCCTTTCGCTGCGGACGCGGAACTCACCGACATGCAGACCGGCCAGAAAGTCGACGGCGTGACGTCAGATATCTCCCTTGGCGGCTGCTTCATTTGCACTAGCAAGGCGCTTGCGCCAGACTGCCGCGCTCGGCTGAAGCTCACTCGCAAGGGCGAGGTCCTCGAAGCCCTCGTCATCATTCGCATCGTCAAGCCGCGCATCGGCCTCGGCATCGAATTCTTCGATCTCGAAGCTCCCTCAAACGAAATCCTTGCTGGCTGGATTGATGCCCTCCGCCGCCCCCGTTAACCCCACTTTCTCACGAAACTCAACCTTCGCCCCACTCATCCCGCGGCCTCCTCTTTTTCTTGGTAGGGGTCCAGCACCGTTTACCCTGAGCCCCGAAGGGCTGAACCCCACCTCGGCAGGGTGTCACACGTCGTCATCCCGGCCAGGAACACACATTGTCATCCCGATCCCGCAAAGCGGGAGAGGAATCTGCTTTTCGCAAACGCCCGCCCAGTATGCAGATCATCCCGTTAAAAATCAGGGCCGCCCAGACAACACTTGCAGGAACCCTCCACCAGCCAGTTCCGTTGCCCTCCCCGACCGGCTCCTGGCATTGGGATATCGTTATTCTTCTCACGAAATGTACGCTCATCACATTCAATCTGGAGCATCGGTGATATAGTAGCTGCGCTTTTTTCAAAGTCGTCTTTGACTCAATTCCGCCTCGACCGTCCCTCTGCAGCGGGCCTTTTGCCCGTGAAAAAGCTCGCGAATTGAGCGGCGGATAGGTGATTGGCCGTGCTCCCAAACTTCCTGTGCCGCGGTCAGACCAAAAAGCACGAAACGGGCAATCGTTCCACCAGTTTGTGAAAAGGAGTAGCGCGCATGAAAAAGACAATGCGAACTGCCGCCAACAAGAGCGGGAATGAAAGAGCGAAAACGTTGCCTTACAAAAACCCCGGATTACCCTCCGCAAGACGCGTAAAGGACCTATTGTCTCGTATGACGCTGGAAGAGAAGGCCGCGCAGATGCTCTGTATCTGGATGCAGAAGGCCCAGACGCTGGTGGATGCCGACGGCAATTTCGATCTTCAAAAAGCCCAAACGGCCTTCAAGAAAGGGCACGGGCTTGGCCAAGTGGGCCGCCCCAGCGATGCGGGTAAAGGCAAGGACGCGCGCGGCATGGCGGAGCTCACCAACGCGATTCAGAAGTTTTTCATCGAGAACAGCCGCCTGGGAATTCCCGTGTTTTTTCACGAGGAATGTCTGCACGGACACGCGGCTCCCGGCGGCACGAGCTTTCCGCAGCCCATCGCTCTAGGCGGGACGTTCGATCCGGAACTGGTTGAATCGCTTTTCACCATGACCGCCGAAGAAGCGCGCTCGCGCGGGGCCCATCAGGCGCTTACGCCGGTGGTTGACGTGGCGCGCGAACCGCGTTGGGGCCGCGTCGAAGAGACTTACGGCGAAGATCCTTACCTCGTCTCGCGGATGGGCATCGCGGCAGTGCGTGGGTTTCAAGGTGACGCCAAGTTCCGCGACAAAAAGCGCATGATTGCCACCTTGAAACATCTTGCCGGGCATGGCCAGCCGGAATCGGGCATGAACTGCGCTCCGGCGAATGTCTCCCTGCGCGTGCTTCGCGAGACCTTCCTCTATACCTTCAAGGAAGCGCTGAAAAAGGGTGGGGCCATCAGCGTCATGGCTTCCTACAACGAGCTCGATGGCGTTCCGTCTCACGCGAATAAGTGGCTTCTCCAGGACGTCCTGCGCAAGGAATGGGGCTTCCGGGGGTTCGTCGTCTCGGATTACTTTGCGATTTGGGAATTGGGCTACCGTCCCGATACCCATGGCCACTTCGTGGCCAAGGACAAGAAGGAATCGTGCGTGCTGGCGGTTCAGGCCGGCGTCAATATCGAATTGCCGGACCCGGACTGTTATCTGCATCTCGTCGAACTCGTACGCAAGCGCGTGCTGAAGGAATCTCAGCTCGACGAACTCGTTGCCCCCATGCTGTTTTGGAAATTCGAGATGGGGCTCTTTGACGATCCGTACGTCAACCCCGATGAAGCCGACCGCGTGGTGGGTTCCGAAGCCAATCGAGAGCGCGCTCTCCGCGCAGCTCGTGAAGCGATTACCCTGCTCCGGAACGAAGGCAATACCGTGCCGCTCGACCTGAACCGCCTCAAGACGATTGCGGTCATTGGCCCGAACGCCCAGCGCAGTCTGCTCGGTGGCTACAGCGGCGTGCCCAAGCACAACGTCATCGTCCTCGACGGCATTAAGGCCAAGGTCGCCGGTCGCGCCAAAGTGCTCTACAGCGAAGGCTGCAAGATTACCATCGGCGGAAACTGGAACCAGGACGAAGTCGTGCCCAGCAATCCTGACGAAGACCGCAAGCAGATCGCGGAAGCCGTGGAGGTCGCCAAGCGGGCGGACGTGATCGTGCTGGCCATCGGCGGCAACGAACAGACCTCGCGCGAAGCCTGGGGATTGAACCACATGGGCGACCGCACGAGCCTCGACCTGATCGGTCGGCAAGAAGAACTCGTCAAAGCCATGGTCGCGCTGGGCAAACCGGTCGTGGTTTTCCTGTTTAATGGTCGGCCACTCTCGATCAATTACGTCAGCCAGTATGTTCCGGCGGTCTTCGAGTGCTGGTACCTCGGTCAGGAGACTGGCCGCGCCGTTGCCGACGTCCTGTTCGGCGATTGCAATCCGGGCGGAAAGTTGCCCATCAGTTTCCCGCGTTCGGCGGGTCATTTGCCGGTTTTCTACAATTACAAACCCTCCGCGCGCCGCGGCTATCTGTTCGACGATGTGTCGCCGCTGTACGCCTTCGGCTACGGGCTGAGTTACACCACGTTTACCATCCAGAACGTTCGTCTGGCGAAGAAGGCCATCCGGCGCAATGAATCCACGCGCGTTCTGGCCGACGTCACGAACACCGGCCAGCGTGAGGGAACGGAAGTCGTCCAGATGTACATCCGCGATTTGGTCAGTTCGGTGACGCGCCCGATCAAGGAGCTAAAGGGTTTCAAGAAGATTTCCTTGCGCCCGGGTGAAACGCAGACGGTCGAATTGGACATCACGCCGGAACACCTGGCGTTTTACGACGTGAACATGAAGTACGTTGTCGAACCCGGCGAGTTTGCCATCCTGGTCGGCAATTCCTCCCGCGACTCCGATTTACAAAAAGTGATTTTGCAGGTCAAAAAATGAGCACTCAAGAGACGAGGACTCACATGACTGAAGCTGCTGCAAGACTCTCTTTCAAAGAGAAGGTCGGTTACAGCCTTGGCGACATGGCTGCCAACTTCATCTTCCAGACAATGATTGCTTTCCAGTTGAGTTTCTACACGGACACGTTCGGGCTGACCGCGGCACAGGCAGGGACGCTCTTTTTGGTGGTCGGTCTGGGTGCCGCTGCTTTCAATCCCATCATGGGAATGATCGCGGACCGCACCAAAACCCGGTGGGGGAAATTCCGCCCATGGCTCCTCTGGACGGCCGTCCCGTTTGGCATCATCAGTGTCATTACTTTTACTACTCCGAACCTCAGCCCGGGCGGCAAAGTCTTGTACGCCTACACGACCTACATTCTCCTCAGGCTGATCTATGTGATGAACAACGTACCCTACGCGGCGCTGACTGGGGTGATCACGGGGGATCCTGACGAGCGCACGAGCCTTTCTTCGTTCCGCCAGTTCTTCGCAAACACCGCGGCCTTCATCGTCCAGAGCTTGGCGCTGCCGATGGTGTTGTACTTCGGGCACGGAGACCGGGCCAAGGGCTACCAGATGACCATGGGCTTGTTCTCGGTCCTTTGCGTCGTCTTCTTCATCGTGGCGTTCGCAACCACAAAAGAGCGCATCCAGCCTGACCCGCTGCAGAAGAGCTCTCTAATGCAAGATCTCGCGGATCTCTTCAAGAACGCATCCTGGATCGCTCTGTTCCTGGTGACCACTTTCTACTTTATCGCCATCTCGATTCGCGGCAGCGTGATGTTGCCCTTCTTCAAATACTGCTCCGGCCATGAACAGCTCTTCAGTTGGTTCAATGGCTTCGGGTTGGCGTCGCTGCTCGTTGGCATCGCGGTTTCGAACTCGCTGGCCCTTCGGCTCGGCAAACGGAGACTGTTCGTCCTTTCGATGTTGCTCGCGGCGGTCTTCAACATAGCGCTGATTTTCATTCCGCCCACCGCAACCGTGCCCATCTTCGTATCGGAAATCCTCCGGCAATTCGCCTATGGCTGGTCCTGCCCGCTGTTGTGGGCGATGATGGCCGATGTGGCCGACTACGGTGAGTGGAAGACCGGACGCCGTGCAACCGCGACGGTCACTGCGGCCGTGGTGTTTGCCCTGTGGGCCGGGCTGGCCCTGGGCGGTGCCCTGGCCGGGTGGCTTTTCTCGTTCTATGGCTATGTGCCCAATGCCGCGCAAACGGCGCACGCCATCCTGGGTATTCGCCTGACGGCGAGCGTTTATGCCGGGCTGGCATTCCTGGCCACCGCGGCCTGCCTGTTCTTCTACCCGATCACGAAAGAACTCAACCGGCAGATTGCGGACGAGCTGACCGAGCGCCGGAAAGGCTACGCATCATGAAGGCCGTTGGCTGGCACTTCGCCAAGCAGCTTTTTCGCGTGGCATTCGCAGGATTCTCGTGCCTGGCCATTCTCCTAATCACTGCTATGTCTACCGGCGCTCAGGCGCCCTCCCTTAAGGACGCCTTCAAGGGCGCTTTCCTCATCGGTGCCGCGCTCAATTCGGGCCAGTTCACCGAGCAAGACGCTCCCGGCGCTGCGCTCGTCCAAGCGCAGTTCAACGCGACGACCCCGGAGAACGTCTTGAAGTGGGAGCAAGTCCACCCCCAGCCGGGCAGCTACAGTTTCGAGTTGCCTGATCGCTACGTTGCGTTTGGTGAGAAGAACCACATGTTTATCGTCGGCCACACGCTGGTGTGGCACAACCAGACGCCCGCCTGGTTTTTTCAGGACGACAAAGGCAATCCCGCGGACCGTGAAACGCTGCTGAAGTGCTTGCACGACCACATTCAAACCGTCGTGGGCCGCTACAAAGGCCGCATCAACGGTTGGGACGTCGTCAACGAAGCCCTCGAGGAAGACGGTACGTTGCGCCAAACGCCTTGGCTGAAAATCATCGGCGAGGACTACATCGCCAAGGCCTTCCAATTCGCGCATGAAGCCGATCCCCAGGCCGAACTCTATTACAACGATTACAACCTGGAGAACGAAGCCAAGCTCAAGGGCGCTCTTGAGCTGCTCCGGAAACTTCAGGCCCAGGGCGTCCCGATCTCAGGTGTCGGGATTCAAGGGCACTGGCACATGGACGCGCCTTCCAACGAGCAGGTAGATGCAGCCATCACCGCATTCGGCAATCTCGGCCTCAAAGTCATGATCACGGAATTCGACGTGGACGTGTTGCCTCTCGCTTTTCAATACATGGGCGCAGACGTCACGCTCTCCGCCGAACTGCAGCCCAAGTTGAATCCTTACGCCAAGGGTTTGCCGGATACGGTGCAGCAGGCGCTGGCGCAGCGCTACGCCGGTTTGTTCGGCGTGTTTCTCAAGCACCGCGGCGTCATCGCGCGAGTGACGTTCTGGGGTGTGACCGACGGAGACTCCTGGCTGAACAATTGGCCCGTCAAGGGCAGAACCAACTACCCGCTGCTGTTCGATCGCGCCGGCCAGCCCAAGCCGGCGTTTGATGCCGTGATTCGCGCCGCCTACTCAGCGCCGCCGCAATAAATATTGGCTGATTTTTCTCGCAGGCTGCAATTCGCATGTTTTCCAAACGGTGCACCACCCTGTCATTTTGAAGTGCGCGCCGTTTGCCTCGAAAGATCTAAGCGGACACACCGTACGCATTTGTGATGTTGAGGTCCCCCGGTTATCCCGCCGCTCTCTTGCCGCCACGTGTATACTTGCCTAACGAAACACAGTTTGCATCCCGAGCGCCATTCCAGGAAGGGGGCGCCGCCCTTGTCCAACCTAATCAAGCGATGCCCAGCAGCCCTTTTACTTTTTGCCCTTGTTCTCCCGGCCCTCCCTGCTTTCGCCCAAGATAAGCCGCCTCAGGAAGCGACCAATTCCTCCGCGACTCCGGCCAGCGCCTCTCTGGATCCCCTCATCTATGAAAAAGTGCAAGGCGTCATTCGCTACGGTGACGACGGCCGAGGCACCAAGGAAACCATTGCCCGCGTCCGCGTGCAAACCTATGTGGGTGTGCAGAAAATCGGCCAACTCATCTTTCCCTACAATGGCGCGAACGAGCGCGTCGAAGTCAAAAGCGTTACGGTCATTAAGCCCGATGGAACTCAGGTGACTGCAGGGCCCGAAGCCGTTGTTGACGTCAGTTCTCCCGTTGTGCAGGAAGCTCCCATGTACACCGATGCGAGGCAGAAGCATGTTTCAGTGCCTGGCTTATCGGTCGGTGACATCATCGAATACGACGTCGTTACTCGTGTTTTTGAGCCTCTCACCACCGGTCAATTCTGGGATTCCTGGGATTTTATCGTTCATTCCGTGTGCTTGGACGATGAGCTGGTTTTGGACGTTCCCGCAAACCGTGTCCTAAAAATCAAATACCCGGACGGCATGGAGCCGGCTGTCACCGATCAAGGGGGACGCCTTCGGTACTCCTGGAAGACCGAAAACAAGAAGGCCTTCGAGGAGCCCAGTCCTTTCAGAAACACCCAGAGTCTTGATCCGGCACAAATACTCAAGGGGTTCACGGCGCCGACGTTTCGAAGAGTTCTTTTTTCGACGTTTCAGAGCTGGGATGAAGTCGCACAGTGGTACGGTGCCCTCTCGCAGGACCGTCAAGCGCCCTCTCCCGAAATCCACTCGAAAGCGGACGAAATTACCAGGGGTGCCGCGACGGATCTCGCCAAAGTTCAAGCGCTCTACGACTACGTCTCCCATATTCGCTACGTCAGCCTCTCCTTCGGTGTCGGCCGCTACCAGCCTCACTCCGCCATGGAAGTTCTTTCCAATCGTTATGGCGATTGCAAAGACAAAGCCACTCTCCTCGATGCGCTTCTCGCCGCCGAAGGCATTCAGAGCGCCACCGCGCTCGTCCAGACTCGCATGGATGTGGATCACGATCTGCCCACGCCCATGCAGTTCGATCACGCCATCAATGTGGTTTCCCTGGGCGGAAAGGATATTTGGCTCGATTCAACAATGGGAATTGCCCCGTTTGGCTATCTCTTGCCCCAACTGCGCGGGAAGGACGCCCTGGTCGTCTCCTACCCGCAGAAGTCGGTGCTCCGGCAAGCACCTGCGAATCCGATCAGCGCGAGGACCTACAGGTTTACTGTCGAGAAAAGCATCGACGAAAAAGGCGCGGAAGAGGCCAACATCGCCGTGGAGGTACAAGGCGGCGATTGGGAAGTGCTGCTGCGGCTTCTGTTGTCTCGCTTAACGCCTGCGCAATTCGGTCAGATGCTCAGTGGCGACCCCAAGCTGGCGGGAGGCTACAGTGGCACCTACTCTAACGTCCAGGCTGGCGATCCCTTCGATACCAAAAAACCCTTCTGGCTGGCGGCCCACTATAACCGCAGCCTGGATCCGAGCGTGGATCCAAAGGTCTCAACCGCGCTTAAGAAGACCCCCTCCCCCATGGCACAGGACCTTCTTGAAAGAATGTTGCCCATTGCCGGAATCGGCTTTGGAGGCAACAAGCCGCCCATTCAACTCGATGGCCCCAAGGATTCTTATCTTCATCTGAAGGTAACGCGCAAATCGGCAAATGCCGCAAATCCCCCGAAGCCCCTCCATCTCACAAAAGACTTTGGGGATTACAGTCTCGAGTCAAGCGCTGATCACGACACGGTTACAGTGGATGCGCACTTGAGCCTACGTAAAAGAGAGCTGGACGGTAGCCGCGTCGAAGAATACATGGCCTTTCGCAAGAGCGTCGTGGAAAGTCTGTTGGAGACGCCGGCCGCTCCTGTCAGCATTGCTTTAGCAACGAAGGCCAACCCGCCGGCATCGGCTACCTCCACTTCCTCCGCCGATTCTTCCAAACAGCCCGAAAGCCCCGCCCAGGCTCTTTATGCGGCCGCACGCAAAGCCAGCAGCACTCGCGACTATTCCGCTTGCGCCCAACTTCTGGAACAAGCTGTCGCCCTCGACCCTGCGTCTGACTACGCCTGGAACTTTCTTGGCTGGACCTACAACTCCCTCGGCAAATACGAAAAGGCGGAGGCTGCCCTCCGCAAGGCCATTGCCCTGAATCCTGTGGGCACCGGTGCCAATAATAATTTGGGCCAGGCATTGGCTGGCCAGAAAAAGTACGAAGAAGCGATTCCTCAATTTCGGAAGCAGATCGAAATCAATCCGCGTGATCAATGGGCCCACGCGAATCTGGGAAGAATTTATGTCCTGCTCGAGCAATATGATAAAGCCATCCCCGAACTGGAGATTGCAGCATCCATTAAGCCCGACGACCCCTACATCCCGTACAATCTCGGCCGCGCCTATGCAAGAACCGGCCATCCCGAAGACGCGGTAAAATCCTTCAAGAAATCCGTGGAACTCCAGCCGACCCCCACCCGATGGAATTGGGTGGCTTATGAGATGGCGCTCAATAAATTGGACTTGGATCAAGCTCAGAAGTACGCGGAATCCGCCATCGCCGCCATCGTCCTTCAGATGCGCGGCACCTCCCTCGATCACGTCACCAATGAAGACGTTCGCCTCTCTGCTTCACTCGCAGCTTTTTGGGATACATTGGGTTGGATTCGCTTTCAACAGGGTAATCTCCCTGATGCTGAAAAATATGTGAGGGGTGCCTGGCTGGTTCATTCCACGGGCGAAGTCGGTGATCACCTCGCGCAAATCTACGAAAGGCAGGGCCGCAAGCAAGAAGCCATCCACCAATACGAACTCTCGCTGGCTGCCGCGCATCCTATGGCGGAGACCCGGGGCCGGCTCGCTTCGCTCCTTGGCAGCGACAATGACATTGACCATCTGACCGAGCAGGCCAAGCTGCAACTCAAGGAAGCGCGCACCATCCAAATCAAAAACTCCCATGCGGCCGAAGGTATCGCCGAGTTCTGGGTGCTCTTGTCGCCTGGTCCAAAGGTTCGCGGCGCAAAATTTATTACCGGTGATGACGAGCTCGCGCAATTTTCCAAAGACATCGAAGCAGCGGCGTTCCTCGATTGTTTCCCCGAAGCCACGGAAGTGCAACTTCTCCGCAGAGCCAGGCTCTCTTGCCCGTCTTCCGCCCCGAACTGCAGCTTGCTCCTGATGTCCGCGGAAACCGTACGGCCTGCGGAACTCTCCGGATTTGGTTCTGACTCCGAACCTTCGCCGGAAAGAATCAATATTCATGGCAATGTCATGGCCCCAAAGATCAAATCCCGTGTTGAACCAACCTATCCTGCGGAGGCCCGCAAAAATCATATCGAGGGTACGGTCAGGCTTCGTGTAATCATCGCCACGGACGGGTCAGTCCAACAAGTTCAGGTTGTGTTAGGTGACCCCATTCTTGCCAGGGCAGCCATGGACGCCGTCAGGCAGTGGAAATTCGAGCCGACACTCTTGAACGGTCAAGCGGTGGAAGTCGACTCCGAGATTGAGGTTAACTTTCAACTGAAGAGACAATAGCAACCATAGGCTAGAGCCATTCCGTCTGCTCGCTATGCAACCCTGTGTTATCGGTTCGGCGGCACAAAGAAAAGACCGCTGACCACCCAACCTAAGTTACGATGGGGGCATCGGTTTCTTTCTGGCTGCTATGCGGTCGGAAAGCCGAGAGCTGTTACTCCAGGATTCTTTTCACTCGAGCCGCTCATGACAGCATCTAATTTGAAAGGTCGCAGCGCTCCCTTGGGCGCGACATTCTCGCCTTCCGGAACGAATTTCAGCCTCTACTCGCGTGAGGCCACCGGCATTGATGTGCTCTTCTTCGACCATGACGATGCCGCGCGGCCCGCTCGCGTCATTCCCTTCGATCCCGTCACCAACCGCACCTCCCACTACTGGCACATCTTTGTTCCCGGCATAACCGCGGGCCAACTCTATGCCTATCGAGTTCACGGGCCATACGATCCCGCCAATGGTCTCCGTTTCGACCCGGAAAAGGCGCTGCTCGATCCCTACGGCAAGGGTCTTGTCACGCCGAAAAACTACAGCCGCCAGGCCGCTTGCACGAAAGGGAACAACTTCGCTTCGGCGATGAAGAGCGTTGTCGTGGATCCGCATTCCTACGATTGGGAGGGCGACACTACGCTGCAGACTCCTTCCACGCGGACCATCATTTATGAATTGCACGTGAAGGGCTTCACGCGCCATCCGAATTCTGACATCGCGGAAAACCTTCGCGGCACATTTCGCGGGCTCATCGACAAAATCCCTTACCTGCAGCATCTCGGAATCACCGCCGTTGAACTTCTTCCCGTATTCGCCTTTGACGCGCAGGATTGCCCGCCGGGTCTGGTGAACTATTGGGGCTATGCGCCGGTCTCTTTCTTTTCGCCGCATCCCGCCTACAGTTCCCGCCGCAGCCCGCTGGGGCCGGTGGACGAATTCCGCGACATGGTCAAGGCCCTGCATCGAGCCGGCATTGAGGTCATTCTTGACGTCGTCTTCAACCACACCGGCGAAAACAACGAAAAGGGCCCCACGCTGAGCTTCCGCGGCATTGACAACGCCGCATACTACGTTCTTCAGCAGGACCTTTCGCGCTACGCCGATTTCAGCGGCACGGGAAACATGCTCAATGCGGATAATCCCGTTGTGCGCCGCATGATCGTTGACAGCCTGCGCTACTGGGTCCAGGAAATGCACGTTGACGGTTTTCGCTTCGATCTCGCTTCCATCCTGGCTCGCGATTCCTTCGGCAATGTCCTCGCCAATCCCCCCGTCCTCTGGGACATTGACTCCGACCCCACTCTCTCCGGCACGAAGCTTATCGCGGAAGCCTGGGATGCCGCCGGCCTTTATCAAGTCGGCAGCTTCGTGGGCGACAGTTGGCGCGAGTGGAACGGCAAATTCCGCGACGATATGCGCAACTTCT
>Ga0326727_10020908_pt1 | contig 12922 bp, 11 predicted proteins | sample MB2enrmetagenome_FD_207643 | JGI IMG/M metagenome (GOLD analysis project Ga0326727, IMG submission 207643) | Lab enriched peat soil microbial communities from McLean, Ithaca, NY, United States - MB29MY | ecosystem: Environmental > Terrestrial > Soil > Wetlands > Peat | place: USA: New York...
TAAGCGACTCCGGGTGCACGCCAAGGGTCCTGCGAATGCCGGTGAACGCCACAGCTCCCGGGAACTCCGAGAGCAGGTCGCGTACCCTGTCATCTAGTCGGGGAACGCCCTTCGAGGCTATTCCCGCCCTGCCTTTTGCACGGCCCATGTCAACCCTACCCGGCCAGAGCGTATATCCTTTGAGCAGAAACCATGCGTGCCTAGGACCGAGTCCCGGGCCAGATCGGACCGTCCTCCCCGGGAGAGGGAGGGCGCGGTGCTGGGCGGGGTCCAAATGCTGAACGACTCACGTTGATTTGCATCTTGCTCACGTCACCCTCACTCGCTAAGAAGCCTTTCGAGCTTCTCGCGTATCGCTTTCTCCTTCTGGGCGTGCTCGCGCTCGCCCTTCCACTGCAGGTTGACGAGCTCTACCAGCAGGCCGGCCACCTCGTCAAGCCATGGACCTTCCTCCTTCTCGAACCTTGCCTTGATCTTGTCGCGCAGCAGCTCGTTGTGCGCCCGGTAGGCGTTCCACAGCCAGGGCCCGAGGTTGGACATCGAATCGTCACACCCGCAGTTGCACTGACCGCCGCAGTCGCACGCATCCCCATTCGCATTCTCGTTCTCGTTTTCTTCCATGTTAGTTCCTTCCGCCAGGTCTTCTAGCATAATACAGTAAGCCACAGAGGGGTTTGTTGACCGGTTCCTCAGCTTTCCGGTCACACTCTCCCCGACAATCGGCCTCTTTCGAGGCGGCGAAGAGATCCCCAGTGTCCCCCGGCCTTAACGGATCGCCTCATAGTCGGCACGAAACGGCCATCTCCGCGTCTTGACCAGGCCGGGGCTGTAGGGCCCCGGGGTTGTCCTCTCTTCATCCCCCCCGGGCGACACGCCCGGTTTCAAACGGTCGGGAGGGACCCCTTCGTCGGGACTCACGCCCTCCTTGTGGGAGGGCAGGTTACCTAACTCCCTCTCTTCTAATCAAGGTTCCCGTTCGGCCAATGACATGATAGTGCCCGAATATGCCTTCGCCTGAGGGACAGTTTCCCCGAACGGGGGTCATCGAAAACATTACCTGCGCTCCATCACTAAGCATATCCACGGCATGACGACATACATCGGACTCCTCCGTGCGGTCAATGTGGGCGGGGCGAACAAGGTCGAAATGACCGCTCTGACCGATCTGCTGAGCGGGCTTGGTCTCGAGGATGTGCGCACCCTCCTCCAATCTGGCAACGTGGTCTTCCGTGGTGACGGGGCAACTACGGGCGAGCTCGAGATGCGACTGGAGACCGAGGTCCAGAAGAGCTTGGGTCTGAGAACGGACTTCTTCATCCGAACCTCCTTCGAGTGGAGGGAGATAATTGGCAGGAACCCGTTTCCTGCGGAGGCGGAGAAGGATCCAAGCCATCTGGTCGTCACCGTGCTGAAGAAGGCACCCAAGCCATCTGCGTGGGACGCCCTGGATGCCGCGATAAGGGGCCCGGAGAAGGTTCATCGCTGGGGTTGTCAGGCATACGTGGCCTACCCAAACGGGATCGGCCGCTCAAAGCTGACGACCGCTCTTATCGAAGGGAAGCTCGGGACCCGTTGCACGAGCCGCAACTGGAACACTGTCCTCAAGCTGGGCCAGATGGCATCGGGCTCGCCTCAAGCCTGAGCTGAGGTCTCGACCTCGAAGACCGCGTGCACGATGCCGAAGTCATTGGCCATGCGCTCGCGCAGGGCGCTCAATATCTCCATGCTCTCCTTCACCGTCACGTTGGATATCCTCACGTGCGCGGTCATGCATATCAGGCTGGAGCAAACCGACCAGATGTGAACATCATGCACGTCCTCCACGTTCGGCACCCGGGTGGCCACGCGGATCACTTCCTCCATCGAGATGTGCTTGGGCATCCGCTCAGTGAAGGAATCCCACGAGTCCCTGATGATGGGCACGGCCTCGATCATGAGTATCGCTGCTATGGCCAGGGTAGCCATGGGGTCGATCCAGACCAGCGCCGGTCGTATGACCAGTACTATTCCCACGGCCAGGATGAACGAGACGATCACGATGTCGCTTGCTAGATGGAACAGAACGCTCCGGAGGTTCAGGTCCCGGACCCTGGACGGGATGCGTCCTATCTGAAACGCCGCGAATCCGCGCAGGGCGAGCGTTGGAACCGCAGCGAACACGAGCCATACCGGATCTATTGTCCCGAAAGGCGATTTGCCGCCGTTCATCAGAGCGACCACGGCTCCCGTTCCGAAGATGAGCGCCGTGCCGATCACTAGAGCTGCGTTCAGCAGCGCCGCCATGACCTCGGTGCGGTGCAGCCCGTAGGTATGGGAGGAATCGGCGCCCCGAGAGGCCAGCACTAGGGCGGCGAGGGATGCACCGTACGCGATCACGTCCGGGACATTGTGGACCGCGTCCACGGTCAGCGAAAGGCTCCTCGAGAAGTACGCCCCGATCCCCTCGACCGCCAGGGTGATCGCGGTGAGCACGATCGCCCAGCGGAGACCGCTCAGTACTGATTCCTCAGCTTCGCCTTCCCCGTGGTGAACGTGGCCCTTGTGTAACTGAGAAGTGGGGGACATGACCGATCCCTTTCTCTGCGGCTATTCGCGGACCCGGAGTTCCTGCTTCTTCTGGGCAAGCCTGATTTCATCCTTGGGAAGCAGATCCCATAGGAGGTCCTCTGCCTCGGGTAGGTTGCGGACGAACTCGGCCTTGCTCTTTGTCTTCATCAGATGCTCGAACCTCTGGCGCGCAAGCACGTAGGATACGGTGAGGTATAGGCCTGCGATGATCAGTATGGCTCCCAGCACGATGAAGAGCAGGGTCCAGTCCGTTCCCGTCGGGCTGGCGGGGCATGGAGGAGTGTAGGCTGCCGGACAGTCGGCGCCCATGAGCTGGGGAACGTAGCTGGAGAACGGTTGGTCGACGATGAGCGGCGAATAGGCAGCGAAAGCGGTGATGCCGAGGAATGCTCCAACGATCAGTACGACAAGGGAAATCGGAAAGCGGATGGAGCGGATGAACCTGCGAGCCCGGTAACTCAGTGGCTGCTTCTCCTCTTGGTGCTCGTCATCGCTCATTGAGAACTCCTAGCCCACCGCCTAGCATTATTTTACCTCTTTGCCAGCCTCGAGGAAACCCTTTCTCCTCAGGATGCACGAATCGCACCGCCCGCACGGGCGGTCCCCGCCCTCATAGCAGCTCCACGTGAGCTCCCACGGCACCTTGAGTCGGGTCCCCCAGCGCACTATGTCGGCCTTGGTCTTGTGGAGGAGGGGTGCCACTATCGCGGGTGTGCCCCTCCCCTCTACACCACTGGCCGTAGCCAAGCGTGCCAGCCTCCTGAAGGCCCTGAGGTATTCAGGGCGGCAGTCCGGGTACCCCGAGTAGTCTATGGCGTTGACCCCTAGGTATATCGCCCTGGCCCCGACAGACTCGGCAAGGGCGAGCGACAGTGAAAGGAAGACTGTGTTCCTCGCTGGAACGTACGTCGAAGGGATCCCCGCGGCCATCTCCTTCGTGCTCCGCCCATGAGGCACGGAGATCATCTTCCGAGTGAGAGCTGATGGGGCGATCCTTCCGAGAGGTATGTCCAGAATGATGGATCTGGCGCCGAAGTGTCGCGCGAGCGCCCTGGCCGACCGTATCTCCCGCTCATGCCGCTGGCCGTAGCTGATGGTCAGAGCGTACAGCGGGCTGTGACCCCTCTGCCTCGCGATCGCGAGGGTCGTCGCAGAATCCATGCCGCCGGAGAGGAGGACTATCGCGGGGCCACGACCGGCGCCTGTCTTCATGGGAACACACCGAGCATGTGCAGCCCAATAAGGGTTCCAAAGGCCATGACGGCGGTCGCGAACATTGCGATCAAGTTCACGGAGCTCTTGCCGACCATCTTCCTTCTCTCGATGGTGGCACCGGCCACGCTGTCAAGCTGGCAGCCCACCCAGCCAAGGGCAGTGCACCCCACGATCCACAGCGCAACTGGAAGTGCCAGATGTGTTCCGGTCAGGATGAAGGCCACAGCGCCTGCCGAGGATATCAGAAGGCTGCCGCAGAGGGCCGCGACCTCCCCGATCCCGCTTATGCCCCCATCCGTGCCGGAAGGGACCTCCTCCCACCCTACGATGCTGACGGCATGGTCGGCCAGCACCCCGATCTCGGATGCGAAGTTGTCTGCCGCTGCGAAGGCAAGAGCGCTCATGTAGATGAACGGGGCAACACCATCGGGTCCGAGCAACCCCTGATCAAGTGCGAAGACCGAGAGAAGGGCAACCGGGACTATTGCGTGGGCGAGCACGTTCTTGACACCCCTCTGTCCCTCCCAGCCCTCGCTAACCTTCTTCGCTCTCTTCTCCGAGATATGGTAACGCGTCACCAACGCGCCCATGGCTACGAACAGGACCATCAGCACCAGGTACGCGAGCCCTCCGAGCACGAAGAGGATGAACCCGATTATCGCGGCCACCGCTGATGCGGAGAAGGTGAGAACCCTGAGCTTCACCGATGCCAGGACCAGGAGGGCCAGCACACAGATCACAGCCAGGGTCAGGAGAAGATCGGTCATCGTGAAGCGCTACCGGAAACGGATGCTCCTGAACCTGCTGCGCAGGGCATGGACCTCGCTTCGCACGTCCTCCCCCTTGAAAACGGCTCTCCTGATGAGGGAGGCGCATGTGCGCATCTCCTTCTTTCCCAGGCCGAGCCGCGTAACCTCGGCTGTGCCGATCCTTCCGACGAGATCGATGATGATGTCCTGCGACTCCAGCTTCCTCGCAAACGACGGGATGCCGAGCCCGTACTTCGACCTCAGGCCCGGGCCGTCGAAGAACACCTGGTGGGACTGGGTGTATCCCTCGTCCCTGCCCAGGACCGGGATCCCTTCCTCGTCGAGCGCCTTGGCGAGCGCCTGCGAGTTGCCTATCACTCCCTCGGCGTACTTGGGGCCGACCCTCTCCATCTCGAGAAGGGCCTGCCCGAGGCCCGCGATCCTGTTCCAGTGGGCGTTGTCGACCGTTCTCCATGTCATCTCCTTGTCTATCCTGTCGAAGAGCGCCTTGTCGCTCGTGGCAAGGAGACCGCCCTGGGGACCGAAGAGGCTCTTGTGGGTGGAGCCGTAGACGACGTCGACCCCATCGCCGACTGGGTCCTGGAACTTCCCGCCCATGACGAGGCCCATGATGTGCGATGCGTCGTAGAGGAGCAGCCCGCCAGCACTGTGGACAGCCTCGGCCACAGGCTTCACGGGATAGGGAAAGAGAACGAAGCTCTGGCCCAGTATGACAGCGTCAGGCCTCTCCTTTCGGATGATCGAGACGACCTCGTCCGCGTCCATCCGGTGCGTCGGGCCGTGCAGGGGGAGCTTCAGCACCTCGTGCCCGAGGACGGCGGGAAGGTAGCCCGGAGCATATCCGTCGTATCCTCCGTCCTCCGGGAAGACCGCCATGTAGCGGGACCCCTTGGGAAGCAGAGCTGAGATCACGGTCATGGCTGCTATGTGACCCGAGAGCGGCCTCACGTTCGCGTACCTCGCGCCGAGAAGGCGGGCGGCGGCCTTCGATGCGAGGTCCTCCACCTCGTCGGTGTAGCGCGTTCCGGCATACCCGTTGTCGGCCGTCTCTCCATGCAAGTCCTGCTTGAGAGGGAGAGTGTACCTGCGGCCAAGGTCGCTCGAGAGGTAGCGCTGGACCTTGTCCGAAGTGATGTTCTCAGAGGCCAGCATGTTGAGCGCTGTCCTCGCCCGCCACTTCTCGTGCGTGGTCACGAGCCTGTTCAGCCGGGTCTCATCGCGGTGTGCCATGGGGTTCCCCGAGCAGGCTCTCCTTAAAACTTCACCCCAAGCGCGCAATTGGCGGATGAGTGGCATGGGCTCGGCCGGATTCGAACCGGCGGCCTGGTGTGTGTGAGACACCCGTCATAACCACTAGACCACGAGCCCTTTGCCAGGGGAGGACTTGCGTTTCCCCGTCCTCCCAGTGTCACCCATCTGGCCTCTTGAAGATTCTTCCCTGAGGCTAGGCCGAGCCACCCTTCCATTCCGAAAGCGGACGGCCTCCGTGCGGAAGGGCTGGCGGCAGGAGCACCGTGTCCTCGCGGTCGGGGCCGAAGCTCACCAGCCTCACCGGCGTCCCGGTCTCCTGGCTCACGAAAGCAAGGTAGCTTCCGAGCTCGGCCGGTATCGCCTGCCATCCTTCCTCCCTGATCTTCTCCTTGAGCTGCTGGGTGAACTCTGGCCAGCCTGGACGAACCTCGTAGATCGGTTCGACCAGCGCCATGTCCTCGGCCAGGGTCGGGGGATAGTCCTCTATGGCCGCCCCGTCCTTGCCCTTGTACCCGACACAGACCTTGACGCTCTCCTCTCCACCTAGTACGTCCACCTTGGTGACGGCGAACGATGAGAGCGAGTTGATGCGCGACGAGTACCGAAGCATGACGAGGTCGAGCCATCCGCACCTGCGGGCGCGCCCGGTGGTCGATCCCTTCTCACCACCCTTCTCCCTGATCCGCTCCCCGATCTCGTCGGTGAGCTCGGTCGGGAATGGCCCGTTCCCCACGCGGGTCGTGTAGCTCTTCGTGATCCCTATCACTTCCTCGGGGGTGTGCGGAGGTATCCCCGATCCTGAGAATGCCCCGGCAAGAACGGTGTGGGAGGATGTCGTGAACGGGTAGCTGCCAAAGTCTATGTCCAGGAACGTACCCTGGGCTCCCTCGAGGAGAATGTTCTCCCCGCGGTCGAGCGCCTTCCACAGGAGTGGCTCGGTAGGGCGTATGTAGGGAGCCAGCACCTCCGATGCGGCGGTCAGCTCGTCCGCAACGTCGCCGACCGATGCGAGGGTCCGCCCCTTCTTCTCAATGTGAGTCTTGGTCGCGTAAAGCCGCTCGAGCTTCTCCTTGAGGAGCCTTGGCCTGGAGAGGTCTGCCATCCTGAGCCCCCACCGTCCGACCCTGTCCCTGTACGTGGGGCCGATGCCCCTCATCGTCGTCCCAGTGGGCTGGCCGCCCCTCATCTCCTCTTCCCATGCGTCCTCCATCCTGTGCCACGGGAGAATAAGGTGCGCGCGCTCGCTGATGTGCAGTGAACCCCTCAGTATGCCGGCCTCGCCCAGCTGTCGGATCTCCTCGACCATGTCGGTGGGCGAGATGACCATCCCGGGTCCGCTCACCGCGGCGCATCTCTCCCTCAGTATGCTGCTGGGAACCTGGTGCAGCACTATTCGGCGCCCGTCCACGACGAGCGTATGGCCCGCGTTAGGACCACCCTGGAAACGCACCACCCAGTTCGCGGCCGCCGACAGGTAGTCGGTGATCTTTCCCTTGCCTTCGTCTCCGAACTGTGCGCCGATGATCACTGTTACTGGCGTATCGATCCCCTCTTTTCCTCTTGCTCAGCTCTGTGGGGGAGCGGGATAATCGACTGTCGTCTCCTGCGCGGGAGGCATCGGTGGAGGGGACCAGCTGTTGTCGGCCGGAGGAGGCGCGGCTGGCGGTGCCTGGCCTCCCTCTGCCGGCGGCGCGTAGTACCCGGCAGGAGGCTGGGCAGGCTGCTGCTCCGGGGGCGCCTGGTTCCATTGCCCCATGCCTTCCTTCCTGTGGAAGAGCCTTCTGCGCGGCTTGGGCACGGAGGTCCCGCCGTCTCGGCGTCTCCACATGATGAACACGAGCAGTGCAAGGACCACCAGAATCACAATCAGGATGATCTGGCCCATGGTCATGCCGAAGCTGGAACCGAAGGGCTTGTAGTCCAGGAACGACGGGCTGGGATTGACGAGGATACCGACCTGGGTGATCGCGGACGATGTGCCGGTCGGTGTGGGGATCACGGCCTCGAACTCCACCAGCGCCACGCCGGTGCCCAGACTGGAGGGTAACGACATGGAGAGGGTGCCCGAAGCGGACTGCTCATTGACCACCGTGATCACCTGTGCGCTGTTCTGGAAGTAGGCCTCCAGCGTGAAGATCGTCGGGGACTGGGAAGTGCCCAGCGAGGTGATCGTATACCCGAAGGACACCGACTGGCCTGGCTGGAAGCTGCCATCCGAGTACATCGACGCGGTCTTCACTGAGACCTCGATGGCATAGCCCGAGTGCTCTTCGAGAGTGACGTCCTGCCCAGCCACGATGAGTCCCGTTGTGGTCAGCGCAACGACCGTCAGGGTATACGAGGAGAGGGTTCCCGCCGATGGGATGTTGAAGTTGAAGCTCGTCGATGTTCCGAGGGACTGGTTGAATATCACCGCAGTGCCGCCATTGGAACTGCCGGTGACCTCGGCGTAGTAGGTTGCCCCGCTGAGAATGCTTCCTTCGGGTGTGAGTCCGACCTGGATGTTGTCCCCTGGGTTATAATCTACCTCGCTTGGCTGTATGAGGATCGTTGCCGGAGTCACGAGGGCGCAGTTCTGCCCGTAGGCGGTAGCTGTCGCATTGTTCGCGAAGACGGCCACGTCCACTGTTCCCTGGAACCCAGTGGGTATGGGGTACGAAGGGATGTTCCCGGATGCACCGGGGTTGACCGTCGCGGAAACCAGCACCTGGTACGCGTTGGAGTTTCCTACGTTGTTGACGTTGCAGGCGGAGCCCGGAGCGATCCCTACGATGACGTAACTGTTGGCGAACCATCCGTTGGCGTGTGTGCCTGATAGAGTGGAGATCGCATACGATGCCTGCAGTGTGTCGCCGCCGTAGTACTCGCCCGCGCCAAGCGTGACCTGCACCTGGACTGCGGGTGTAGGCTCGAGCGTGACGAACATCCATCTCGACTTCGACGTGAGGCTCGGGTTATTGGAGTCGGTGATGCCGACGGAGATGTTGAGGTATCCCGTGCCGAGGCTGGTCGTGTCCACGACCGTGCTCGCGACCCCCAGGCTATTGGTGAGGAGGGAGACCAGTGCGGGCAGGTTCTTCGGGTGGACCGGGTTGCCGTTCAGGTAGAAGGCCATTGCCACTGTGGCGTTCGGCCAGACAGCCCCTGTCCCTAGGCTCGTGTTGACCAGTGTGGTCACCGTCACGATGAAGTCCTGGCCAGGGAGGAACGAACCAACGCCCGGGGCACAAACGCCCATTGCAACGCTGACCGTGCTCCCGACACACAGGTCGGGCCGGGCGGGAGAGGCCATTGAGAGCTCGGCCGACCCGTTGACGCTGATCTGCTGGCCATCGAAGGTCTCGTTGGCCTCGACAGTCACCGAAAGCATGGTGCCCGGGTCTGCGTCAGGTGGAACGGTGAACGGATAGGATGATAGATTCATAGGGTTCGACAGGTGGGAGTATTGCGCGAGCGTGCTCACAGGAGTGCAAGGCGTTGTGAGCGAGTTGGTGCTGATGTAGCAGCTTGTGATGAAGAAGGACTGGAGACCGATCTGGGGCGCTCCGGTGGTCGTGTTGGCGACCTTGACGAAGAGCCTTGAGGCGTCCCCTGGCAGGTGGTAGGTCTTGTCGAAGGTGGGGTAGACGGTGTATGGAGTCCCGTGAATCACAACTGAGGAGGCCGCCACCGCATACTGCCCATCATTCTGGGATGCGTTCACCTTGACAGTGAATGTACCAGTGTAGTAGTAGGTATGAACAGATGTGAAGGGAAAAGTGGTCTCAAAAGAAACGAGGCCATCTCCCCATGTCACCTCGACCGTCATGATGCAGGCCGGAACCCCCGACCCGACAGAGGCGTTCCCCTTGAGGGTAGCGACGTATTCCTTCGAAGTGATCGATGTGATCGATGCCGTGGGAGCGTTGCAAAGGACAGCATGAGGTGCCGCGGAAGCCTCTGCACGCACTTCTCCGGTCAGAACCGCTATCGATGCAGTCACCATCAGAACGGCAACGGCCATGGCTCTCAAACACGCCTTCGTGGTCATGCTGGCGACAGAGACGGCAGTCTTTATAAGCTCTTTTCACACCCTTGTCATGATTTCTCATAGTGTAGTCTTTATTGGCATGTGAAATACTGACTTTATTGTGCTTTCTTCGAGGGTCCGCGAGCTTGAGATGTCGGGCATCCGCAAGATGTTCGACGCTGCCCCGTCGGACGTCGTGAACCTGGGACTTGGGGAGCCGGATTTCGATCCTCCAGACTCGATCAAGGAGGCCCTTTTCGCCGCGGTGAAGAACGGATACAACAAATACGGGCCATCTGCCGGGATAATTCCGCTCCGCGATGCGATAGCCCAGAGGTACGAGCAGTACAGCGACGCCACGCTGAGGGACAACGTCCTCGTGACCGTGGGTGGCTCCGAGGCTCTGCTGGTCACGGCGCTTGCCGTTTACAACCCTGGCGACGAGGTCCTGGTGCCGAACCCGGGATTCGTGCTCTATGCCCCGCACGCCCGGCTGGCGGGCGCAAAGCCGGTCTTCTACTCGTTGAGGGAGGAGAGGGATTTCCTTCCCAACATGAGCGAGCTCGAGCACCTGGTCACCGCGCGCACGAAGGCCATAGTGGTCAACTCCCCCTCGAACCCAACGGGATCGATATTCTCCAAGGGGCTTGTCAACCGTATCGTTGATTTTGCGAACGATCACGACCTCACGATAGTCTCGGATGAGGTGTACGACGAGATCACCTACACCGAGGAACCATACGCAAGCTTCTGGGGAACCCGTGAGAACGTTGTGGTCGTGAACTCGTTCAGCAAAGTGTTCGCCATGACGGGATGGAGGCTGGGCTACCTGCTCGGTCCCCGCAACTTCGTCGTGGAGGCCAACAAGATCCACTACTACATGGTCGCCTGTCCTTGCACACCGGCCCAGGTCGCCGCGCTTAGAGGGTTCCAGAGTGCTGCTCCCACGACAAGGGCGATGGTCCAGGAGTTCCTTGCCCGCCGGGACTACCTCATCAAGGCACTGAGGACAGTGCCAGGGATGACCTGTGTCATGCCCAAGGGGGCTTTCTATGCATTCCCGGCATTCAGCTGGGACCTGTCGGATGTGGAGGCCGCCCAGGAGCTGCTCAAGAGGGGCCTGCTCTGCACTCCCGGAAGTTCGTTCGGTACGCTCGGCCAGGGACACCTTCGCCTATCCTTCGCGACATCGAGGAAGAACCTTGAGAAGGCCGTGGCGATCCTGAAGTCCTTTGGCGAGGAACAGAGTTGAAGCTGCTCTTGCTGGGATGGGTTTTTGGGGTTCTCTATCACGTCAACCGGGACCCCGAGAAACGGGAGACGCTGCAAAAGATGGCCCAGGAGATGAACGCATTGAGAAAGATGCGGCCCTCCGCACGAGCGGGAAACCCGTAAATAGGATAGCGCAAATGGATGGTTGGAACGTATGAGCGGACTTCGCACTCTTCAGGTAGGTACCGAGCGCCTCAAACGCGGCTTTGCACGCATGCAGCAGGGCGGGGTCATAATGGATGTGACGACCGTGGAGCAGGCCACCATAGCCGAGGAGGCTGGGGCCGTCGCGGTCATGGCCCTCGAGAGGGTGCCCTCTGACATCAGGGCCATGGGCGGGGTCGCCCGAATGGCCGACCCCAAGCGCATACGGGAGATCATCGAATCGGTCAGCGTGCCGGTGATGGCAAAGTGCCGCATCGGCCACACCGCCGAGGCACGGATACTGGAATCCATGGGTGTCGACATGATAGACGAGTCAGAAGTCCTCACACTGGCAGACCCGTTCTTCCACGTTGACAAGCGCGGCTTCAAGGTCCCGTTCGTCTGCGGCGCCAGGAACCTCGGCGAAGCGCTCCGCCGCATCGACGAGGGCGCGGCCATGATACGGACCAAGGGCGAGCCTGGAACCGGAAATGTCGTGGAGGCCGTGAGGCACCTGCGGGCGATCTTCCAGGAGATCGAGGCCCTGGCCGGGATGGACGACAGGCAGATACAGGAGCTCGCCGCGAAAGAGAGGGTCTCGGTGGCCGTGATCAAGGAGACTCGGAACCTGAAACGGCTTCCAGTCGTGAACTTCGCTGCCGGAGGCATAGCAACACCTGCGGACGCAGCCCTGTGCCGAATGCTCGGAGCCGATGGGGTCTTCGTGGGGAGCGGCATATTCAAGTCGTCAAACCCCCCCAAGGTCGCCAAGGCAATCGTCGAGGCCTGCCTTCACTACACCGATGCAGCCCGCCTGGTCGAAGTGAGCTCCGGCCTGGGAGAGCCGATGAAGGGCCTGGACATAGCCACGCTCTCCGCTACGGAGCTCATGCAGATACGCGAGTAGGGCCGCCCCTCGATGAGAATCGTCCAGATCTGCCCCTTCTTTACCCCTCACGTTGGCGGTGTGGAGAGTCACGTTGGGATAGTAGCGACCGAGCTGAGCAGGCGGGGCCACCAGGTCACGGTCCTCACTTCGCGGCACGAGCGTTATCTGCCGGTGAAAGAGCGCGACCCGAGGGGCTTCGACATCGTGAGGACCCCTTCGCTGGGAACGCTGTTCGCGACACCCATTACGCTCAGTGTCGGGAAGACGCTGAGGGACCTGGACGCTGACCTCTTCCATCTCCATTACCCTCCCCCGGTGACTTCGTACTTTGCCGCCAGGATGCTCAGGCACCGCGACACCCCGACCTGCCTCACGTACCACTGCGATCTCGACCTCAAGGGGCCTGCCGGCCGGCTGGTCGCTGGTCTTTACCAGAAGCTATTCCTTCCGCTGACGCTGGACGTGCCCGACAGCATCATCGTGCACACCATCGGTTACGGCAAGACCTCGAGATTCTTGAGGGACCTGCCCCTTGTCATCATCCCTTCGCTCGTAGACACCACCCGTTTCCACCCGGGGGAGGACGACACGGAGCTGCGCAAGAAGCTTGGTGCCGAGGGGAAACGGATCCTGCTGTTCGTTGGGCGCCTTGTCCCGCACAAGGGGGTTGATGACCTAATCAGGGCGCTTCCGCTGCTGCCCGAGGACGTGCTCCTGGTGATAGTGGGGGACGGCCCTGACCTCGAGACACTGCAGGACTTTGCCGGGAACAGGGGAGTGCAGCAACGGGTGAGGTTCGTGGGA
>Ga0326727_10020911_pt1 | contig 12919 bp, 12 predicted proteins | sample MB2enrmetagenome_FD_207643 | JGI IMG/M metagenome (GOLD analysis project Ga0326727, IMG submission 207643) | Lab enriched peat soil microbial communities from McLean, Ithaca, NY, United States - MB29MY | ecosystem: Environmental > Terrestrial > Soil > Wetlands > Peat | place: USA: New York...
GGATTCTTCATGACAATTGCAAAAACTGTTAAAGCGGAAAACGTGACGGATATCTTAGCAAATATTATTTTTTCAGGTGCAGTCGCAGGACTTTCATTTTATCTTGACAAAAAAATGTTCCCAAACTACAATCCAAATAAATTGAAGAAGGACAGCAATGGTGAATATATATTGATCCAAAAACCAACTGACAATAAAAAAAGAGCGGATGAAGAAATAGAGTAAGACAAGAGAACACAAGTTTCTTGACTATTAAAAATGAGAAATAGAAATTACTCATAACTATAAAACAAAAAAACGCTAACACATAGCCTCTCATGTAATCAACATGACCAAGCACATATAAGAGTTACTCTACTTGTTTGCTCTAAGGTGATTGAATAAAAGCACCACTATGATCACTATTACTTTCCCTTTATATATGTGATGTGCGACAGCGAATGTTCTTACAATTAGAATAACCTACTGCTTTAACAATAAAATATTTGATTATAAATTTTGCTAATGAATTTTTATTTTTACATTTGCATAATTGATTATATATTTAATTATGCAATAATGGAAATATTTGAAAAAACGGGTAAAATGGCGTTAGGTAGTCGCTTACGTTTGTTGACAGCTAAGGTGACTGAAGATGCTGCACAAATTTATAGTATATATAATGTTGAGTTTTCTCCCAAATGGTTCCCTGTGTTTTATGTTCTTTCAGAGGAAGGAGAAAAAACTATTACTGAAATTGCAATTGAAATCGGACATTCTCAACCATCTGTTACTACAATTATTCAAGAAATGAAAAAAGTGGGCTTAATCAAAGAAAACTTGAAATCAACAGATAGACGTAAAAATATCGTAGGGCTAACAGAAAAGGGAATGATGCTTTCCAAAAAAATAAAGATGCAGTGTGGAGATGTTGATCTCGCTATCGAAAGCATTATGAAAGAGGCTAATCATAACCTATGGGAAGCTATAAAAGAATGGGAGTTCCTTTTAGATAAAAAATCATTGCTAACAAGGGTGTTAGAGCAAAAAAAAATACGTGAAAGCAAGGATGTCGAAATTGTGGAATATACGCCTCAATACCAATCCGCGTTTAAGTCTCTCAATAAAGAATGGATTTCTACTTACTTTGAAATGGAAGAAGCCGATTATAAAGCATTAGATAATCCCAAAGAATACATTTTGGATAAAGGAGGTAGAATATTCGTTGCTCTTTTTAAAGAAGAACCTCTTGGAGTTTGTGCCCTAATTAGAATGGAAGATAATATTTATGATTTTGAATTAGCAAAGATGGCTGTTTCGCCTAAAGCACAAGGGAAAAACATGGGTTGGTTACTTGGAACCACTGTTATAAATACTGCACGGGAACTAGGTGCTTCCAAAATATATTTGGAAAGCAATACAATGCTAAAACCTGCCATCAATCTATATTACAAATTAGGTTTTCATAAAATAGTTGGACGTGCAACGCCTTACAAAAGATGCAATATTCAAATGGAACTTTCATTAAACAGAAAATATGAATAAAATGAAAAATGTAGTAAAAAAAGAAAAGGCTATTTCAAGACAGTTTTTAGGAGTTGATTTTGTTGTGCTTTCAATCGGCAAAGAATCTATGGTAACTAAAATGTTGTACAAGCAATCTGATTCTGTACCATTTCACAAACATCCTAATGAACAAAGTGGTTACGTTATATCTGGAAAATACAACTTGCAGTTTGAGGGTAATGAATTTCTATTGATTGAAGGTGATACTTATTCAATACCTGCAAATGTTGAACATCGAATTGAAATTATTGAAGCTGGTCAGGTTATTGATGTTTTTACGCCTATCAGACAAGACTATTTGTAGGTTGAATAAAGCAACCTCTAAAACATGTTTATGTTCATTGATTGGCTAAATTTTTGAAGAATCCAAATAGATTAAAACTCCCACTTATCCAACGACAAGTGGGATTCTTTTTTTAATTTTGTTGATTGAAAAGCAGAAGCATTTCACAGCAAATCAACTGTTCTACTCCAATAAACGATATTAAATCATTGTTCCATTGTAAAATATAAATATTATGCCAGATAAATTGATAGGAAACATTCTTGAATTAAGAAAAGATGAGAGATTAAAATATGTGCTTGATATAATAACAAGACATCTCCCATCAGTTGATGTTGACTATGAAGGTTGTTGTCATAATATACAGTTACTATATTCTCCTTTAACAAGATACGCAAAAAGATATAATGACGGAGAAATACGTAATGATTTTACCTATGAAGATTACAAGGAAAACAAAAATATACAGGATTCTTTATCTGGATTTGGTCTTGACCCTGAAAAATTTTGGTATTTATTTTTGTTCCTTTTTGATTATTCTTGGGGTACTTGTACAAAGGGGATTATTAGACCTGAAAGCCCAAGATATCAATTGATGAAATTTATGGGTGCTATTTCAGAAAATCTCAATGGGTCTGATTCATTTGGCAGTACAATTTTCAAAAAAAATGCTACTCTTACTCTACAAATTGAAGGGGAACGTAAAATCATAATTGACAACCCAACTGCCATGCATTTTATGGCAATTTCCTGTGAGGATAACTTAAATGACAAAAAAAATAAGATAAATTTGGACAGTGTATACATAGATTTAGAAAAATTAGAATCAGAATCAAATTCAGCGCATATCTCTTTCCTTGCAACACTCCTCATTGCCTTTCTTGATGAACAATGCCCCAATAAAATGAGGTCAAAAAAAGGTGAAAGTGGCAAATATAACAAGAAACTGTTTGTCTCCAGACTTATATGCTTTGCTAAATTACTTACCAAAAAAACTACGATTGAAAATATGCTGGATTCAGAAGAGACTCTGAACAGTTTCTTACGACAATACAAAGATTACAAGATAAACAAAACAAATAATATTTATTTTGAACGCTGGAGTCCCTAAAAATGTTCTATTTTGGAGGTGCATTATTTAGCAATCACCAACAAAATCTCATCCTGTTTTTTTCTTTATAATTAAAGGTAATAGAATTGACTGATCATTTTATTACCTCTTGTTTTTTTAAAGCCCCAGTACCTTTGCAGCATTCATTAATAGAGAAGACGTTGTATAGATGCAGCGACAATCTAAAGTAAATATAATTTTTAAATGCTTACTAAAATGGCAACATTAAAAAAACAAGTGAGAACAAACGGAGTTGTTAACAATCAAAAGAAGAATGCTATGGAAAAGAAATTTTCAGAGGTACAGATTAGTGTAAATGGAGAAGCCCCCAGAAAAGCAGCATTTGCTTTTTTCAACAGGGATGTAAATTTCAAAAATGTGGATTTGATTTTTGAAAAAATGCAAAGTAAAGGTTATAGGAAAGGAGAACCTATTCAAGTGTTAAATGCAGAAATTGCTATTGAACAAGGACTCCAAGAAATAAGGGATATTAATAAAATAATTATTCCGGTTAACCAATACAATAATTATTATTTAGTTAGTGATGGTCAACATCGTGCTATAGCTTCATCTCTATACAATGATTGGAGAAGAAGCAAGGGTGAAGAGCCAATTATAATTCCTGCTATTGAGATTGATTTGATAGATAATGAAACCATAGCTGAATATATCAGTGAAATAAACTGTACCAAGAATGACTGGGATATAGCCGATTTTGTTAAAGGCGCAGCATGTGTTCATCCAGATCAACCATTACTCCAAAAATATAATGAGCTGATAAAATCAGATTCTAATCCAAAAGGATATAGTATTTCAACATTAAATCTGATTTACTGTAATGGGAAAGGGTTCAAGCAAAAAGATTTGGAGTTGCTTTGTTCAGGTAAACTAACTCAAGGCAATGCCCAAAAAAATATAATACCTGCATCTAACATTGAAGCCGGGAATAGATTTATAAAAATTTGCAAGGCAAAAAAAATCAAGGAAACTGAAATAAGAAAGCGATATTTAATCGTAGAATTTAATAATCTCAGAAATTCTGAAGGTGGAGTTGGGTTTGCGTTTAAGGTTTTAAATAGCATAACACAAAATGACATTCAATCCATGACGAATGAGAACAATAAAATGTCTGAGGAATTGATAATCAAACAGTTTAGATTCATTAAAGACCGCGTTGAGCAGAAATCTATAACACCTTCAACGCAAGAGGATACAGATAAATAATAACTACAAAACCCCGTCTTATCACGGGATGGGGTTTTGTTTTATCTACCCTTGTTCGATATAATGCTGCATATTAAATATATAACGGCATAGAATTAATATTCTCGAAACGGATAAAATCCACTTAACCCCCTATATAAGAGAAAAATATATCCGAAATATCCATTTTATAATAACATACTATTTCGATAATTAAATATGAAAACCGAATATAAATACGTGGAAAAGAGAGAGCATCATTTGAATGATGCTTTAGGAAGTAAATTAATACCTTCAAATGTGATATTGAATAAAACCCTTACAGGGATAGGAGCTACTTATTTAGAAATTCATGCAGAAAGATCTTCCATAATTATTGAACCCAATGTTCCTGTAATTAAAGGGAAAATCAAACAACACTCTTGGTGTAAAGGAAGTTATAAAAGGTGTACACAAAAAACCATTGAGAAATACTTGAAAGATGATAAAAAACGATTTAAGAAAATAATCACTACCCCAGAAAGTTTTGGAAAGGTAATGCAAGCAATCTCTAATGTTCCTGCATATAAAGATGTTTACAATAAATTCTTTTGTCTGTTTGATGAATGTGAGAAGATAGGACAAGACATTGACTACCGTGAAACCATTGCATTTCCAATAAATGATTTTTTTAAGTTCAAGGGTAAAGCCTTTGTCTCTGCAACACCACTAAAAATGTTGCATGATGAGTTTGAAAAACAAGAATTTAGAATTCTAAAGATTGAACCTCTATTTGATTATAAAGAAGACCTTGAATTAATTGTTACGAATCAAATACGTGAGACAATCAAAAATAAAATTCAAAACCTTTTGGACTCTCAAAGTAAATGTATCTGCATATTTTATAATTCATCTCAAGGGATAAAGGATGTTATTGATATGTTCAATTTGACATTTGAACAATACATGATTTTTTGTGCAGATAAAACAGCTACTAAGTTCAAACAGAATAAATGCAATGTTGAAACGGATTTTGATGCAAACAAACTAAAGCGCATCAATTTTTTTACATCCCGTTATTATTCAGCAGTGGATTTTAATTTAGTAACTTGTCCAGATGTTTTAATGATTACCAACCTTGAGTCTGTGGAATATTCCAGAATTGACCCTCTAAGTGAAGCAATACAAATACAAGGAAGATTTAGAAAGTCATTTAGAGAAGGAATGAGATTTAAATCACTAACTCATATTACAAACTTGTGTGATGATCCTTTTCAAACTGAAGAACAAGTAAAGAATGAACTATCAACTTGGTTAGAAACCGCCGAATCTATAAGAAATAGATATTTGAATACTAAAGATCAAACAGAGAAAGATGCACTTAAAAAAGAATTTGTAAAATTGTCCATATACCCTTTCTTAACAGCAGACAATCTTGAAGATGAATTAAAATACAATACGTTCCCAGTTATCAACAAATATAACAAAGAGCGGGTAAAATCATATTATAGTGGAATTCAAGAAATACAAGCAGCTTATGAAGAAGCAAACTATTTCAATGTTACATATAATGAGCAAATCAACCCCTTATTCCCTGAAAAATTAGAACATTGCCGTAATGAATCATTGGCAAATCCCAAAATAACAAAGGCTGAATTAATACAGAACACAATATATCAATTAGAAGCTGGAAGTGATAAAGAAACTATTTTATTGCCATTAAAAGGTTATGGACTTGAGCAGAGATACAGCGAAGTAGAAACTATTATAGAGGGCTGTAACATATTTGGGATAGAATTTATAAAAACTAAAACTACAATAGACTCTATATCTAAAGCTATAGAAAAGAAAAAACAGTTTGATAATAGTGAGAAAACAAGACTGTCAACAGATTTCATTCAAATAATTATTGATGAGTTTCAGCTCTATTTAAGAATATCAACGGATAATCATTTCTTTAGGGATACATTGAATTCAATATTTAGACAGCATGGAATTATTCAAAAAAAAGAGAATCCTTACAAAGCCACCTTAAAATCAATTGAGATTTATTTCAATTGTACTAAAGATAATAGTAAACAGACTATTACACTGAAAAATCCCAAAGAAATGCAAGAAATTATTGATACACTCAAAAGAATGAAGGCGGAGGAAAAATGATGTAATATTTTGTTTATATAGGGGTTACTAAAATTTTACCCGTTTGTAAATACACATGCTATAGGCTGATAGCGTTAATATATTTGTTTATGTAAAAGGCATCTACATAGTTTTATTTATCCCAATCAATTTCACTTACAAATTATATGTAAATGAGTTGGTTGGGATTTATTTTGCCTTTAAGGATATGTATTCTTGGCAAAGTAATTGTTTCTATGACTACAGGAATACATTTTAAAAATTATCCACTCTCAAACATACCTCACTTTTCAAGCTCATTTCAAAAATCATTTAAGTTAAGACTTAATAAGCCAGTACAATTTAGAGAGTAAATTGTTGGTAAATGAAAGAGGAGCGTTATTGCTCTTCTTTTTTTATGTATGTGTAAGATATTGAATGAAGATTTCAAGCTGAACACATTATCTCATCTAAAACACGTTGCATATTTTAGGTAAGACAGTCACACAACAATGTTTTCCAACAATTTTATTACCACTTTGGGAGAAAGTGAACGATACTGCTGACACATTACTTTCCCAATGCCACTAAAATTTTGTTGAGCATTTTAAGTAATTGAACATATACTCAATAAAATAATGATCCCAAAATTTCGAATTTGATTTTTAATAGCATGAACACTTTTATAAAGTCACTTAGCTTTAATATTGGTGATGCTCTCTATAAAATAAATTCAATGCACTACATCAATTTGTGAGATTACCATATCATTAAATAAATTGGCTATCTGTGGAGTCCATTTATTTCTATCGTTTTTATCTTTTAGCCCATCGTATGTGCTCCGTAGTATGGTAGAAGTTTGCCAATTTATAGTAATACAGTTATGATATATTTTTTTGGCACGATACTTGCAAACAGTGTTGTAAGGATATATATACACATACATACCAGTAAGATATTTGTAATTATAATAACCGTTCGTTACTAAAAATGACAAAATAGGTAACCCAAGATCGTTAATAACATCTTTCATTGTTTTACCAACATAACAGGCTGATCGTTCAGAGAAATTATAGTTAATAAATGCCGTTGTATCATTATTAAATTGAGATAATGATTTATAAGGCAATGTACATTGAGCTTTAGATAAATAACTAAAGCCAAGAAGCATTGATAATAAAATCAGTTTCTTCATAGTTTTGATGCATTGTTTTGGGTAAAGAATTTACATACAAACCTACAGCCTTTTCCGTTGAACAGCAAGAATTACGTTAAATGTAATACAGTAAAGTCATGCAGCAGAGATAACAGGGAAAGAACACAGAACTGTACCACAAAACATTACAGATAGCTCTGCTTCATTTTTTATCTATTCCACTTTAAGTTGTTTCTAAATTTTGCTTCTGTTTTCATGTGCAGTTTCACATTCATTGTTTCCATCGTTAATACATCCAGTAACCGTTTTGCGATAGCTTCATGTCTAAAATCTGTTACAATAGCCATCCTCACGTGATTGGATTCTATCCGAAAACAAAGTCTACTCCAATTTTTATCTTCCAGAGTCTGTTTAGCCTTAAATTTTATGGCATAAATCCAATTTTGACCTATTGAAACTGAATCTGCTGCAATAAATCCAGTTCCAAACTCAAGACTTCCATAAAAACCTTTCATATTCACATATCTCTCTGCAAAAGAATGTGTAAATGGAGCTTCCATGAACGACTTATATGCCAATATTTTACCATCTTTAGAAGCATAATACAATGTAAAAGCACTAATTCCACTGGTTTTTAGATTTTTACCAGGAGCCAATAGTTCATCATACTTTTTTTTGTCTATTTGTACAAGTTTCACTTTGCCTATCTTATAGGTTAAAGATGAGTTGTTTACAATTATAAACTGATGTGAAGTGCATGAAATGCACAAAAAACACATATATAAGAAGATTATCCTTTTCATCTATATTTGATTTGGTTACATTCCTACTATATTACTAAAGCTCTTCCAAACAGCCGCTGTTTTATAAGCACTTATTGAAGCTGTATGCACAAATAAAGTACAAGTATATGGAACATAAGTAAAGACATTGGGTGAAGAACTTAAATCTACAGGGGTAGTTGGGTAAGCATAAATAGAGGTTAAACTCATACAAAAATAAAAAGCATAATCTCCAATAGAAGTAACCGAAGAAGGAATTACGATAGATTTTAATCCAATACAATCGCCAAAAGTCCAATCTTCAATAGATGTAACTCCTGACGGAATAGTAATGGAATTTGTTAATCCGCTACAGCCAAGAAAAGCCCCGTATCCAAGTGAAGTAAGCGATGATGGGATTGCAACTGAAGTTAAACTGCGACAACCCATAAAAGCTTGAATTCCAATAGAAGTAACCGAAGAAGGAATGGAAATTGAGGTTAAACCGCAACAATCCATAAAAGCCCCAAATCCAATAGAAGTAACCGAAGAAGGTAATTTAATATTGATCAAGTTCAAGTTTATTACACCAATGGTATCCTTATTAAAAGCATAAACTGGCACTGTGTTTGCTGGATAATCCAGACTTGTTGTGCCCAGTGTCCCATTTGCACCATTATAATCCACAATCGTTGTCCCACTTAAATCTAAAACTGCTAATTTTGGCATAGAATCTCGCATGGTTACAAAATCACGTGCATCAATTGTGCCTTTCAGTGTGAGAACGGTAATAGTGTCTAATTCTGCAGATGTAAAGATTTTTGACAAACTACCCGCCGTAATATTTCCGGAATTATTAAGATTTTCTTCGCTTTTACTACAGCTCACTAATGTTGCCATACACGTCAAAGCAACTACAATTAACAATAACAATTTTCTCATCTTACTTTTTATATAATTACCTATGCTTCAATTATTTTGTATTATGTCACTATTATTTACGTTAGTTTGTAATACGAAATAAAAACAGTGCAATTTAGAAACTATTTTTTAATAAAACAATTTTTATTTATAAACTGAATGTGTACAATTAGCAGTGTGGAATGGAGCAAAGAAAAAGAGGAGCGTTATTGCCCCTCTTTTTTTATTTAACTTGAAATAAAAATGAAAGCTGATAAATTTGAGGCTATCATTTGACGTTAAACTCCAAATTTTTCTATGTCTTCTATTGAATAGACACGCTCACATTTCCCGTTAAAATGTAAATCGTATGAAAATGCAGAGGGTACAGGATTTTTACCCGCCATATATTCTAAAATATAAACATTCTCACTTTTCCGATAAATTGCAAAATACGGGAGTTCCAGAGACTTAGTGTCTTTTTTTATAAATTCAATTGCCTTTAAAGAAGCTTCGTTGATTGGTGTTTTTCTCTGTGTCATAATATTTATTTGTTTGTTGCCTCAATTCTCCAAAGGCAGGTTATTAATATATAAGGCGTGAGAATTGTTTGCTATACGCCTTTTGATTATTGATTAATTGTTATTTTACAAAGATAGAAAATGCGTATTCATAGGTTGTACCATCCGTTAAATGTACAGCAGTTCCGTTTTTCCAGTAAGTGGCAAAGGAAAAGGAATCTGTACCACTACTTTTATTAACTACATAACCAGCCACATACACGTCGCTGCCTGATACATAAATAGAGTTCGCCCCTGCCCATGTAGTTCCATCAGAGAGAGTAACAGCAGCTCCGTTTTTCCAATAGGTTGCAACTTGATTGCCACTACTGTTCGTTATACCACCTGCCACATACACATCACTTCCTGAGACATAAATAGAAAATGCCGCTGCATTTGTTGTCCCATCAGACAGACTTACAGCTACTCCGTTTTTCCAATAAGTTGCTACAGACTTACCACTACTGTTCGTTATACCACCTGCCACATACACGTCGCTGCCTGAGACATAAATAGAGTTTGCCCCTGCATCTGTAGTTCCATCAGACAAATTTACTGCCACACCGTTTTTCCAATAGGTTGCATAACCTCCATAACCTCCATTTTGGCCTGCCACATACACGTCACTGCCTGATACGAAAATAGCATCAGCCTCACTACATGCTGACAAACTTGTAAAAGTACCGTTTTTCCAATACCCACCATTATCGCCATTATCGCCAGCAATATAAACAGTTGGATTAGAAGAGCTACTGACATTCTCTTCACTCTTACTACAACTCATTAATGTTGCCATACACGCTAAGGCAACAATGGATAACATCTTCATCTTTTTGAAAATTGTTTATTTCCTCACCGTTCCCCAAGTTTGGTAATTTTTAAAAAAAGAAGGCGTGGGAACTGTTAACTTACATCATTGTCCTGAGGGTCTGGACGCCCTGTAACAAATGATAAAGCAACAGCCCCACGCCTATAGCGATATAGACATGGAGCGTTTGTTGCTATCATCCTTGTTACGTGAAATTGTCCAGATTTCAGGACAGGATAATATCTAAAACGCTTCTGTTATTTAATATGTAATGTGATTACGCCGCTACGCTTATCACTCTGCAAATGTATGAATTTTCACAAGCAAAATCAATATTTACTCAATAAAATTTATGAAAATATTTAAGAACTGATAAGGTTGCTCATTGCTTCAATAGTTTCTTTTCAATTGTTCCTCCAGATGATGTTATTTTTGCAACATACAATCCTTTAGGTAAAGAACTGACTGATATATATTCATTCCCTATCAGTATTTTTGCAAACAATGTCCTGCCATTTAAATCAGTAAGAGTTAGTGTGTACGTTCCTGATAATCCTGTAATTTGGAATCCATCAGTAACAGGATTAGGATATATATTTACTGCTCCACTAATTTCTGTTTGCACACCTGTACTTGTCATTGCAACTATATGTGAAAAATTCTTCCACACAGTAGCTGTATCATATTCATTTATTGAAACTGTAGGAACGTATAGAGTACAAGAGGATGTAGAAACTCCTGTAAAAGCATTAGGTGATGAACTTAAATCTACAGGGGTAGTTGGATAAGCAGAGATTGAGGTCAAACCACTACAATCATAAAAAGCGTCATCTCCAATAGAAGTAACCGAAGAGGGAATCGCAACAGATACTAAATTACTACATCCTTGAAAAGCTAAGTTTTTTATAGAAGTAACCGAATTTGGGATGGTAACAGATGCTAAATTAACACAATAAGAAAAAGCAGATGCTTCTATAGAAGTAACCGAAGAGAGAATCGTAGCTGAAGTTAAATTAACACAATTAAAAAAAGCATAATTCTGTATAGAAATTACTGTATAAGTAATGCCATTGTAAGTAACCGTGGATGGAATAATAACTGTTCCTGAATAACTGTTGTAATTTGTAGTTGCATAAGTAACTCCCACAGTATAAGGGGCTGTTGAGGATATTATATTATAATAAAAGCCTCCTGATGTAAAATTATAAGCCCAAATGCTTAGCGAAAAGAATAAAACGAAAAGAAACAGCGTAAATTTTCTCATAATGAATTGTATTAAAAAATTTCGATCTTTCGTTATTTAATATGTAATGTGATTACGCCGCTGCGCTTATCACTCTGCAAATGTATGAATTTTCACAAGCAAAATCAATATTTACTCAATAAAATTTATGAAAATATTTAAGAACTGATAATTTTGGCAATGTAAGGTATGTTAGAAAATTGATGCACATACTTTCTCAAAGCAGGATAAATTTTCACTCTTACAAGAATTGAGAAATATCCTTTCCATTAAAACGATGACCACAAAATATTATTACATTTGCAGCAATAATTTTTAAGTTTGTCTATCATGTATTGATTGAATAACGCATTTACTCATGTGGATAGAGTTATTCAAGTAAAAGCAGGAACAAGCATTTTACTACCTCTAAAAAAAATTATATATGTTATACGCTCAAAATAATCGTTCTCCTGTTCTCCCCCCGTCACTCTGGGAGAGAAAGCCTGAAAAGGTGAAAGTTTTTGTGCTGTAGCTTTTTTGAAAATTTCAAAACAATACAAGTCTCAACAAATTAAATACATAATATTCATAACTCAATTATTAATCCACTCTTCATTTAACCTGATAGTTAAACCAGCAGTTAAACCGTAAAAGATTTTTGATAGAACTATAAGAAATAAAGTGGCGTAAAGTGTTGTATATTAGCCGTATGCTAATTGCACCGGGACACATAGTAGCCGGGTAGAGCAAAGGACTGAAAATCCTTGTGTCCCCGGTTCGATTCCTGGTGGTACCACTTCAAAAAGCACTTAAATTCAACAATTTAGGTGCTTTTTTTATTCCCCTTTACTCTGCTTCCCTATCAAATTTTGGCGGTTTTTGTGAGGGTTTTTGGCTTGCATGTAAACCAGAATGTAAACCAAAAATTACTTATGAATGCTTCTGTATCAGTGGTTTGCTACAAATCCAAGACACTTTCTAATGGAGAAAACCCTTTAATGCTCCAAATCTCCAAAGATGGAAAGCGCAAGTACCAAAGTTTAGGCATCTCTATTAATCCATTGCATTGGGACTTTACAAAGAACCAACCCAAACGAAACTGTCCCAACAAAGAACTCATTGAACGATTAATTTTAGAGAAGAAAAAAAACATTTGCTCAAACAATCTTAGAGCTGAACACTACACAAAAGAATTATAATTAAGGAATATTCTTCCCATGAAAACATAGACAACAAATAATAGCTACATTTGTAGAATTGATTGCTATTA
>Ga0326727_10020912_pt1 | contig 12919 bp, 13 predicted proteins | sample MB2enrmetagenome_FD_207643 | JGI IMG/M metagenome (GOLD analysis project Ga0326727, IMG submission 207643) | Lab enriched peat soil microbial communities from McLean, Ithaca, NY, United States - MB29MY | ecosystem: Environmental > Terrestrial > Soil > Wetlands > Peat | place: USA: New York...
CAGCCCGGCTTTTGTTGCAGATTGCCTTGAAACAATAGTAGAAATCGGTATTGAATATCAGAATCTTTTTACTGAACATGGGGGAGAAAAGATTCAGCTTGTTGAAAGTTTAAACGAGCATCCCACGTGGATTAAAACTCTAAAAAATTTAGTTCTGAAAGAATGCGCTAACTAAAAAATCGTTTGTTCCCAAAACTCAATAACTAAATAATCAGGAATGACAAAGCATTATTTAGAACTTTTTACATCTCTTATATAATGTATAAAATCGGTATTAACAGGTTCCATACCAAGTCTTCGAACTTCCCTGGCAATCTGGGCTCTATGGTAAGATGAGTGAATGAAAACGTGCGTTAGTATATCCTCGATTGAATTAGTAAATTCAACACCCTTAGTATTTTTATAAGTAACCGATCTTTCAAAATCAATATCTGATTTTTCTTTTATAAAATCGGAATATGCCTTTGAATTTTCATGAGCGATCCGGTAGCATTCCGATTGGTTTAATAACTTCCAAAAGTTTTTATTTGAAGTATCTTCTGTTTTTAACCTTGTCATCCAATAATTTTCAGAAAGGATAATATGAGATATTAATTTCATAACCGGTTCATCGGAGATTTCCTGGCCGCGCAGATTTTGAATTACGGAGTCATTCGCCCAAGAATTATATATACAAAGTTTTAACAAATAATCTTTCATAACAACCTCACTTGTATAAATATTATTCGTAATATAATTCAAATAATATTAAAGTTTCAAGTGTCTGTAATCTTAAAAAATTTAAATTTTAAGTGAGAGATTTTAACTGCTAATGAAAAAGCTTTTGTAATCTCATGATTAGCAATGTAACAATGAAATCATGAGCAGTTCAATATCAACCTGATAATATTCCTATTAAGGTATACTACAAATTTTTAATAAATCCGATTTCAATTGATCTAAATTCAAGAAATGTAAACCAAATATTCCTATTTTTTTTGCCGCAATAACATTTTCAATTTTATCGTCGATAAAAATTACTTCATTTGGCAGGCATTCCAATTCATGCAATACTTTAGAAAAAATTTCTAAGTCCGGCTTCTGCATATTTAATTCCGTTGATAGAAATGCCCTATCAAAATAATCAAATAATCCTGTTTCCCTGCAAATATCGGCAATCTCTTTTTCAACATTTGTAAGACATGCTAACTTGAAATTTTTCTTCAGAGTTTTAATAAAATTAACTATCCCGGTTTTGTGAATTATTCCAATCCTTTTAAATTCATTAAGATGTTCTTGCAAGAGATAATCAGGGGAGATTTGGATTGATAATTCCTTCGCGATTAAAGAGTACATATCAAATAAGGAAATTGACCCGGTTGTAATCTGCCGATGAAATTTACCGGTAATCTCTATTAACTTTTCATCAGGTACGTTCAGTGCATTTGCTATCTTATGATTTATTGAATTTCCTGTTTCGGGTACAACTATTCCGCCTAAATCAAAGATGATCCATTTAATTTTATTCATTTATAACCATTTACTGGAAACCTTAATAAAAATTATCTATAAATATTTGAATTGAAATATTGAAATTAAGTTATTTTTATTTAACATTAAAAAAATAATGCCCGCAGATAATCTCTTTTAAATAGTTTATTTTTATCAGATTAGGTAGATTTCATAAGAAAATTTATTTTTTGATTATTAATGAGGAAATCATGCATGAACTGATCATTAAGCAGAAAATTGAGCAGGCAAGCCGGATCCTTTATGAAAAGGATATAGATATATGGCTGACCTTTGTAAGGGAAACAGATAGTATTAAAGATCCGGCAATGGAAATGATTTCCGGGGTGGGATGTACCTGGCAGTCAGCTTTAATTATCTGTAAAGACGGCGATTCAACCGCAATAGTAGGAGAATATGATGTAGAAAACTTCCGGAGGTTCACGCCTTATAAAAATGTTATTGGTTATATAAAATCTATCAGAGAACCTTTAGTTGAATACTTAATAAATAAAAATCCAAATAAGATAGCACTTAATTATTCAAAAAATTCCAACCTTGCCGATGGATTAACTTATGGTATGTATTTAATACTTACCGGCCATTTAAGAGGAACTGCTTTTCCCGGGTTAATAGTTTCATCGGAAGACGTAATTTCAGCGTTGCGCGGCAGAAAATCCAGAACCGAATTAGAAATCATGAAATATGCAGTCGATGAAACTTTAAAAATTTTTGATGAATTAAAAAAATTAATAAGGCCGGGTGCAAGTGAAATTGAAATAGCAGATAGCGTAAAAGAATTAACAAAAAAATGCGGCTACGGCCTTTCATGGGAGGAAGATTATTGCCCGGCAATTTTTACGGGCCCTGAAGCAAAAAGCGCACATGCAGCTCCTTCAAATAGAAAAGTTGAAAGAGGGCATCTTGTAAATGCCGATTTCGGAATTAAATACGAGGGTTATTGTTCAGATCTTCAAAGGACATGGTACGTACTAAAAGAAGGAGAAACAAATGCACCTGCACAAGTACAAAGAGGATTTGATATAATAAAAGATTCAATTCAGAAGGTCGCAGATAATTTAAAGCCCGGTGTAACCGGCCTGGAGATGGATACCATTGCCAGAGAGTATATTACTTCAAAGGGTTATAAGGAGTTTCCCCACGGGCTTGGCCACCAGGTAGGCAGAGCAGCACATGACGGCGGCGGAGGTTTATTCCCTCAGTGGGAAAAATATGGTAACCTGCCATTCTTAAAAATTGAAGCGTCCCAGGTCTACACAATTGAGCCAAGGCTTTACGTGGAGGGTTACGGAACAGCGACTATCGAGGAGGAAGTTGTCGTAACTGAAACAGGCTGCGAATTTATATCAGCACCGCAGAAAGAACTGATACTAATTCATTAAGCTTTACAGGAAATAATTCAGGTAATTTTTATAGGGGCTCTAAAATTCGCAGTCTCTTGTATTGGCAGTAATAAGAAACCGGTTGTACTCATCAAAAGTAATTTCCTTCGCGCCGAACATTTTCAGATGATTTGTCAAATATTGCACATCCAGCAGCACAAATTTTTTTTCATTCAAGTGTTCAATTAATTTCATTAAAGCAAACTTGGAGGCCTGTACTACACGGGAAAACATCGACTCGCCGAAAAAGGAGCCTTTATATGTTATCCCGTAAAGCCCGCCTACTAAATTATCATTCTGCCATACCTCTACCGTATGTACATGGCCGGCGCTTTCCAAACGTAAATAGGCATCAATTAATTCCTTTGAAATCCAGGTTTTATCCCGTTCGGCACAACCCTTTACAACCGGCAAAAAATCCGAATCGAATTTAACTTCAAAATTCAATTTAGGAATTACCTTTCTTAAAGACCGTGGAATATTATAACTGTCCAGCGGAATTATAGTACGAATGGTTGGCATATACCAGTTTATTTCGCCGGTCGCTTCATCAGCCATTGGAAAGGCGCCTCCGGCATATAACCTGATCATACTTTCAGGTTCTAATAATTCATTCGGGTCGAATTTATGTTTTTCATCCATCTGAAAATATTTAACTGTCTATTCAATTCAGCTATATTTTTGTACCTTTTAAAAATATCAAATTGAATTTCATTATAATTACTCGTCTGTTTTCACTTCAAAACGAATTATTTCATATCCCTTTATAGATTCGTGGGCAGAAAATATGACACCGGCTAATACGGTTAGCATCCCTGCAAGAAACAGGAATGTAACAACATAATTTAATAATTCATTCGCTAAAAAATACTCCAGCCCGATACATAATGATGTGAGCACGAAAAATCCGATGGCCACGGTATTTGCTACTACTGAATTACGAACCAGCTTAACTCTGAATCCTAAAGCTGAAAGCTGATGTGCAAGACTATTAAGCCTTATATTTTCTTCATAAGTAAATTCTCTCTCACCGGCTTTAACAATCAATCTTCTTTTTTCTTCATTTAATAGCCTGATACGGTTGACCACAAGAGAATATTTATTATTCATTGCAAGGAGTAGAAGCCCGCAAGCCGAGATCATAATACCGGGAGCAAGCATCAATTGGATTACCTGCACTATTGTAATTTGGCTTTTCATTTCAAATATATTCTATAAAATACAAAATTTATTTGTCTATTAAATTTAATTTATAATATTTCTAATCGCTAATATTATACCGAACCGCGGGTAATATATTTTTTAATATTGCCATGAAAAAGTTTCTTTACATTTAATACAGTTTTGATTGCATCTATGTTTTAGAAAAAACAAAATAAAATAGGCAATGCATCAATGATCAGGTATTCAATTCCGGTAAATAAATATTAAATACTTGTTCTTTTAATAAAATCAATAATAACAGGGTCCTTTGATTCTGTCAGCTCCGTTGGGGAACCGTAAAAATATATAATGCCTTCGTACATCATAGCTACTTTATCCGATATATTTTTTACACTGTACATGTCATGTGTAACTACAACAGAGGTAACATTTATTTTTTCACTTAACTCTTTTATCAGGTTGTCAATTGAATCGGACATTATAGGATCCAAGCCCGTGGTTGGTTCATCATAAAGTATATATGAAGGATCGGTAACAAGCGCCCTTGCAAGCCCTACGCGCTTTTTCATACCGCCTGAAAGCTCCGATGGCTTTATATCTTGAGTACCGGGCAGGCCTACAAGTTCAAGTTTATCCGCAATTATTTGGGCAATTTCCGGTTTCGAGAATTTATTTTGTGCTTCTACAAGCGGCAATGCAATATTTTCACCTACCGTCATTGAGTCAAAGAGAGCAGAGCCCTGAAAAAGGAATCCAAACTTTTTTCTTAATTTATATAATTCTTTGATATCCAATTCATCTATTCTTTCACCTTCAACTTTTACGTAACCGGAATCAGGGTACAACAATCCGACAATATGCTTTATTAGAACGCTCTTACCGCAGCCGCTTTTACCTATTATTGCAATTGTCTCCCCTTTGTTTATTTTAAGATTAACACCGCTTAAAACTTTGTTGTCTCCAAAACTTTTATATAGATTATTTATTTCTATCATAATAAACGTTATAATTGTGTAATTTATTAATACTAAAATAATTAAAAATACAGTATGAATTTGAATTATATATCCCGCGAAAGACGGTTCAATTTCTCACATTTATGTAATAAACCGAATTTTTATGAAACAAACTAACATTACAATTATTTCGCTTATTTTATTTACGGTTTTAGTGCACGCTCAATCCGGCCTGATGAATTATTATGCTATAAACCAGTTTAGTCTTACTTCCCCCGGGGCTATGAAATACGGGTTATTCGGCTATGATAACCCTGCAATGCTGTCAACACAATCCGGGCCTGATGTTTTTATTACATGGTCGAATAAAACAGGTACATGGAATAATTTTGACAATTGGGGATTGTTTGCTTCAATTCCTCATTTTGGATTTGATGTTGTTAATTCAAGATTGTTAGGGGCATCTTTGAATAATTATAAATTATCTGCTTCACTTGGTGATAATACCTTTAGTTACGGCTTGAGCTATTCATGGAATACAGGAAATGAAGGGGCTTTTAATGCTTCAAACTTATATACCTTAGGCACTCTATTTAGGCCAAATGAATTTCTATCATTAGGCTTAATAGGGGATCTGCCCACTTCGGGAAGAAGCGACGGAGTAGTAGATCTTGCTGTCCGGCCGTTGGGAGATGAATTTATTTCGGTATTTGGTGATTATGCTGTTCAAAAAGAATTTTATTCCGGGGAGGCTAAATGGAGTGCCGGGGCCGCAGTTGAGGCCTTGCCCGGGTTAAGAATTACCGGCAGATATTTTAGCACTAAATTATTTTCTGCCGGGATTGAATTGAGCTTTGGAAATTTTGGAATTGCATCCGGAACACACTTTGATAATGCCGGAAAAAACAGTTTTAATACTTACGGCGTAAGAATAGGCGAATATGATAGAAATCTGTTTTATAATTTAAATAATAATGGAGATTATGCTACAATAAACCTGGACGGTCTGCTGGTATATCAGCGGTACGAATTTTTTGATAATTCAAATACGCTTTTAAATATTATCCGGGAAATCAGAGCTGCTAAAGAAGATAAAACTATTGCAGGAATTGCAATCAATACTTCCGGTATGACTATAAATAAAGAAAAGCTCTGGGAATTGAGGGAGGAACTAAAACAATTCAAAGCGGCTGGAAAGCATGTTGTAATATATATCGACAGGCCGGATATACAAGAGTATGACCTGGCTTCTATTGCAGATAAAATAATCATGGACCCGGAAGGTGTGATAGTACTGGAAGGATTCTTAGCCGGGAGGGAATATTTTAAAAATACTCTTGAAAAACTTGGTATAGGATTTACCGAATTAAGGTACTTTAAATACAAATCAGCTAATGAAACATATTCCAGGGACAAAATGAGTGAAACTGACAGCACTCAATTACAGGAATTGGTTAATGATTTTTATGAGACTGCTAAAAATGATATTTGCGAAGGAAGGCATTTTCAAGCATCAAAATTTGATGAACTGGTTAACAACCAAACTCTCTTCCTTCCCGGTGATGCAATAAAAGCCGGTCTTGCGGATACATTGGGGCGGTGGGATGATTTAAAAGAAAATGTTAAAAAACTTGAAGGGAGTTCTAAGGGACTTGTTGATGCCGGTTCTCTTGAAAATTTTAATTTGCCGGATGACAATCATTGGGGAATTAAACCTAAGATAGCCGTTATTTATGCTATAGGTTTATGTGCTATGGACGAAGGGATTAACGCAAGGAAGCTTGTTAATTATGTTAACCTCGCTGCAGAGGATCAGGATATTAAAGCTGTAGTTTTTAGAGTTGATTCCCCCGGAGGCGATGGGCTCGCATCAGATGTTATTGCAGAAGCTCTAAAGAAATGCCGTATCAAGAAACCTGTAATAATTTCGCAGGGATATGTTGCCGCTTCCGGCGGATACTGGCTGTCTATGTATGGAGATACAATTGTTGCCGCGCCGAATACTATTACAGGATCAATCGGGGTTATAGGCGGCTGGGCATATAATAAAGGATTTGACAGCAAACTAGGAATCACAACTGATTTTGTAAAAAAAGGAGAGCATGCTGATCTTCCTTTCGGATTTACAATTCCATTTATTGGAATAACTCTTCCCGATAGGAATCTTACTCCGCTGGAACAGGCAAAGGCCAGGTCAACTATTATGAGTATGTACAAAGATTTTGTTGGCAAAGTTGCTTCAGGAAGGAACAAATCATTTGCATATATTGATTCAATCGGGCAGGGAAGAGTTTGGTCGGGAACAGCAGGACTTAAAAACGGTTTGGTAGATGTTCTTGGCGGTCTTTCAACTGCAATAGATATTGCCGCCAAAAAAGCAGGCCTTTCAGAAACACAATATATTATTGTTGAATTTCCCGAACCCGGTTTAGTAAATTTCGATAACCTGCTGCCAAAGCCATTTGGTATCGAAAGTCAGTCATTTAAAATACCGGATGATATAAAGTTTAGATTTAAATACAACGGGCAGCCCTTGCCCCTGCTTCCAATTGAGTATATACAATTGATGGAACCGGAATAAGAGATGTTTTTATCCACATTATTCTTATGAGGGATTATTAATGCTGTTGTTAATATTTTTTATTGTAGTGTCCGGCTTGTTTGAAATAAATCCTTTTTCATGCGAGGTTCCAAGGCTTTTCTGGCATTCACTGCAGAAAAAGATATAACGCGTCCCGATTATTGATTCTATCCTGCATATCCAAACCAGGCTCATTTCCTTTAAACAATGCGGACAGAACGCATGTACTTTTTCTTTTTCAATTTCTTTTATCATTAATTTTTCTTCCGTGGCTCATCTATTAGACTTCCTAAATTGAATTTGGTTACTACCACGTAAAAAGTTTTCAACAATAATAAATAATTAAACTTCATTTTTTGGTGTAGTTCACACATTTCTTCTTAATAAAAAGAATTTCTTAATACTTATTGAACAAGATCAATTAAAATTTAATTTACCGGTAATTTAAAAAATACTGTTTTTTAGATCTCCCTGAATGAGGTAATAATATAAATCAATTATTTTCTATTGCTAATTTTTGTAATTCGGATAATGTCGGTAAAAAGGCAGGAAGTTACAGTAAAATTATCGTGATTATTAAAAATATGATAAATTTTACTGCCGGTAAATTGTCCTCCAAAAAATGCGCATATTAGTACCGGATAGGTTATAAAAGCAAAACCTATTCCTGCAAAAAAACGAAATGCAATAACAACCGGTACGGGAATATGTATAGCCAGTACCCATTGTATTGAGAATTTTTTTACATTCGCACGCCAATACCCGAAAGGGATATTGAAAAAGAATATAATTAAAGCCACTTCCGGTAAAGTCATAATAAAACGTAACTTTTAAATTAAAGGTCAAAAATAGTATAAAAAGGATAATTATTGGTGGAAAATATTGGTAATATTCTGTGAAATATAAAGCTTAAAGCCGCCCTTTGTTTTAGGGCGGCTTCTTATAAATGATTCTGTGATTTATCCTGATAACATCTAATCACCACATGTTCATCAAATACATACTAAAGATACTGAGACCAGAATCACTTTTTATTTATTAATGAGAATCTGAAGTAAACGCTGCTTTCTTATTTAGACATAAACTTCCGGGAAATAGTTTCATATTATTAAATAAAGCTTAATTTAACCAACAAAAAAATAATTTCTTATTTAACTATAATTACTATTAAAATAAATATCGAAAGTTTTTTTGAAATGTTGATAGTAATTTCTCCACAGAAAAGAGATAATTAATTAATATCGATCATTCTTCGGTGGTAATTAATTTGGCCCAGATGATAGTTTAGATGTGCGATTAGACTAATCAGGAAAAACTCGGTAGTTATTGGTTTATTAAGAACTTCAACAGGATAAACCTTTTCAAAATCATCTTCAGTTAGGGAATTTATCGTACCGGATATTATTTCCATGGTAGTATTAATTTCTTCCAGTAATTCTTTTTTCGAAATATTTTTTAAACTGAACTCGGCTTCACGATTGCGTTCATAATGTTTTTTACCGAGCATACTGCCTATAAACAGCTTTAAATTCCCGATTAAATGAAGGCATAGATTGCCGCCGGAATTTTTAATGTTTTTTTCAATAACCCAAAGTTTTGTTTCATCCGAATAAGAATTTATCTCAGTTCTTAATTTATTAAGGTCACGATCAAAAATTTCTGCAATTGATTCACCATTCATCTTTTAACTCCGTGGATATTTTGTTATTAATATTTAATTACAGGATTATACTTGTCCGGCAATAATATCGAAAATTGAATTAGGTAAAAGTTTTAACAACTTCATACTTATTACAGCCGGCAAGGGAAATTGAATAATACGTTTTTCTTTCTTTATCCCGGATAAAATTATTTTGGCTGCTTTATCAGCATTCATGAGAAAAGGCATAGCAAAATCATTTACAGCCGTCATAGGTGTTTTTACAAAACCCGGTTTAACAGTTATCACTTTCACATTAAATTTTTTCAATTCAACTCTCATGCTCTCCAAAAAAATTGAAACTGCTGCTTTGCTTGCACAATAAATACCGCTCCCTGAAAATCCTCTGCCGTCTGCCAGGCTTGAAACACCTACAATCACACCGCTTTTGTTTTTAATAAAACCGGGCAGGAGAGCTTCGAAACAATAAATGATTCCGATAACATTTACGTCCAATATCTTGTTTGCCTTGTTAGAATTAAAATCTTGAATGGGATTAAAATTACCTACGCCCGCATTTAATATAGCAATATCTATGTTGCCAAATTTTCTTTTTACCTCTTCAATTGCATTTAAAACTTCATCTTTATTAGAAACATCACACTTAACAGCTATAACATTGCTGACGGAGTTTGACAATTCTGCTGCTAATTTTTCAAGAACATGAACTTTCCTGCTTAATAAAGCAAGGTTACATTTTTCCGCAGCGATATTTTTTGCAAGTTCCAAACCTATTCCGCTTGAGGCGCCGGTTAATAAAATATTTTTTTTATTTAAATTCATTTTTATAAATAATTACTATTAAATTCTTATCTAACCGGTAAACAATATATTTTTATATTCAAATATATTCAATTCTATTAATATTTAAGTTTAAGACCCTTCATTGAGGTTTTGCTCAACATGAGGTTGTGCTTTTGTCACAATCTTAAATTATATTATCAAATAAAAATTATAAAGGCCGCGATTTAAACTTTTGTATTAAACAACAAATTGTTATCTTTCATCAAAAATTATTCCAATGTATGTCAATAATTTTATTCCCGTTGAAGATGTTATAATTCGAACGGAAATTGCAGAAATTAACTTTGCTTGTGACTTAAAAAAATGTAAAGGTGCATGCTGTACAATTGAAAGCGAATATGGCGCTCCATTGTTAAAAGAAGAAATTGAGCAAATTGAAAGCATTTTAGACATTGTAAAAGAGTATCTCCCCAAAAAACACAGACTCGAGATAGAAGATAACGGGTTTTTTGAAGCAAAAGAAGATGAACTATTAACTGTAAGTGTTGAAAATAAAGCTTGTGTCTTTGTATATTATGATAAAAGTATTGCAAAATGCAGTATTGAACGGGCATTTTTTGATGGTAAAACAAATTTTAGAAAACCACTCTCCTGCCATCTTTTCCCTATCCGGGTTTCCAAATTCGGGGGAGATGTTTTGAGATTTGAAAAATTTAAAGAATGCGCTCCTGCTTTGGAAAACGGAGCCAAAAATAATATCAAATTGGTTGACTTTTGTAAAGATTCGCTTGAAAGATTATATGGTAAAAAATGGTATTTAAAACTAAAAGAAATTATTGGTATGAAAAATGTTAAGTCTTAGTCAAAAACTTTCCCAGCAGCAAAAACTTTCTCCACAGCAGATTCAGTATCAAAAACTTCTGCAATTAAACACTATGGCTCTTGAACAACGTATTAAGACCGAACTTGAATTAAATCCGATACTTGAAGAAATCATGGAAGATGAAATTGAGTTATCAGTTGATGCAGATGAGAAAGATAATACCGATGAAGCCGGTGAGGAAGAAGAGATAATTGACAGTTCAAAAGACGAATTTGAATTGGAAGATTTCATGAATGACGGTGAGTATGAGTACGATTCGGATAAATTAAACAAAAGTAAAGATGATGAAGTTTATCAGCCATTGGCCCCGGCTAAAGAAAGTTTAAGCGAGCACCTGAGAGAACAATTAAGAATGCTGAATTTAGATAACGATATGTTTATCCTTGGAGAGGAAATAATCGGCAATCTTGACTCGGACGGATATTTGAAAAACGATCTTAATGAAATAATAAAAGAGCTTGAGGTATTTGAACATACAACAATTTCACCTGAAAGTGCAGAAGCCCTTCTTAAAAAGATGCAAACCTTTGATCCTATTGGAATTGCGTCAAGGACCCTGCAGGAATGCCTTCTTGTACAATTAAGAAACATATCGTTTGATCCTTATTATTCCTTCCTTGCGGAAGAATTACTTGAAAAACATTTCAATGATTTTACTCAAAAAAGATACGATTCAATAAAACAAAAAATGAACCTTACGGATGACGGTTTAAAAACTACTATTGAGCTTATACAAAGCCTGAATCCCAAACCCGGCGAAGGTAATATTGAATCCGTTGAAATGAACCAGATTACACCGGATTTTCTTATTGAAAAAGCTGATAACAATTTTGTTATTACTCTTAATGATAGAAGTGTCCCCTCGGTAACACTTAGCAAAACTTACCTGGAATTAATAGACCAAAACAAAAGAAGTAAAAAATCTTCGGAAAGAGATAAAAACACTTACAAATTTTTACGTGAAAAATTTGAATCGGCGAAGTGGTTTATTGCCTGCATTCAGCAGAGACGGGAAACTTTAATGAAAATAATGCAGGCAATAGTAGAAAAACAATATGAGTTTTTTGATAAAGGCCCGAAATTCTTAAGGCCGATGATTTACAAAGACATTGCTGATGAAATTCACATGGATATATCCACAATAAGTCGCGTTGTAAACGGCAAATACGTGGAAAGTCCAATGGGTATACATGAACTGAAATATTTCTTTAGTGAAGGTTTAAGTACCGATTCCGGCGAAGAAGTTTCAAATAAACACATTAAAGAACGGCTGAAAGAAATTATTGATTCGGAAACAAAGGATTCTCCTTACAGCGATGACAGGCTTGCAGAAATGCTGAATGATGAAGGAGTGCATATAGCAAGGAGGACTGTAGCAAAGTATAGAGAACAACTAAGAATTCCTATCGCAAGGCTGCGAAGGGAACTATGATTAATTATGCAATAGATGTACTTTTAATAATTATTCTATTTGCTTTGTTCGGATTCATTCATACCTTCCTTGCCTCTGACAAGGTAAAACAAATATTATTAGAAAGATATGAAAGCTTAATAGCTTTCTACCGCCTTGTTTATGTGCTGGGCTCCTTACTGCTTTTTTATTTAATATATCAATCATTTCCTAAGCCAAGATTAATTATTTATGATCTACCCAATCCATTCGATTTAATCATCCTGATTCCGCAATTCTTAAGTCTTGCTGGAATTATCTGGGTGTTAAAATACTTTAGTGTTCAGGAATTTTTAGGAATACGTCAAATATTCCGCTGGTTTAATAAAGAATACAGTATAACAGAAAAAGATGAGAGATTAACTTTTAGATATAATGGGCCTTATAAAATTTGCAGGCATCCGTTGTATTTATTTTTTATTCTATTTCTAAGTTTCAGGCCGGAAATGGATTTATTTTACCTAACTGCTTTATTTTGCATTATTATATACTTTTATATTGGTTCTATATTTGAGGAAAAGAAACTGATTGAAAGATTTGGCATTAAATAT
>Ga0326727_10020914_pt1 | contig 12916 bp, 10 predicted proteins | sample MB2enrmetagenome_FD_207643 | JGI IMG/M metagenome (GOLD analysis project Ga0326727, IMG submission 207643) | Lab enriched peat soil microbial communities from McLean, Ithaca, NY, United States - MB29MY | ecosystem: Environmental > Terrestrial > Soil > Wetlands > Peat | place: USA: New York...
TCGGGACTGCCGCGTTCGGGCACATCGCTGATGATGCAGATGCTGGATGCGGGCGGGCTGCCGGTTCTCTCCGACGGCGAGCGCAAACCCGACTCCGACAACCCCAAGGGCTACCTCGAGTGGGAGCGCATCAAGCAGCTTCCGAAAGATCCCAGCCTGATTGCGCAGGCCGAGGGCAAGGCGGTGAAGGTCATCTCGCAACTGATTGTGTCGCTGCCTTCGAGCCATGACTACCGCGTCATCTTTATGCAGCGGCCGCTGCCGGAAGTGCTGAGGTCGCAGGACGAGATGTTGCGGCGCCGCGGCGCCGCGGATTCGACCGCCGGCAACTCCGCCATTGAAGAGGCTTTTCAACGCCACCTGGTCGAGGTGAACAAGTGGCTCGCAGGCAGGGGAAACGTGCAGGTCCTGCGCGTGCATTATCATCGCGTGCTGCGCGAACCGAAGGCAGTCGCTGAAGAAATAGCCGCATTCTTACAGGCGCCACTCGACATCGAGGCTATGGTTCAGCAAGTGGATGGAAGTCTTTATCGCAATCGCATGAAGTAGCGCAGGAAGGGAAGGGTGCGTCGGCCTCTGCGGCTAATGTTTGAGGTCGCAAATTGCGACCTCAAAGCGGCCACTCGCTGGGTGCGAGCCGGAACATTGAAATCGTAAGCGGCCAGATGGCGGCTACATCGTCCGGGCCGGCGGGAGCGCGAATCCAATCTTCCTTCGGCGGCTGGGCGGCGGGTCCATCAGTCTCCGGATGGCGTTGACGATTTCCTGGATCGTGCCTTCGTGAGTCTCCAGGTGCTTTTCCAATTCGTTCAATCTGGCGGCGAATTCTACGTTTGCGGCCACCATCTGGCGTAAGCGGACAAAGGCGCGCACCACAAAAACGCTCATTTCTACTGCCTGATTCGAGTTGAGCACAGTCGCTGCCATGATCGCGCCGTGTTCGGTGAAAGCGTATGGGAGAGAACGCCGGCCGCCGCGGCCAATCTTTGAGGTCGCAAATTGCGACCGCAAAGATCGGTTTTCTCGCGGCGTGAGCTGGAACATGAAATCCGCGGGGAATCGTCCACGATTGCGTTTCGTTTGTTCATTCAAGCGCTTTACCGGCACGTTGTAGAGATCCGCCAAAGCGGTGTCGAGAATAACGCGCTGGCGCCGCAAAATCACGATCCGAAGATCAATCGGGACCGCCGAGGCTTTTCGCCGGACGGCAAACAGTAGCTGGCTTCTTTCGGGTTTTGGCGAATGGGTTTGCATTCCGCAATCATAGAGATCGCCATCGGCGAAGGCTGTGATGAATGGGCACTCCGAATGTGATGAATAATGAAGGCCGGTGGTGTGGCACCTTGCCGCGGAAGCTCGTGAACTCCAGGACAAAAATCTTTGTGGTCGCAATTTGCGACCACAAAGAAGTCATGTGATGCTCACTTCCGTATACGTCCCGTACACTTGCCGCAATGCTTCGCAGATTTCCCCCACCGTGGCGTAAGCGCGGACGGCGTCTACTATGTAGGGCATAGTGTTGACGCCGGAAATGTTACCGTTGGCGCCCGCGATGGGAGTCTTGGCGGCGGCGCGTTTCAAGTCATCGAGGCAGCTCTCGACTCCTTCGTTCGAGCGCCGGGCGCGCAACGCTTTGAGCTTCTTCTCCTGGGCGCGGGCTACCTCTTCACCGATGTAGAGAATATAGGGCGATCCTTCTTCGATGACGAAATCGTTCACGCCGACGGAGATCTTCTCGTTGGCTTCAACGGCGCGCTGGTACTGATAACTGGCCTCGGCAATTTCTTTCTGCGGATATCCGCGCTCGATGGCTTTGACCATGCCGCCCATCCGATCGAGCTTATCGAAATAATCGAAGGCGCCGTTTTCCATGTCGAGGGTCAGCTTCTCGACAAAGTAACTTCCGCCGAGCGGATCGACAGTTTGGGCAACGCCCGACTCGTAGGCGATGATCTGCTGGGTGCGCAGTGCGATGCGCGCGGCTTTCTCGGTGGGCAAGGCGAGGGCTTCGTCGTAGGCGTCGGTGTGCAGCGATTGCGTCCCCCCGAGAACTGCCGCGAGAGCTTGCAGAGCGACGCGCGCAATGTTGTTCATCGGTTGCTGCGCGGGCAGCGAGACGCCGGCGGTCTGCGTGTGGAAGCGCATCAACCGGGTGCGGTCGTTCTTGGCGCCGAAACGGTCCTTCATCAGGCGATACCAAATCTTGCGTGCGGCGCGGTACTTGGCGATCTCCTCGAAGAAATCGTTGTGCGCGTTGAAAAAGAAACTGAGGCGCGGGCCGAAATCGTCGACATCGAGGCCACGGCGGAGCGCCCACTCGACGTATTCGATGCCGTCATAGATGGTGAAGGCCAGTTCCTGCAGCGCGGTCGATCCAGCTTCGCGAATGTGGTAACCGCTGATGGAGATGGTGTTGAAACGCGGCGTAAACTTCGACCCGAATTCGAAAGTGTCAATCACCAGGCGCATCGAGGGCGCGGGCGGATAGATGTACTCCTTCTGCGCGATGTACTCCTTGAGGATGTCGTTCTGGATGGTGCCGGAAATCTTCTTCCAGTCGGCGCCTTGTTTTTCCGCCACGACCAGGTACATGGCCCAGAGCACGCTGGCCGGCGAATTGATGGTCATCGATGTGGTGATTTTGTCGAGCGGGATGCCGTCGAAGAGAATCTCCATGTCTTCGAGCGAGTCGATGGCGACCCCGCACTTGCCCACTTCGCCTGCGCTGGCCGGGTGATCGGAGTCGTAGCCCATAAGCGTGGGCAGATCGAAGGCAACGGAAAGTCCGCCGCCGCCATGTTCGAGGAGATATTTGTAGCGCTGGTTGGTTTCTTCGGGCGAGGCGAAGCCGGAGAACATGCGCATCGTCCAGAGCTTGCCGCGGTAGCCGGTGGCGTGAATGCCGCGCGTGTAGGGCGGTTGGCCGGGATAGCCGAGATACTGATCGTAGTTCCAGTCGGCGGGCAGATCGGCCTGCGTGTAAAGGCGGCGAATCGGGGTGTTCGAGATGGTGCTGAAACGTGCGTGCCCGAGCTCGTCGAGATTGGTGCCAGTGGGAGCGCCAATTGGTTTTTCGGGAGCCTTCTCCAGCGTCGGCGCGAGCGTCCTTTCCGCCCAATCTTTTTCGGACGCGGTCGGATGGCGGCCCTCGAAGACATCGGAAATCGGGCTTTCAGCTACGGTCTTAGGTAGATCGGCCTTTCGCTTGTTCTCAGGCATTCCAGCTCCCCACGCCAGTTCCCACTATGACTTTGATGATAGAGGAGCGGTCAACATGCTGCAAAAGATGCGACCGACCGAGCGGTTGGTGAAGTTCAAGGTTTACCCTGTGCGTCCCTGTGTCCTCTGTGGTGAAGGTACTTTCTTGCCCCGCTCCCTTGACGCCGCTTTTCGTACGCACCTATTCTTGACCTTCTTCCCGCGGAGGAGATTCTGAAGGCATTCCGGCGATTATTGCAGCGTACTCCGGTGTACGGCGCGTACAAGGCGCTGGGCCACTATCCCGACTACTGGTATTGGATACTGCGCGGACGGCCGGCGCGATCTCCGCACCTGTTGAAACAGAAAGTCGTGCGCGAATACGGCGAGAAATTTGCGCTGAAGACTCTGGTCGAGACCGGAACTTACTACGGTGAGATGGTCGCCGCGATGAAAAACCATTTCGACCGCATCTATTCCATCGAATACGTTCCGGCGCTGGCGGAGCGGGCCAAGCGCAAATTCGCGCGCGACGAGCACGTTCGAATTTTCTGCGGAGACAGCCGCGTGGTCATGCCCGGCGTGCTCGCCTTGCTCAAGCAGCGAGCGCTGTTCTGGCTCGATGCCGGTTACTACGGCTGGGTCGGAATGCGGACGGATGACCAGCGCCTGTCGGTGGAACTGGAGATGATTTTGAGCCACCCCTACCCGCACACGATCCTGCTCGACGACGCCCGCGGATTAACGGGACAAGATGGGATTCCTTCGGTCGGCGACGTAAAGGCCTATGTGGAGTCGAAGTTTCCCGAGCGGACGGTGGAAGTGAAGTACGATATTCTGCGCATCACGTTGCGGGAGTAGCGGGCCGCCCGAAGACGGCCCGTTTGCAGGTTGCTCAGGCTAGAACACGTCGCGGATTACCCGGTTGACCAATCCCACCGAGTTGTTGAGTGCCTCACCGCTCGCATAAGAGAGGGTGACAGTCTGGTCGGCCAGACCAATCTGTTCCGAGGTCAGCACGGTAGTGCTGCCGACGGCTGTGATCTGCACCAGGTATTCGCCGGCCGGTACGCCGATCGCCGCTTGCGCGCCTGGATTTGCCGACACTGTGAACGTTTGCGGGTGCTTGACGCCCACCTGCGTCAGCGTGGCCTGCAAGGCCGGAGCATCGGCGGCATTCGCCAATACCAAGCGCCCGTTCCCAGGTACGACCGGCGACAGGTTGTCGGTGAATTGCAGCAGTGTAGGCTGGGTGCTATTGATGGCGGCTACCACAGATACGCTCTCTCCCGGAGTGAGAGTTACCTGCGAATCGATCACCGCCGCGTTGGTGCAAGGCTCCAGCGTGTTGGCCAGGCTGATCTGCACGTCATACGTTCCGGCGGCGAGGGTGAGCGGCCCGCTGGTGTTGCCGAAGGTCAGGCCATGGACCAGGCAAGACTTGCCGTTAATCAGAATGTCCACCGGGAACCCGGGATTGAGATTATCGGCAATGTCGCGGCCAGGGATGCCATGCACGATATAGAGGTAGGCGTCATTGGCGGCGAAGGCAGAGGCTCCCAGAGCCAGGAACAGGGTTGTGAGTTGCAGAACGACACGGGTGCGAAGCTTCATATGTTTCTCCTCGATTGTGTGAAAGTCTGGCGCTGATTTTGATGGACGAACTGCCCGTCGACGCAGACGAACTGCGTCGGAGCGGTTCACGGTTCACTGCTGCGATCCCCAACCCGGAAGCTCATTGGCTTCGTTTGGATCAAACCCTCGCCGCCAATTTAAGTTGCCCCGGATAAGAAAAAGATTAGGGAAGTTCTGATTAAGTCCCTGGGGTCCTCCGTGCACCCGTGTGTACCCTGTGGGTTATGGTTTCTGCTGACACTTGACCAGAGTTTCCTTAGAAAAAAAGAATCGCGAGCTGGGTTGCGAGCCTGAAGACGAACTTTGCGGGAACGCAGGCAGCCGCTGTCTCTACGTCGATTCTTTCTTGCGCGCCAGTTCCCACGCCTTCGCGTATTTCCAGGAGACGTAGACGGCGTGATAGAGGTGCAGCAGCAGGCCTTCGCGGCCGTCGAGAAATCCGAGGCGGAAAAAGTAGTTATAGACAAAAGTTGCCAGCGGGCGCAGGACGATGTTGAAAAGGCTGAAGCCGCCTTGACCTTTGGCGACAGCCATCTCGGCTCCGAGGGAGGAGTAGCGGTTCATGTGGTCGATGTAATCGGCGAGGGTGGGGTAGGAGTGATGCTCAAGAGCGATTCTGCCACCCATTCGTAAATCCATTTCTGGTGAACGCTCCATTTTGCCTTCAACCACCACCGTTTCATGGACCAGTCGGCCCTCAAAGTGTCCCTTGCCCTTGCGAAACAATCGCAGCTTCTTGTCAGGGAAAAAGCCACCGTGCCTGATCCACCGACCGAGAAAATAGTTCTTCCTACTGAACCAAACGCCGGAACAGCTCTCGTAGACATCCGAATCCGGGCCAAGAATCCGCTGGATGGCGGCAACTGCCGCGGGGCTGGCTTCCTCATCCGCATCCAAACTCAGAATCCAATCTCCCTCCGCCTTATCGATGGCCGAATTCTTCTGCGCCGCGTAGCCCTTCCATGCTTCGACAAAGACCTTCGCGCCGAACGATTTCGCGATCTCCACGGTGCGGTCAGTCGAGCCGGAATCGACCACGATGATCTCGCCTTTGCCGTCGGCCACGAGCGGTTGCACGCTGGCAAGCGTCCGCCCAAGGTTTGCCTCTTCGTTGAAAGTGATGATGACGACGGAGAGGATCACGCGAGGCTCCTGCCGCTGCCCGCCAAGAGTCTGCAGAACTGCACTCGGCTTGGACGGGCGGGGGCGCCCGTCCCCGCACGAGAACTGGTCTCATAAATGGGTTTTGGGAAGGGCACGGCTTCAGCCATGCCGCTCAGCACCAATAGAGACGCGGGCTTTAGCCCCTGAGGGCCGGACAGCCTGCACCGAGAATCATCTATGAGACCAGTTCTAGTCTTCTCCACACCCGCTTTGCCGATCGCCGAAAGCTTCACGGAGAGAGCATACGCGACCGCAGGCATGTCGCAAAAGAAAAACAGAAAGGAAACGCCGGACGGGGACGCCCGGCGCTCCATGGAATAATCTCTTGCTACTGCTGCGGTTGGGCCGGAGGGTTCGCCGGCGTCAGCTGGTCCACCGGCCGCTGCGCCACGTGCGGAACATTTGGCGTTTGCGTGACTTGGCCGCGCTCGGCGTCGGCGATCAGGATGCCAGCGTGATCGAGCAGAACACCGATGGCTCGATCCAGTTCGACTTCCGCTTTTTCGTAGAGAGCCTTGGCGGAGACGAGCGTGACTTCGGCCTGAGTCAGGGCCGTCTGATTCTGCAGGACCAGAGTTGAAGTAGATGCACCGAGCGCGTATTTCTTCTGTTCGGCGTCAAGCGACTGGCGCGCCAGATCCACAGCGGCCTGTGCGGAAGCGACGCTGGCGCGATTCTGCTGCACCCCAAACTGCGCATTGCGCACCTCGATGCGGATCTGGTTCTCGATTTGCTGGATGCGCAACTGCGCTTGCCGGTATTCGAATTCCGATCGCACTTGCGTGGCCTGAGCCGCACGGTTGCGGAGTGGAATGTTCAGACTCAGCCCCACCCCTTTGTCTGGCGCAGTCGAATTGACCAGTTGGTTTAAGGTTGCGCCGTAAGAGACGGGAGGTGGAAGCGCGGGGGTACTGGTCAGACCGCAGAATGATGGCTCAGTAACGCATATGTAATTGGGATTCGCATTGCCGCCGGTGCCTGATCCGCCGTAGTAGGCAAACAGGTCCAGCGACGGCAACAGAGCGCTGCGGATCGCTTTATTGCTGATTTCGGTATTAGAAAGGTTGATACGCTGTTCCGCGAGTTCCGGGCGATGACTGAGCGCATCGTTGACTAAGTCCTGGGTGGGAACGACCGCTTCCTCCGCCGGCAGTTCCATGGTTGAGGTTGGAATTACCTCGGCGTCGGCTAGCACCGGGTCGACGAGGGTGCGGCTGAGCGCATTCTTCATGAGGAGTTGCTGCAATTGAAGATTGGTCAGCGCTACGGTCAGGGTTTGCTGATCGGATGCTACGGTACTCTGTGCCCGGACCACTTCGATGGGCGCGAGCGTTCCGATCTCCACCTGTTTCTGGTTGTCCGAAAGGGTCTTCTGCGCGAAAGCGAGCTGCTCCTTCTGAACCCTCACGTTCTCATAGGCGTATACCAGATCCCAGTACATGTTTTCGATCTGGTCGACGGTGGTCGTGATCTGTAGGCGGAAGGCTACGTCTGAGATCTCTCGATTGTTCTTGGCAATTTGAATGAAGCGCGTGTTCGGGGCGAATCCAAAGCCCTGCAGCAGATGCTGCGTCAACTTGAACTGGAAATTTGAGCTCAGGACCGGAGTAAACTCATTGAACGGGTTATCCGAAGTCACCCGGCTGTTGTTGAACCCGATGGCCATGTTCGTGCCCCATTGGAATCCCTGGGTGTATGTAAAATTGCCGGTTCCTGTGTTCTGATGAGGGCCGCAAAACAGCGAGGTGCAATCGATTCCGAGATGATCGATTTGTAACGTGCCCGTGAGGATGGGATCGAAGCTGGTGATCTGCGGCCCGCTGCCGAAGGTCGATACGACTAGGCCGCCCGAGCCGGCGCCGGCGCCACCGGCCGCGACCGAGGTCCCGCCTTGTCCCGATCCCACTTGTGTGCCGAGTCCCCCGACGCCGCCACCGGGCGTGTTCTGTACAACGCCGCTATTCACACCGAGAGTGCTGGCGCCGGCTTTCGCGCGCCATACGTCGGTATCGGCGATGTTCAGATTGTAGCGGGCGATGGCAATATCGAGGTTATTTTCGAGCGCCAGCGCGACCGCGTCGTTCATCGAGATGTAAAGTTTGCCATCGTGCAGAAGCTGATCGATGCGCGGCGTGTTGGCCAGGTTCGGCGGCGCTACATGGCGCGCAGTGTAGGGCGCGAGCGGGTTGGGGAATGGCGACCGCGGGTGCGCGTACTCCTGCACATCAAACGGCTGCGACGAGGAGGGCACGGCCCTCTGCGCCGAGGGCGCGCTGGGCACGGACGAGGCCTCTTGCGCCCACCCGGCGGGTATCATGATGGCGGCGAGGAAAAGGGCGGCGGCCCGCTGAAACGCAGTCAACACGGTAGAACGTTGCATTCGCATCATCTCCATTGGTCCACACTCAAGTGATCGGACTCCAGTGATCAAGCTCGAAAGTAACGCACGCAGTAATTCCCACTTTGGCTGACACTCTGCTAATACGTAGAACGGCAGGCAAGAGTTCCTTGCGATCTTTCCCGGCGGCTCTCTCTTTGCGATGTTGGGCAAAAGCAGTTCTTCCCGTTGATCGCAAGTGCAAATGAATGACCGTAAGTGAATGACCGTAAGTGAAATAGTATAGCTGACGCGGCAAAACTCCTGTAAACGGTTACGATGATGGCCAGGCGGCTCAGGGAAGTTCTGCTTAAGTCCCTGGGGTCCCTCCGTGCACCTCCGTGTACCCTGTGGTTTATTCTTTCTGCTGACACTTGATCAGAGTTTCCTCCGGACTCGAAAACAACGTGCGTAATCTCAGACTGATCCTCTCCTATGACGGCGCCGAGTTCGCGGGCTGGCAGGTGCAACCCGGCCGGACAACCGTGCAGGGCGCGCTGGCCTCAGCCATTGGACGGTTGAGCGGAGAAAATGTACTGCCCCAGGGTTCGGGCCGCACCGACGCGGGTGTGCATGCGCTGGCGCAGGTGGCGAGTTTTGCGACCGCATCGGCGATTCCGCTCGAAAACTGGATGAAAGCGCTGAACCATATTTTGCCGGCTTCGATTCGGGTGCTGGAGGTAACCGAGGCCGCGCCCGAGTTCCACGCGCGCAAGTCGGCGCGCGCCAAGACCTATCGCTATCGCATGTACCGTGGAGCGGTTTGTCCGCCATTTCTCGCGCGCTACGTCTGGCATTACCCGTATCCGCTGGAGGAATCGGCGATGGTTGACGCCGCTGGCGTGGTGGTGGGCGAGCACGATTTCACCTCGTTCGCGGCGGTGGACCCGGAGCGAGTGGAACGGATGGCGGCCGAGAAAAATATTCGGGCGAACGATATTCGGACGAGCGATGTTCGGACGAACAGTGTTTTGACCAGCAACGTCCGCACGATTTTTTCTTCCACTTGGATGCGCGAAGGTGAAGAGCTGATCTACACCGTTCGCGGCAGGGGCTTTCTTCATCACATGGTGCGGAACCTGGTCGGCACATTCCTGCTGATAGGGAAGGGAACCCTGAGCTTGGAGGATTTCCACCGAATCCTCGAAGCGCGAGACCGGACTGCTGCCGGCTCGACTGCGCCCGCCAGCGGGCTGTATCTGGTCGCGGTGGAATACTAGGTCTCTGACCGCTGGTTTTTGTGCCAAGAGTGGGTGCCCCAGGTCTCGATTTTGAGACCTGGGAGACCACAACGCTTGAAGTGCAAATGCACGCGGACAGGAGCATCCGCACCACCCGAACAGTCCGGCAATTCGCAGGCAGGATAAGACTCTGGCGCACCCGTTCCGTCCCGCGTACACTTCTTCGCAATGGCCGCCAACGTCGAATTCGCCGTCTCCCGCATCGTCTCCGTAAACCCGGCGACGGGCGCGGTTTTGGGCGAACTCGACAGTGCCGGTCCTACCGAAGTCCGCGCCGCGGTGGCTCGAGCGCGCGCCGCGCAGCCGGACTGGAACGCCTGGGGCATCCGCAATCGCATACGGGTATTGCGCCGCTTCCAGCAGATCCTGCTCGCGCACAAAACCGACATCGCGCGGCGCATCACGCAGGAGGCCGGCAAGCCCGTGGTCGAAGCGCTCGTCACCGAAGTGCTGGTCGTGCTCGACGCGGCGCGCTTCCTGATCGACAATGCATTCGCGATCCTGCGCGAAGAAAAGTTGCCGCACGGAAATCTCGCGCTGAAAACCAAGTCGGGACGCATTCTGCACGAGCCCTATGGCGTGGTCGGAATCATCGCGCCCTGGAATTATCCTTTCTCGATTCCGGCGACGGAGGCGCTGGCGGCTCTGGTGGCGGGAAATGCGGTTGTGCTCAAGCCCTCCGAGTTGACGCCGCTGATTGCGCTCGAACTGCAGGCGCTGCTCGGCGAGGCTGGGGTTCCCGACGACGTTTTCCAAGTGCTCCCCGGCGAAGGTGAGACCGGCGCGGCGCTGGTGAAGAGCGCCATCGACAAGCTGGTCTTCACCGGAAGCGTCGCCACCGGCCGGCGCATCGCGCAGATCGCCGCCGAGCGCCTGCTTCCGGTGGTGCTGGAACTCGGCGGGAAGGACCCCATGCTGGTGCTCGAAGACGCCGACATCGACGTCGCATCGAGCGGCGCGGTTTGGGGAGCTTTTGTGAACGCGGGGCAGACCTGCTTGTCGGTCGAGCGCTGCTACGTGCATCAAAGTTTGTATCCGGCGTTTGTCGATGCCTGCTGCGAGAAGGCGCGCAAGCTGCGCGTCGGCAACGGCATGGATGAGGCTACCGAAATTGGTCCCATGATCCACGAGCGGCAAGTGCGCGTGGTGGAGTCGCACATAAAGGACGCAACCGAGCGCGGCGCCCGCGTGTTGGCTGGCGGCACGCGGCTGCGCGAGCTTGGCCCAACTTTTTTTGCGCCCACCGTGCTGGCCAATGTGGATCACACCATGCGGATGATGTGCGAAGAAACCTTCGGTCCGGTTCTGCCGATTGCGCCGTTCTCCGACGATGCCGCGGCGGTGCGCCTGGCCAACGATTCCGACTACGGATTAGCCGCCAGCATTTGGACGCGCGATCGTGCCCGCGGCGAGCGCCTGGCTCGCCAGATCGATGCCGGCACGGTGATGGTGAACGATGTGGTGTCGTGTTTCAGCATCAGCGAAGCTCCGCACGGCGGCGTGAAGTCGAGCGGCATCGGCCGCACGCATGGACGCTGGGGGCTGGAAGAAATGGTGCGCGTGAAGTATGTCGACAGCGACCGGCTTCCGCGCATGAAGAAAATCTGGTGGTTCGGCTACGGCGGCGGATTCGCGAACGAAATGGAGAGCTTCGTCGATCTGTTATATGCCCGCCCGCTGCGCGAAAAACTAAAAGCCGGAGCCCGCGCGGCCGGAGCGCTGTGGCGGAGAAAATTGTAGAACTTGAAAACACCCCAGAGTGCTTGTCATCCTGAGCGAAGCGAAGGACCTGCTGTCTCATGTGGGAAGAAAGCAGGTCTTTCGCTTCGCTCAAGATGACAAGAATGTAAAAGTAAATCAGGATGATAAAAAGGCAGCGCATCTCATGACCGACTCCCGCACGTTCCTGCGCCACACCCTCGCCACCATCGCCTATCGCGGAGCGAAAGCCGTCCGCAACCCTGGGCCGGACTTTGCCGAATATGGCTCGCCCGAAACTTCGCGCACGCCGGCGAAAATTCTCGCGCACATGGGCGACCTGATGGACTGGGCCCTCGCCATGTCCGAAGGCCGCCACGAATGGCACGATTCCTCTCCGCTGGCGTGGGAAAAAGAATGCGAGCGCTTCTTCGCCGCCTTGAACAAGTTCGACGACTACCTGGCGTCGGAAAAGCCGCTGCAGGCTTCCGCCGAACAATTGTTTCAAGGCCCAATCGCCGACGCGCTCACCCACATAGGCCAACTCGCAATGCTGCGGCGGATGGCCGGAGTCCCGATGAAAGGCGAAAACTATTTCGTAGCCGAAATCAGCGTGGGCCGCGTCGGCGCTGATCAGGCAGCGCCGCGCAAGGAATTTTGACTAGGTTCTATAAGCCCGCTGTCTCGTAAAGTTTGGGAATTCTCCACGGCTTACCAGCAAATGCCAGTCAATCTGGGATCCAATGCCTGCGTCTCATGAACATGTAGATCTTGAGGAAGGGGACCCCGTACCAGTAGGTCTTCCTGACGAAATTGAAGCCAAGCTTTGCCGCCCACGTGTCCGCCACGTCCTCCTTTTCACTATGTTCTGGGCGAATTGTGCTGTGAATGTGATGTCCAAGTTCGTGGAAAAGCACGTGGCCGAAGGCTATGTCCCTTAGGAACGGGATGGGAAACGCCCATCTTTCCGAGGCGGCAACGATCTTATCCACTAGGAGCTCGATGTAAGGCAAGGAATTGCGCGAACCATGGTGATAGCGACCGAGCATGTATGATTTGTCGACTCTGCGCTTGCGAGACCAGACCTTTCCCACGCGGTCTTTACGAGACAGGGCAACCTCGTTTGTTAGTACGACGCAGTCCAACCCTTTTAGATACTTCTCTGGGACGGTGAGCAAGAGTTTGTGAACGATCGCTGACGCATTAACCGGAGGCGTGTAGTGCCGGTATGCTTCGGTGACCCTGATTTCGCCCTCGGGTGGCATCACCAACTTCTACCACAGCCATCAGACAATTTCCGCCTGTCTCCCGCCCTGTTGGATTCGTTCCATTTCTTGGTGCGGCCTGTTCGATACCAAATTGTTCGAAGAAAATCAGCCCCAGAGCGAGAGACTCCGGGGCCGGCCTTTTGTGGCTTCCGCCGAGACTTCAGGCAAGGTCGTAGCGATCAAGGTTCATCACTTTGTTCCACGCCGCCACGAAGTCCTTTACAAACGCCTTCGTCGAGTCGTCACATGCGTAGACTTCCGCGATTGCCCGCAGCTGCGAGTTCGAACCGAACACAAGGTCGACACGCGTGCCGGTCCACTTGATTTTGCCCGTC
>Ga0326727_10020915_pt1 | contig 12915 bp, 13 predicted proteins | sample MB2enrmetagenome_FD_207643 | JGI IMG/M metagenome (GOLD analysis project Ga0326727, IMG submission 207643) | Lab enriched peat soil microbial communities from McLean, Ithaca, NY, United States - MB29MY | ecosystem: Environmental > Terrestrial > Soil > Wetlands > Peat | place: USA: New York...
AGTGTGCGCCGCGCGGGTAATTGAGTGATTATCGAGTTTCGGTTTTCGAATTTCGAGTTTCGCAAGTCGGCGAATTGCTTCATGATCTCACCGGGCACAACCGATAGCCGATGCGGGGGAGTGTGGGTGCGGGGGTCAGTTTTCAAGGGTGGGAAACTGTCGATGGTTGATTTTGGATAGACGATTGCCGAATGCTGATTCTGGATTGATGATTGTCGATGAGCGATTAGCGATGGGACATTGGCGATTTTCGAGTTTCGACCTTCGAGTTTCGAGTTCGATTCTGAAAGTCGGCAGATTGATTCATCTTCAGACCGAACGCCGCCGATACCGATACGGGGAAGTGTGCGCCGCGCGGGTAATTGAATGATTATCGAGTTTCGGTTTTCGAATTTCGAGTTTCGAGCTTCTAATCGCAATTCTCAAAGTCGGCGAATTGATTCATCATCTCACCGGGCGCAACCGATAGCCGATACGGGGGAGTGTGGGCGGCCCGTTGATGGCAAGCGAGAGGCCCACCTCCGCCCGTCCCCCTTCGGACCTCGGACTCCGGACTTCGGACCCTTCTTGTCACTCGTGCGCGCCCCGTTGATTGCAAACGAGCGGGGCTCTTTCCCCCGCGCGGCTCGGGACCTGGGGCACGAGCCACGGGAGACGGGCCTTCGCCCGCCGGACTCGCCGACGCGCCCAAGCCGCTCGGGTGGCGGCGCGGGCTTCGGCCCGCAGGCGGGACACGGGATACGGGCATAGGCGTTAAATTAAGACTGGCGTTGCGCTCCCAGCCGCGGGGCGGCGAAAGATCGTAGCCCACGGCGTAAGCCGTGGGTGGAGGGACTAACCTTGAAGGTGAGCCCCGGAGGGGCGAAAGAATCCCCCGTGGCCACGGGGATTCCGGGCCTTTTCTGTCGCCCCGCTGGGGCTGGGCTCGCAACCTCGGGGCTCCACCCACGGCTTACGCCGTGGGCTACCCTCTTACGGCCCTCCGGGCTTGGGAGGAGGTGCAAAGATCATTCCCACAGCACCAGAATGCTTATTTTTACGCCTATACGGGATACGGGTCTCCCCCCGTCGAAGGGTTACGTTCTCGATTGTCTTCTAAGGTGCCTCGGCTCGCAGGTGGGTCATTGAGTGATTTTCGAATTTCCAGTTTCGAGTTTCGATTTTCGAGCTTCGAATCTCGATTCTCAAAGTCGGCGAATTGATTCATGATCTCACCCGGCACAACCGATAGCCGATGCGGGGGAGTGTGCGCGGCGCGTTGATTGCAAACGAGAGGCACCCCTCCGCCCGTCCCCCTTCGGACCTCGGACTCCGGACTTCGGACCCTTCTTGTCACTCGTGCGCGGCCCCGTTGATTGCAAACGCGCGGTACCCCTTCCCCCGCGCGGCTCGGGACCTGGGGCACGGGCCTTCGCCCGCCGAAGTCGCCGACGCGCCCAAGCCGCTCGGGTGGCGGCGCGGGCTTCGGCCCGCAGGCGGGACACGGGATACGGGGTTCGGGGTTCGGGGCGAAGTGAATCGGGTGATCGGGCCATCGGGCCTTCGCCCGCCGAAGGGTGACGTTCTCGACGGTCTTCTAAGGTGCTTCGGCCCGCAGGCGGGTCATCGGGCCATTGAGTGATTTTCGAATTTCCAGTTTCGATTTTCAAGTTTCGACTTTCGAACTTTGGTTTTCCCGCTAGCCACTAACCACTGACCACCAACCACTGCTCTTAGCACTCGTCACTTGTCACTGCTTTCTTCACTCGTCACTGCCTCTTGACCCCGTGCGCTTGCCGCTGGGGTATCGGACACGAAAAAAGCTTATGGGCAGTACTGCCCTGACTGCCGCATGCTTGCCCTTGACTCGCTGTGCATACAAGTGTATGCTCTACAGATGGAGATTGTTTGGGACCACGCCAAGGCAAGGCAAAACGTCGCCAAGCACGGCGTGCGTTTTGCCGATGCGGTTTTGGTTCTCGACGATCCGTACGCGATCACCGTTGCGGATACTGAGTCGGACCCAGCGGAAGTGCGCTGGGCAACGCTGGTGCGGACACTCAGGGCCAGGTGCTGGTAGTGGTATACACGTATCGTGGGGAGGACATTCGGCTTATCTCCGCGCGGCCTGCTGAGCCCCGAGAGATCAAGCAGTATGAGGCAAAAGGATGAAAACCTACGACTTCAGTAAAGGAAAGCGCGGACCGGTGCTGCCCATGCCACCCGGCAAGGAACGCATCACCATCCGCTTGGACGCCGACATTCTGGAGTATTTCCGGCAGGCGGTGGAGCGCGCCGGGGGCGGCAACTATCAAACCTTGATCAACAACGCCCTGCGCGCTTATATCGAGGGTGCGCGGCAACCCGCGTTCGAGGAAACCCTGCGGCGAGTAATCCGGGAGGAGTTGCGGACAGCGCCCTGAAGGGCCGGGACACGGGGTTCGGGGTGGCAAATTGCCAATTGACGATTTTCGATTGTTGATTGGCGATTTTCGGACTCGGCGCCCGGCGCCTAACATCTCACATCTTGGGTTTTCCGCCTGCCGGTGTGCTACAATGGAGCTGAACTAATTAATCAGTTCGAGTGAAGGTGGGAAGGAGCGATTCATGTCCACAGGAACCATGGCCAAGGTTGTGCCGGCTCTGATCGCTCGGACTCAATTCGGGCAGATTCTGCGGCGGGTCAAGCAGAACCAGGAGCGCTTCGTGGTCGACCGGCGAGGTGAGCCGCAAGCCGTCATCATGAGCGTGGAGGAATACCTGAAAAAATTCGCCAAACGCCCCCCCGCGGCCATCGCCGCCCTGCGCCGGCAAGCCCAGGCCAAGGGGCTCGACCAGCTCTCCCTGGGGGAGATTAACCTGGAGATCGGCCGCACGCGCCGTTCCCGCCGCCATGGCACGCGTTAAGGCGGTTTTGGACACGAACGTCATTGTTTCCGCCCTCTTGAACGAAGATGGCAAGGAAGCCCTACTCTTGGATTTGGCCCTGACGGGAAGCTTCACTTCCATCGTCTCCGCCGCTCTCCTCCAAGAATATGAAGAGGTGTTGCGCCGGCCCCGCTTCGCCTTGGAGCAAAGGAAGATTTCGAGGTCAGTGCGGGCAATTCGCCAGGCCGCCGTCCTCGCCCAGCCGCGCCGGCAACTCCGCGTCACCCGCGACCCCGACGACAACATGGTTCTCGAGTGCGCCCTCGCAGGCGGCGCCGAATACGTCGTCACCGGCAACACCCGCGATTTTCCGAGGGAATTTGAGGGAATCAAGATCGTTCCGCCGCGCGAGTTCATGACCGTCCTGGCCGGACGAGTGGAGTGAAACGCAGGGTATCAGGTGTCAGGGAATTGGACCCGTCGCGCGGGTTTTTTCCTGATACCTCACACCTGGCGACTGACACCCGCTCCTTCCCCCAATCCCAAGCCCCTAGTCCCGAGCTCTGGTTCTCCTGACACCTGATACCTGACACCCGGCACTTGGTACCTCCAGCCTTATCTTCCGTGCGCTTGCCGTTGGGGCAGCGGGGATTAGAAAAGCCCCGGGTAGTGCTCCGCCGGACGTGGCTCGTATCTACCCGCGTGTTCCACCACGAATTCCCTGTTTGCGTGCTTCGCCAGTCTGCGATATCCTCAGGCAACGAGGCACGCTGCTATGCCTGAAACCGACAAGATTCTCGTCCAGGTTTTGCGTGGACAGTCCGACGCCAACATTCGCTTTGCCGACCTCAGAGGATTACTTCAGCGTCTGGGATTTATGGAGCGAATTCGCGGCAGTCATCACATCTTCTGGAAGGATGGCGCGGAAGAGATTCTGAACCTTCAGCCCAAGGGCGGCAAAGCCATGTAGCAGGTCGATTGGACGTAGAGGCGGCGGAATCTATCCCGATCCTATCGGGACGCCGCCATATGGCGAGGTGAACTCGCCGCTACGAAATCAAATTGACCCCTACCCAAGGTCAAACCCTATCAGGTACGGCAGGTCTCGTAGGTTATACTTCAATACAGGTTGGGAGGCGGTGGAGATGCCTAAGTACGAAGTCATTATCTATTGGAGCGAGGAGGACAAGGCCTTCATCGCCGAAGTGCCGGAGCTTCCCGGCTGTGCCGCCGACGGCAAAACGTATCGGGAAGCCCTCGCGAGCGTGGAAGTGGTCATCCATGAGTGGATCGAAACTGCCCAGGAAATCGGCCGCCCTGTCCCCGCCCCCAAGGGCCGATTGGTGTTTGCGTAGTAGGCCCGTTCGACTTCCAAATTGCTTTTTTCCGTTCTTACCCCATCTTGAATCTGCCATTTTGAATCTGAGATCACCCCCCCGCCCCCTCCCGATTGACGCTGCGCGCTTGCCGCTGGGGTTTCGGGCATGAGAAAAGCCCGCGAACAGGACGGGGATTACCGTGCTACCCCCTTTATGGCTTCAAAAACCGTAATGCTGACTTGTGGACCAGCCGATAGTATTATCGATGCCGGAGCAATTAGAGCTAGGATGCTTGGAAGTCGCTCACTCGATGGCAACCCTGCCCATTTCGCGCAATCCTGAAACAACGGGGTGCGACCCTCTTCCTTTGCGGGCTGGTTCAACTCTGGTACAATCTGGCTTGATGCAGGCCACGCTCACTACGACTACTTCGACATTATGGTGCGGAGATTCCAGGGAAATGGACTGGATTCCGTCGGCGTCTGTCCATCTCGTCCTCACCTCTCCTCCTTATTGGACCCTTAAGGAGTACCCCCACCACAAAAGCCAGCTTGGGCGCATCGAAGACTATGACGCTTTTAACGATGAGCTCGACAAAGTGTGGAAACATGCTTTTCGAGTACTGGTACCTGGTGGCCGCCTCGTTTGTGTAGTGGGAGATGTTTGCCTATCCCGTCGCCGCCACGGCAAACACTCGGTGATGCCCCTGCACGCTGACATTGTCGTTAGGGCTCGAAAGATCGGCTTCGACAACCTAAGTCCTATTTTTTGGTACAAAATCTCCAACGCCAACTACGAGGTTGAGAACGGTTCCAGCTTCCTGGGCAAGCCCTACGAGCCGAACGCCATTATCAAAAACGATGTGGAGTTCATTCTGATGCTGCGGAAGCCTGGGGGCTATCGCCAACCGACAGACGAACAGCGCGAGGCTTCCAAGTTGACGAAGGAAGAATACCAACAATGGTTTCAACAGGTCTGGAATGGCCTGACGGGGGAATCTACGAAATATCACCCCGCGCCGTACCCTGAGGAATTAGCTCACCGTCTGGTAAGGATGTTTTCCTTTGTTGGCGATACGGTTCTTGACCCTTTTATGGGTACAGGAACCACGCTGTTAGCCGCCGCCAAGTGTGGCCGGAACAGTATCGGAGTCGAGATCGACCACTCCTACGTGAAAATGGCCAAAGCAAGGCTCGATAAGGAACTGAGTACCCTTTTCGATCAGGAGCGGCCTTCCATCATCGTCCGCTGAATCGCCGTTCGTACAGACTTCCAATCCTTTCAACAAAACTCTCGTAATGGATGCTGTCTCCCGGCTGAGGGGCCAGCGATCCTCTTACGAGTTTTGCTGCCGACTCCCCATCGTAATCCACCACAATGATCGCCAGGGCCTCAGGCTGGTCGCTGGGGTCGCCAGGCTCATTCCTCAGTGGGATTCTGCGGAAGATATCGATCGTGTCGGTCACGATCTTATCCATATCGAATTCTGGCCTCACCAACCCCTTGGCAAATTCGTCTGGGTTCTCATACTTCGGCGAAACGTTGACCACCACGATGGCGCCAGCAACACACTCGCGCCGATGGTTGTGCATGTGGTTCGAATACGCAATGATGTCCCCGTATCGGTTCTTTCTGGCCTTTCCGTGCGCCGTCATGATCGTTTTGTTTTCCACCGAGATGCACACGGAGACAAGGGGAAGCTTGAGCTTCTCAAAAAGAACGAGATCGACCGTCCTCACAGCGCTGGCCGTATTAACCTCGGAGTTCTTCTTGGGCGTGAGCGCATCAGACTGGATTGCAGTTTGAATCGCCGGACACGATGCAATCAGGTCGGCGACTACGAACTCCGATAGGGCGTTCGAGTTTTGCTGCGCCCTTGGGTTAAAGCCGATGTTCTGGTTCATCCAACCGACATAGGATTCAGGGGCTCGCATATTCCGCGCATATTATCATGTGGTAGGTCAATGGGGTAGGGGGTTCGGGACTGACTGTAAGCTGTCAGCGGTCAGCCCTCAGCTCAGGGCCCTCTGGTTCTTGCTCGCTGAAAGCTGATAGCTGAATGCTGAAAGCTTCTTTTGCCGCCGTGCGTTTGCCGCGGGGCTAACGGGCGTGAGAGAGGCTTCCGAGCCCGGCGCCCCGCGGCTGCGCTCGCTTCGATTCCCACCCCCTACTCCTCACCGGGCTACGACTTTTGAAACAAAAATCCTCCCTGCCGTCTGATCTGCTTGGCATATACTTCCTAAAGATGTCCCGCACACGCCATCTCAGCTCGCAACTTTTTTGCCTCATGACAGCCATCCTTGTTGGAAACTGTGTGCTTGCGAGCGCGGCTGTCGGCCAGAACACATCCGCCGAACTCACCGTGGGCTGCTCCGCATACGCATCCATTCCCCTACCCGCAGAAGCAGAGAAAGCTCCTGTCCCCAAGACACCCCCGGCTTGTGCTTCTTACCGCTCCTATCGCGGCATCGGGCGCCGGGTAAATTACTCCGAAGCCCGCGAATGTGCATGGCAGGAGCGGCTTGCGCAAAAGGCTGACCTCGGACAAAACCAGGAGGAACCCACTGCATGGATCGTCGGCGGCTCGCTCATCCTCGCCGACATTTACTTCAACGGTAGCGGAGTCAAGCGCAACATACCGCTTGCCATGCGCTTCGCCTGCGAGTCCGAAGAACGTTTGGCAACGCTGGCGCTGCCGGACATCGCGAAACTCAACGGTTCACCTGGTGCTCATGGACCCTTCGAATTCTGCGACTATGCCGCGACAACCCTGACGATGAACTTCTGCAGTAGTTATGCATCCCAAATCGCGGATGACCGCAGAAGTCGTTACTACAACTCACTGAAATCCTCCATGACTCGGGAGCAACAGGCTGCTTTCGAAAAGCTACTTGCCGCCGAGAACGCATACATCAAGGCACATGCCTCCGAGGTGGACCAAGGCGGCACCATCCGCGGTATACGAACCATCGCCTCACAGGGCATCCTCAAAGATCTCTTTCACACGGAAATGGTTCACTTCGAGCGCCAGAAATGGCCCGTACTTTCTGAGAATCAAATCACCATGTCCGATGCCTTGCTGCATCGCGAATACGTGAAGAAGCTCCAGCAATTACGAACGCACACAAAGGAATCGACCGATGAGGGCGCCGTCACGGCGGGCCACCTTTCCAGCGTGGAAGAAACTTGGGAGACCTACCGCGATGCCTGGGTCGCATTTGCGCGCCTTCGCTATACTGCCGCAGTCGCTTTGATCCGTGCCGAAATCACCCTAGACCGGTATCGTTTGCTGAAAACCATCGAGTAACGGCCAGTAAGCGAGTGTAGCGCGACCTGCTTTGTGGGTCCGCGGTTCTTCCCGCCCGCCCCCGCCATTTCGGTTCACAACCTCTCGACGGCATCGCGCGCAGCGTCTTGGAGTGCGTGCGGCTCGACGCCGCCTTGGAATTCGGGAACAAGGATGAGGTGGAACGGGCACCAGAGGCAGTGGCGAGTGCGGAGAGCAGCGACGAGTGAAGAGTGCTAAGAGCAGTGGTTAGTGGTCAGTGGTTAGTGGCTAGCGGAACGACCAAAGATCGAAAATTCGAAAATCGCAAATCACCAATCGCTAAATCACCCAATGGCTCGATGACCCGATGACCCAATGATCCGATTCTCTTCGCCCCGATAGTCAGGAAAGATGCGGTATACTAGGTGTATGGCCACGATTGATATTGCCAGTCTCAGCTCGGAAGAACGGCTGCGGCTCTTGGATGAGCTTTGGGAGAGCCTGTCGCGAACGCCGGAGGCGATCCCCTTGACCTCTGCCCAGCGCGAGGAGTTAGACCGGCGGCTGGATGATCTGGATCGCGAGGGCCCCATCGGCATCCCCTGGGAAGACGTGCTTTGCCGGATTCGGGGCCGCACCCAGTGATGCAGCTTCTAATCCGAGCCGCCGCCGCGGCTGACGTTGAGGAAGCGTACTTGTGGTATCAACGGCAGCGGGCGGGACTGGGCGAGGAGTTTCTGGCGGCCGTGGACGCTGCCCTGCGTGACATCGCCACCCATCCGAAAGCCTACCCGGTGATCCATCGGGAAACAAGGCGAGCGCTTCTCCGCCGCTTTCCTTACGCCATCTTCTATCGCGTCTATGGCGAGACGATTATCGTTATTGCCTGCATGCACGGCCGCCGCGATCCCATCCGCTGGAAGAGCCGCACCTGAGGCCTCGGTTCCTTTTGAAAAGCAAGCGTCGCGCTACACTCGCTTGGCTCCGGCGCTACCTCACCACCTCCCGCCATTTCGGTTCACAACCTCTCGACGGCATCGCGCGCAGCGTCTTGGAGTGCGTGCGGCTCGACTCCGCCTTGGAATTCGGGAACCAGGATGAGGTTGAACGGGCACTAAAGGCAGTGACGAGTGCTGAAGGCAGTGACGAGTGACGAGTGACAAGTGACGAGCAAGCGGAACTAACGGCAGTGACGAGCGCGGAGAGCAGTGACGAGTGACGAGCAAGCGAAGCCAACAGCAGTGACAAGTGACGAGCAAGCGGCGACGGAAACCGCGCAAATCAAATCCATTATGATTTGCGTGCTGGTCTCGGAAGCTGCGTGAGAATGAGGGGGCGAAGGCGGCGTCGAGCCGCACGCACTCCAAGGCGCTTCGCGCGGCATTGAATCAGGCTGCCAGCCCGCCCGCTTCCCCACGTCCTACCAACTCAAAACTACCAGCGAGACACCCTGGGACGGCAGGCCGAAGTCGATTTCCAACCCATCCCCATGGGTGGTAAGCCAGCGTGGTGACTCCAGCATTTCAAGCTGGCCGGCGGCTTGGAGCTGCTCGTACTGCACCGGCGTGGGAGTAGATGGGGATCCCATCTGCTTCCACAAAGAATAGGAATTACTGTGATCGCGATCGATCCGGTAATGATGCAGGAGGACGCGCCCGCCCCGCGGCAAGCCGGCAAGGGTCAGATGTATCGGCGCGTCGACGCCTGCCATGTCGTCGTCCTGGTAATTCCACACCAGTACGGAAACTTCATGCAGGGAGGCGGCAGCAAGCGCGTCCACGTCCGATTGCCCGCGTACACCCTGACCAAGGATCGAATCCTGTCCCACGGCGCCGCTGCTCTCCACACTGACGCGCTCGCCGGCCATCAATCCCAACATGCGGAAGAGGTTGAGAATGGGTTTATCGACGCCGTTGGTGGCCAGCGTGCGGAAGCCTTCAAAATACGGTTGATTTTCAAATTCAAAGGCCCAGGTCAACACCCCTTCGATGTCAGCGTGACGGCGGTCGGCCAGCTTAAGAATGCTGCTCAAGGCCAAAGCCGTGTAGGCCGGGTACAAGGGACCGTTGCGGTAAGCGTTTTGGGGATTACCTTTGGCCGAGCACGCCGCGCAGCCTTCGGGGTCCGACTCGGTCAATACAATCGGCCGATTTTGAAATTCCGGGAACTCCGCAATCACCTGGAGCCCTTTGTCCACATCCTGAAGATGCCGCGCCAAGCCCATGCGCACGCGGCCCTCGGCGACTTCGGGGCGTCCCTTGGCGTGAAAGCTGATGAAGTCCAGCGGCGCGCCTTCCCGGCCGGTGGCGTAGTTCTTGCCGCGCGCACAATGGGCCAGGAATTGGCGCAGGAAGTTAGCCCCACCGGCGCTGGCTGGCCCCGTCGTGGCCGGACCTCCCACGCGCGCCCCGGGCAGCACCTTCTTTACCGCCTCGGCGGCGTAGTCGTAAAGTTGGTCATAATCCTCAGGCGAACCATGCCAATAAGAAATGTCGGGCTCGTTCCACACTTCCCAATACCACGATTCCACCTCATCACGGCCGTAGCGGGCCAGGCAGTGGGCAGCCCACTGGCGGACCAACTCACCCCAGCGCTGATAATCCTTGGGCGGGTAAGCCCAGCCCGTGTCAATGCCGCCCTGGGGCCACGTGTGCTGGTAGGGTTCAGGATGGATGGAAAGAGCCTTGGGCATAAAGCCGATTTCAACGAAGGGCTTCGCCTGGGCCCGAACGTAAGTATCAAGAATGCCGTCCACGATTGTCCAGTCGTAGATGGGATTTCCGGCCGCGTCCTCCGTGTAAGCGTTGGTCGAACCCCACTTCAAAGCCGGCGTGCCATCGCCGGTGGTCAGCAGGTTGTGAGTGCGGATGTAGACCGGCGTAGAACTGAGTGCGGCGAGTTCGGCGATCAGTTTGCGGCCGTTCGGCTGGGTCGTGTAATTGGGTTCGTCGTATCCGAAATAATTCCAGACCGGCTTGAGGGAGCCCAGTTTCTGAGTGGCGTTGACCCGGATGGAAACAGGCTGCTGGGCAAAACCGGCGATGGCAACCAGGGGAAAAAGGGCAACCAGCAGGAAGAGATGCGTGACAGGGGATGAATTGGAAACGATGGGCCGAACCACGACAATGTTGGTTGCTCTGGACACGAATCCTCCTCGGGGCCAGCTCAATATGCGCGTCGGAGACCCCCGGCGCTACGTTTTTCGGGCACCGATCATAATTCACTGCCGAGCCAAGCCAGGTCAATCTGGCCCCGAGTCCTGACGATAGCATACACGGTCCGGATGGCATAAATCTCATTCGGTAAACCGGGAAACGCCCCATATGGGTGTGGCGGAGTATCGAGAAGCGGCGACACAACATCGCCGCAAGGATGGGTTCTTTCGCCCCTCCGGGGCTCGCGGACTTTCTCGGACGCGTCACCCATAGCTCACGCTATGTGCTACGATCTATCGCCCGCCGGCTGACGGGCTCTGATGCTGAGCATGTAACACGGAAAGGGATTCGGGGCTGGGTGTAGCGAATCAGAAGGCAGGAGTCAGCATCCTGCCTACTGCCCGTCCCGACTCGTCGGGACTCGCAAAAGGCGCTCGCTGCCTATCCCGACCCGGTCGGGACTCGCAAAAGGCGCTCGCTGCCTACTGCTTAGTGCTTACTGTCCTCTGCAGTGCGGCCCGAAAATAGGGCAGGGTTTTGGCCAAGCCGGTTTCCAGACTGACGTGGGGCTCCCATCCCAACTTTTCCCGGGCGATGGTGATGTCCGGCTGGCGGCGCTGGGGATCATCCTCAGGCAGAGGTTCAAAGACGATCGGACTTTTGCTTTGCGTGGTCCGCAGGATCGCTTCCGCCAATTGCCGCATGGAAACTTCTTCCGGATTGCCCAAGTTGATGGGTCCGGTTTCTTGCGAGACCAGCAGCCGGTAGAGTCCTTCCACCAGATCGCTGACGTAACACAAGCTGCGGGTTTGGGTTCCCTTTCCGTATACGGTCAAGGGCTTGCCTTCGAGCGCCTGCACCATGAAATTGGGCAGGGCGCGGCCGTCCTCCAGGCGCATACGCTCACCGTAGGTGTTGAAAATCCGCACGATGCGCACCCGGACGCCGTGCTCGCGGCGATAAGCCATGCTGATGGCCTCCGCGAACCGCTTGGCTTCGTCGTAGACGCTACGCGGACCGATGGGGTTCACGTGTCCCCAGTATTTCTCCGGCTGCGGACTGACCTCCGGGTCGCCATAGATTTCCGAGGTGGAGGCCAGCAGGAAGACGCTCCCCTGCGCTTTCGCCAATCCCAATGCATGGTAAGTTCCCAGCGCTCCCACCTTGAGGGTGTGAATGGGGTGGCGAGCGTAGTCCTTGGGACTGGCCGGTGAGGCAAAGTGCAAAATGTAACTGAGCGGGCGGGGAGGGAAGAGGGGTTGCCCAGGGATTTCGGCAAGCAGGGCGGGCAAGTCAATGGGCAGGGTCACGTCGTGAAATACGAAGCGGAAATGCGGATGGGCGAAAAGATGCTGGATGTTCTCCTTGCGCCCGGTTATGAGATTGTCGAGGCAAATCACCTCGTGGCCCTCGGCCAGAAGACGGTCGCACAGATGCGAGCCTAGAAAGCCCGCTCCGCCCGTGACCAGGGTCAAAGACCGAGGATTTTCACTGGGCGAGGAAGTTGGCATAGGGGTTCCTTTGCGGGCATGTCCTGCGTGGTTCAACTTAGGCAGTGCCTGGGAATTAACGTTTCTTCAGCCTGTCATGCAGCGGTGATTCCCGCATGGGTGCGCGGACTCGCAGGCTTATCCGCCTCGCGGCCTATGGAGATGTATTCGAAGCCGGCTTGGCGGACGGTAGCGGGGTCGTAGATGTTTCTGCCGTCCACGATCACGGGGACTTCCATGAGGTCGCGCAGGCGCCGGAGGTCGAGCTGGCGGAATTCTTCCCACTCCGTAAGCAGAAGCAGGGCCTGGGCTCCGCGCGCGGCTTCGTAGGCCGACGGGCAGTAGGTGAGGCGCTCCGTGGTGGCGGGAAATACGTGCTGGGTGTTCGCCATAGCCTCCGGATCGTACAGGCGCAGGTGGCATCCCTCCTCCAGCAAGGCTTGGATGATCTTCAGACTCACCGCTTCCCGAATGTCGTCGGTGCCGGCCTTGAAAGCCAATCCCAGAACTCCCAGGGTCTTCCCGCGCAGCGTCCACAGGGCCTCGTGCACCTTGCGCAGGAAGACGTCCACGCGGCGCTGGTTGATACGCTCCACTTCCTCGAGGAGGGAGAAATCCACCCCGTGCTCCTCCGCCAGGTAGATGAAGGCGCGCAAGTCCTTGGGGAAACAGTAGCCTCCGTAGCCGATTCCGGCGTCCAGAAACTGCGGCCCAATGCGCGAATCCAGGCCGATGCCACGGGTTACGGCGGTAACATCCGCGCCTACCTTCTCGCACAGGTCGGAAACCATGTTGATGAACGATATCTTCATGGAAAGAAAGGCATTAGCGGCGTG
>Ga0326727_10020916_pt1 | contig 12915 bp, 8 predicted proteins | sample MB2enrmetagenome_FD_207643 | JGI IMG/M metagenome (GOLD analysis project Ga0326727, IMG submission 207643) | Lab enriched peat soil microbial communities from McLean, Ithaca, NY, United States - MB29MY | ecosystem: Environmental > Terrestrial > Soil > Wetlands > Peat | place: USA: New York...
AGACGAACTCGCTCGACAGGAGACTGTCGAGTGCGCCTCAAAACGGCACGCAACCGAACGGGCGGAAAACCGCATTTGATTCACAGCCTCTCAGGGGTCAACAAAGACGATAGCCGCGGATGCACATTCGCGGGATTACGCGGCCAGGCGACAGGAGGCAGCGATTTCGGGCTACGCCGCCTGCCGGCATTATCCCGGTGGATCGGCTTTCTGGCAAAGCACCCCATTTCGGGGGAGGCAGTTTTGCAGCGTTGCGGGTAGGCAATGGCCGGACGCGGACGCTGCACGTCGCGTAGAGTTCACCCAGCGTGCGATGCGCCGGCAGCCCCGCAGGGACGACAGTTGCAGCGCGTCTTATCATTAGCGCTCCTTCGGGGCTTTGGGACATCGGGGGGCCTGTTCCCAGGGGCTTACGCCCCTGGCTCGGGACTCCTCTCGCTCTGCGGCTCTGAGACCCAAGAGCGGAAGTTTTCAATGCAGCGGTGCCACTGACAACTGACAACCGACGACTGACAGCCGACAACCGCCCCTGATCTTTCGTCCGGGAAAATGCCGAAACCCTTAGAGACACTATTGTTTCGTAGCAGACATGGCTTTCGGCTCTTCACTCGGCAGGAGCGGATATCGCGACGACCGGCGCCGCCGGCTGCTCGTCGAGGAGCGTGCTGCCGGTACCGGGCAACCGGCCCGCTCCGAATCCACCCATACGGCGGGTGCCGATGGCCCGGGCACCATGCGCAGCACGGTCGCGCACAAGTCGGAGAACTATGGGGATGCCGAGTTCCTCGCTGAGCAGCCCGGGCTGAGCGACCTCGTACCGCGGCGGTTCTCGACAGTGGCCGCGATTTTCCTGCTGGGATTGGCGGGGATCGGCGGACTGCTGGCATTGGACACTTATTGTCCAGGAGGCATTTCCCCCCAAATCCCCAAATCCCCAAATCCCCAAATCTCTGCCTTTGACCTGGCGGCTGCCGGGAGCCTGGCGCGATGGTTTTCCGCGCTTCTGCTGTTGGGTGCCGCGGCGGTCGCCCTGTTGGTCTACAGCATCCGCCGCTACAAGGTACACGATTACCAGGGCCGCTATCGGATCTGGGTGTGGGCGGCTGTGTGCTGCTTTCTCGTGGCCACGGATACCGCCGCCCCGCTGCACGGCGCCTTCAGCGAGTTGATGACGGCCCTGGCAGGCACGCGGCTGCTGGGCGACGGATCGATCTGGTGGATCGTGCCGGCCGCCTTGCTGCTGGGCGCGGTAGGGTCGCGGCTGTTGGTAGACATGTGGGAATGCCGCTCGTCCAGCGGACTGGCGATACTGGCCTTGGGCTGCTACGCCGTGGCCGTTGCTGCCCACTACGGCTGGCTGGGGCCGCACGCGGCGGGCGCCCGGGCCGGGCTGCTTGTGGATCACGGGGCCCGCATGACCGGCCACCTGCTGCTGCTGACCGCAATGGGATGGCATGCACGGCACGTGCTGCTGGATGCCCAAGGCCTGCTCCCGCGGCGCCAGGCCCAGTCCGGGACTGCCGCCGACGAGGACGCCGAAGGAGCACCGGGCCAGGAGGCCGGCGATGGTCCAGCGGCGGACGCTTGGGTGGCAGTGGATCCGCCGCACGGAATAGGGCAACCCGTGCTGCGGCGGGTTGGCGCCAGCGGTCTGCCCGGCACATTGGCCGCCGCGGCTGGTGTGCCGTCCGTTCCGGCCCCGTTGGCCACCAGCGGGGCGCCCGCTTACCGGGCGCCCTCTAGCGGGTGGCCAGGCCAAACGACGGCAGCGTCAACGGTTGGCAGGAGCCAGCCTGTGAGCGCTCCCCCGCCCGCGGCCTTGCCCTCGTCCAGCCGTAAGCTCACCAAGCTGGAGCGGAAGGCCATGAAGAAACGCCTGCTGGAAGCACGGTTGCAGCGCCAACAGCGGGGCTCTTAGGGTTTGGGTCTTGGGCCTAAGGTCTTAGGGTTTACTTTCAAACGTCCAAGGCCAAAGACCCAAGGCCCAAGACCTTCCTCCCTGCCGTAGACACTCCGGGCGGAATCGGGAATAATGTTGAAGCGATAGGCTGCGGGCCATCCTTCTGAGGGAGTCGGCGTAGCCCTGTCGCGACCTGCTGACCCTGCCTCATGACCGTTCGCACGCGATTCGCCCCCAGTCCGACAGGATACCTGCACATCGGCGGCGTGCGGACCGCGCTCTTCTGCTGGCTCTTCGCGCGGCGGCACGGCGGCCAGTTCATCCTCCGCATCGACGACACGGACCAGGAGCGGAACGTCCAAGAGGCCCTGGCCCCGATCCTGCACGGCCTGCGGTGGCTGGGCCTGGACTGGGACGAGGGGCCGGAAGTGGGTGGACCTTACGCCCCCTATTATCAATCCCAGCGGGGCGACCGGTATCAGGCGGCGGTCGAGAAGCTGCTCGCCAGCGGGGCGGCCTACTATGACTACGCCATGCCCGAGGAGATCCAGGCCGAGCGGCAGGCGGCCGAGGCCCAGAAGCAGTCGTTTGTCTACAGCCGCCGCTTCGCGGCCGAGACGGCGGCCGACCGCGCCCGCTTCGAGGCCCAGGGCCGCCGCGGCGTGGTCCGCCTCAAGATGCTCCGCGAGGGCTCCCTGGTGATCGACGACCTCGTGCGCGGCAAGGTCGAGGTCCAATGGGCCCGCGAGCAGGACCACGTCATCCAACGGGCCGACGGCTCCTGCCTCTACCACCTGGCCAACGTCGTGGACGACCACGATTTCCGCATCACCCACGTGATCCGGGCCGAAGAGCACCTCTCCAACACGCCGCGGCAGATATTCATCGCCCGCGGGCTCGGCTACGACTTGCCCCAGTACGCCCATCTGCCGTTCGTGGCGGAGCCGGGCAGCAAGACCAAGCTCAGCAAGCGGAAGCTGGACAAGTACCTGAAGAACCCCGATTTCGCCCAGCTCATGAAGCACGGCCGCAAAGTGGCCGAGGCGCTGCGGCTGGCCGTCGACCCCGACACGTTCAACCCGGTGGTGACCGCCTTCTACGAGCAGGTCGGCTACCTGCCCGACGCGGTAATCAACTACCTGGCCCTGTTGGGCTGGTCGCTGGACGACAAGACCGAGGAGCTTTCTCGCCGGCAGTTGATCGAGAGTTTTTCGCTGGAGCGCGTGAACAAGGCGGCGGCCAGCTTCGATCCCGCCAAGCTCTGGGCCTTTCAGCTTCGCCACATGCAGCGGCTGCCGATCGCCGAGAAGGCGGTGCTGGTCGCGCCCTACGTCCAGCGGGCCGGCCTCGTGCCCTCGCCCCTGCCGGACGACCTCCGGCGGAAGGTGGAGCACGTGGTCGCCGCCGCCGGCGACCGTATCAAAACGGCCGGCGACATCTTGGATTTCGATTACTTTTTCCTGCCCGACGACCGCCTGCACTACGATTTCAAGGCTCTAAAGAAATGGCTTTGTCGGCCGGGTGCCGTCGAGCGGCTGGCGAAGTACCGTGCCTGGCTGGCGAGTGTCGAGCCGTTCGACGCCGCGCACCTGGAAGAGCCGACGCACGCCTTGGTCCGCGGCGAAGGCGAATCCGGCGGCGACATCCTGCACGGGGCGCGGCTGGCCCTGACCGGTAGCTCGGTCGGCCTGGGGCTGTTCGACAGTCTCGCCATCCTCGGCAAGGAACCATGTCTGGCCCGAATCGACCGGCTGCTCCGGCACCACGGAAGCCATTGTTCCTAAAGGATTTGCGCCGATGGCCGCGAGACCTGTCCGGCAGTCGTTTCCGGGATTCAGAATCGACTAATGATAGAACCCGCACAGCGGCTAAAATACTCCTGGTGGCCGAACACGAACGGTTGGTTTTCGAGAAGCAGGGGAGGATAGCATGGCAGTCTACGCAGTTTGGAACAACAAGGGGGGAGTTGGAAAAAGCTACTTGACGTTTCAGGTCGCCAGTGGGTACGCGAAAGCGCACCCGGACCAGAAAGTGCTGGTGGTGGACATGTGTCCGCAGGCCGACTCATCAAGCATGCTCTTGGGCGGTATTGAGAACGGCGAACAGCAGTTAGAGGAGATTTGCGGCGCAACGCCGCGCACCACAATCGCCGGCTATCTCCGCGAGCGAATCACCAGCCCCTACGTCGATCCGCACGTCGGCGCGACCTACGTCCACCGCCTTCATGCCCGCAACCAACAGATACCCGGAAATCTCTACCTTGTGGTGGGGGATTACGAGCTGGAGCTGCTCGCCCCGCGCGTTCGCAGTGCGGCAGCGACTGGCCCAGACGATGGCTGGGCGAAGGTCCACCAGTGGGTGTCCAACTTGATCAACGACGTGAGACAAAGCTGGAACACGGACCAGATTACCGTCTTTATCGACTGCAATCCGAGCTTCGGGATCTATACGGAGCTTGGCCTCTCTGCTGCAGAGCGCCTCGTCATTCCCTTCTCGGCCGACGGCTCGTCGAAGCGTGCAGTCCGGACCTTACTGGCGCTGCTTTACGGCACGACGCGGCTTCTCGGTGGCGAGCGCTCGGAGTTCGTTCGCTACTCCGAGCAGTTCAACCTGCGCGTGCCAAAGATCTACTGCTACGTGGGCAACCGGCTGACGCAATACCGCACCTCGGCCAGGGCGTTCCGCACCGTCGTAAACGCCATCGGCAACGAGATCTGGTCAATTTGGCAAATCAGCCCCGGGTCGTTTCACGTTCACCCCGCCGGCACGCCGTCGCCAGTGGATCGGAAGACTTTTCGCCGGATGTTTCAATTCGAGGTCGTCGATCAGAATACGGCGTCCGTCGTATCCAGTGCCCTCGGAATCCCCGTCGTAAATCTTTTTCCGGGACAACACGACTTCGGCGGGAGGTCTCATCGGGTGAACAAGTCGCAGTTGGACAAGCAGGTGCCGAACGTCAGCAATCTCGTGGCAATGATCGAGTGAAAGACGGGGCGGATGAGCAGCAAGTACGAGATCATCATTTACTGGAGTGAAGAAGACGGGGCCTTCCTTGCGGAGGTCCCCGAGCTGCCGGGTTGCATGGCGGACGGCCAGACTTACCAGGATGCGCTCACGAACGTCGAGCGGGTCATCCAGGAGTGGGTCGAGACGGCCAAAGAACTCGGGCGCCCCGTCCCCGAACCAAAGGGCCACCTGCTGTTCGCCTAGGTGAACCATGCCCTGAAAGGAATCCCCCATGAGCATCCCCGAACCCGGCTCGACGCCGGTCGATTTCATCCGCGAGATCATCAATAGCGACCTGGCCGGCGGGCGCTACGACCGCGTACACACGCGGTTCCCCCCCGAGCCCAACGGCTACCTGCACATCGGCCACGCCAAGTCGATCTGCCTGAATTTCGGCATCGCCCGCGACTACGGCGGCCTGTGCAACCTGCGGTTCGACGATACCAATCCCTGCAAGGAAGACGTCGAGTACGTGGATTCGATCATGGAGGACGTCCGCTGGCTGGGCTTCGACTGGGAAGACCGCCTGTACTACGCCTCCGGCTACTTCCAGCAGCTCTACGACTGGGCGGAGCAAATGATCCTGGCGGGCCGGGCCTACGTCTGCGACCTGTCGGCCGACGAGGTCCGCCAGCACCGCGGCACCTTGACCGAACCGGGCCGCGACAGCCCCTACCGCGACCGCTCGATCGAGGAAAACCTGGACCTGTTCCGGCGGATGCGGGCCGGCGAGTTCCCCGATGGCTCCCGCACGCTCCGCTCGAAGATCGACATGGCCTCGCCCAACCTCAACATGCGCGACCCGGTCATGTACCGCATCCTGCACGCCTCGCACCACCGCACGGGCGACGCCTGGTGCATCTACCCGACCTATGACTACACCCACGGCCAGTCTGACTCGCTGGAAGGGATCACGCACTCGATCTGCACGCTGGAGTTCGAGAACCACCGGCCGCTCTACGACTGGTACGTCGAGAAGCTGGGGATCCACCATCCGCGGCAGATCGAGTTCGCCCGCCTCAACCTGACCTACACCATGATGAGCAAGCGGCGGCTGCTGGAGCTCGTGAAGGAGGGCTTCGTCCGCGGCTGGGACGACCCGCGCATGCCCACCATCTGCGGCCTGCGCCGCCGCGGCTACACGCCCGAGGCCATCCGCAACTTCTGCGCGCGGATCGGCGTGGCCAAGGTGGACAGCGTGATCGACATCGCGCTGCTGGAGCATTGCCTCCGCGAGGACCTCAACCGGCGGGCCGCCCGGGTGATGGCCGTGCTGCGGCCGCTGCGGCTGGTGATCGAAAACTACCCGCAAGGCCAGGCGGAAGACCTCGACGCCGTGAACAACCCCGAGGACGCGAGCATGGGCACTCGCAAGGTCCCCTTCGGCCGCGAACTCTGGATCGAGCAGGACGATTTCCGCCTGGAGCCGCCCAAGGGCTATTACCGCCTGTCGCCGGGCAAGGAAGTCCGGCTCCGCTGGGGATACCTCGTCACCTGCACGGGCGTGGAGAAGGACGCCAAGACCGGGCAGGTGACCGCCGTCCGCGCGACTTACGACCCGGCGACCCGCGGCGGCAACACGCCCGACGGCCGCAAGGTGAAAGGCACCATTCACTGGGTCTCGGCGGCCCACGCCGTGCCGGCCGAGGTGCGGCTCTACGAGCACCTCTTCACCAAGCCCAACCCGGACGAGGTCGCCGCAGGCCAGGACTACAAGTCGAACCTCAACCCGGCTTCGCTGGAGACGTTGGCCGGCTGCCGGCTGGAGCCGGGCCTGGCCGCGGCCAAGCCGGGCGACCGCTTCCAGTTCGAGCGGCTGGGCTATTTCGCGGTCGATCCCGACTCGGCCTCCGGCAGCCTGGTCTTCAACCGCACTGTCTCGCTGCGGGACACCTGGGCCAAAATCGAAAAGGGGCAGAAGTAAGCCAGCCGCTTGCGGCTTCGCAAGGCCCGTCGCACAGGTTATGCTGGAGCGCAGCCGGAGAAGACCATGATTCGACAGGCCGCGCGAGCGTTGGGGATCCTCGCACTGGCAGCCGGGGTGTGGGCGGCGGGCGGGTGGCCGACGGAAGCCGCGGGGTCTCCGCCGCCGGCCGGCCCGGCTCCAGCCCGCTGGGTCTTCCAACCCGCCGAAGTCACACTCGATACAGTACCCGCCCCACCGGCCAGCATGTCCGTGTGCGGCTTCCGGCTGGTCGCTTGCGACGCGGGACCACAACTGGCCGTGATGGAACCGGCGGCCATGCTCGCGAGCCTGGAAGCGGGCGAAGAGGTAGCGGTCGCCCTGCCGGTCCAGTGCGCCGCCAGGCCATCGAGCGTCTCGGCAGAAGTGATGCTCGTGGACGGCAACGCGGCCGAAGTCAGCCTCTCGCTCGGCGACGAAAAAAGGGGACAGGCACCGTTTGCCGGAACGGCCCGGAGGGTGCTTCGCACAAATGGTGCCTGTCCCCTTTTTCCTCAGTCCGGCCGGCCGCTGCGGCTGGACGCGGCCGGCGCCGGCGGCAGCGCGAAGATCGTCATGCGCATGAAAGCGGTAGCGGGCACGGCCGGGGCGGCCGTCCGCTGGCGGAGCGTGCAGTTGACCGCCGCAGGCCGCACGCTGGACGTGCCGCTAACGCTCCCGGCGACGCAGTTGGGCAGCGGCCCGCCGGCCGTGCTGCCGCCGCTCCGCCCGGCGATCCAACGTGAACTGGTCGAGTGGGATTGGCGGATGCAGGACGGCATCGGCACGCCACGCGAGCCTGCGACCTACGCAGAGGCTATCGGGCAGACGTTGCGGCGGGGCGAGCGGTTGTTGGCCGATCTGCGGGCCGCCGGTGTGCCGCTGGATGCGGAGGCGGCCCGTTGGAAGTCGCTCTCCGCCCGCTGGCAGGCCCTTTCCGCAACTGCCGAGCCGGCGGCCTGGGAAGCCCTGTGGCGGGAAGTCCACGCCACTCGCCGCCGCATCGCCTTGAGCAATCCGCTGGCCCAAGTGCCGCGGTTGGCCTTCGTCAAACACGTCCCCGCCACCTTCAGCCACCAGTTGACGCAGTATCAGTCCAACTGTGCCCGGCCGGGCGGCGGGGTCTTCGTGCTGGAACGCCCCGCCACGGGCATGGCGTCGTGCCGCCAGCTCGCCACCGCGCTTCCGCCCGGCAGTTTCCAACACCTGGATGTCTCTTGGGACGGCCAGCGGCTGCTCTTTGCCTACTGCCGTGCGGACACCGCCCCGCCGGACCGCGAGAAGTGCCTCGACCGGCACTTCCACCTGTACGAGGTCCGTGCCGACGGCTCCGGCCTCCGCCAGCTTACCGACGGCCCTTACGACGATTTCGCGCCCCGCTACCTGCCGGGCGGGAAGATCGTGTTCGTCTCCACGCGGCGGGGCGGCTACCATCGCTGCGGCCGCGGTCCCTGCAACGTGTATACGCTGGCCCTCTGCGACGCCGACGGCGGCAATCCGCACACCATCTCGTTCCACGAGACGCACGAGTGGGACCCGGCCGTCTTGGACGATGGCCGCATCGTTTACACCCGCTGGGATTACGTCGACCGCGACGCCGTACACTACCAGCAGCTTTGGTCGGTCCGGCCGGACGGCAGCGACGTGCGGATCTTCTACGGCAATTACACGACCAACCCGGTGGGCGTGTGGGAGGCCCGGCCTGTGCCCGGCTCGCCGCGGGTCATGGCCACCGCCGCCGCCCATCACGCCATGACGGCCGGCTCGATCATCCTGCTGGACGTGGCCCGCGGGCTGGACGGCCTGCAGCCGATCACCCGGCTCACGCCCGACGCCCAATTCCCTGAAAGCGAGGCCAAGCTTGCGGGCTGGGGCGGCTCCGCCGTTGCGACCCGCGAGGAGCGACGCTGGCCGGGCCACTGCTACCGCTGTCCCTATCCGCTCTCCGAAAAATATTTCTTCGCCTCCTATAGTTTCGACACCTTGCTCGGCGAGCCGCTACAGAACCCGGCGAACATGTTCGGCCTATACCTGGTCGACGCCTTCGGCAACAAGGAGTTGCTCTACCGCGATCTGAACCATTGCAGCCTCTGGGTCATGCCGCTGGCGGCCCGCCCGACGCCGCCGCAGGTGCCGTCGCTGGCCGGGGACTGTCCCAGTTTTCGCGGGCGCCGCGCGGGCACCGAAGCGCAGCTTTGGTCGGCCGTGGTCGACGAAAATGGGACCGGGTACCCTCCGGGTGCCCTCGAGGCGGGCGCTGCGCGGCCGGAGGGAACGTTCCTGCTGCGGGACGTTTACCAGGCCTGGCCGGCCTTGCCGCCGGGCACGATCCGCCGGCTGCGAATCACGCAGGTCCTGCCCAAAACCACGCCGCACATCAACGATCCGACGGTGGGCATCCCCAACGCCTCGCCCGGCCGCCAGGTCTTGGGCACCGTGCCGGTCGAGGCCGACGGCTCGGCCTATTTCCGCGCCCCAGCCCGCATCGCGCTGGCCTTCCAGGCGCTGGACGGCCTGGGGCAGGCCGTGCAGACGATGCGCAGCCTGACCTACTTGCAACCGGGCGAGGTTTGCTCCTGCGTCGGCTGCCACGAGCGGCGGACGACCGCCCCGCCGCCCGGCCCCATGCCCCTGGCCCTGGGGCGCGAGCCCTCGGCCATTCAGCCTGGCCCCGACGGCTCGAAACCGCTGAGCTACCCGCTCCTCGTGCAGCCGCTCTTGGACAAGAAGTGCGTCTCCTGCCACAGCCTCGAGCGGCCCGAGGGGAAGGTCGTTTTGACCGGCCAACTGCAGGGGGCGTACACGGCATCGTACAACGCCCTGGCGCCGCGGGTGCCCTACTCGGCCTGGGGCGGCGGCATCGACGCCGGCTCGCCCACCGTGCCCGACCGCCTCGGCGCCCGCGGCAGCCGCCTCATGGCCCTGCTCCTGGCCGGCCACGAGGGCGTGGTGCTCGCGCCGGACGAGATCGAGCGTTTGGCCACCTGGATGGACACCAACGTGCTCTTCTACGGCACCTTCGACCCGGCCGACCAGCGCCGCCAGCAGCGCGGCGAGCGGATCAAGGGCCCGGCCCGCGAGTAGTGTAGTGTATCATCGTCGAGGGAACGTACTTGGGGCCGTTCTTGCGTGCCACTGGCTCTGCCAGTGCCCTTGATCACAAGGAACCCCCGCACTTGCAGAGCCAGTGGCACACCCGCGGAGCGTAAGGGGTACCCAGCCCCAGTTGCTGCATCGAGTCAGCATCGAACTACAGGCGGACGGCACTCATTGAGAATCGCCTGCACCGGCTCGGCCGGCCGTGGAGAGGCGATTGTACTCAGCCTCCTCGGCCGCCATTTCGGCATCCATCGCTTCGCGATTCGCATGGTAATACGTGATTGCAGCGTGGACCTGCGCCATGGTCAGGTGCCCGTACTGGTCGGCGATTTCTTCGGGGCTACGCCCCATCTTGTACCAGCCGGCAATACGCAGCACGGAGACGCCCGTCCCGGCAATGCAGGGACGCCCGCCGCAAACGCCCGCAGTTTGTTCGATCAGCGTTCCAATGTCGGTTACCGCGGCCATAATCACCCTCCCGAAGTTCGCCCCTTGTTTCATTCTAATCCCGTTGGGGGGACGGAGCAACGGGGGTGTGGGCGATGGGAGCCACCGCGATCCTGTCATCGCGAGCATGTCGCCGTCCCGGCGGCCTGCCGCCTGCGCATATCGGCGAGCACGTCTGCCGCGCTGCGCGTGCTCGTCCGCCCGGCACGCAGTGCTTCTGATCGACGTTGCAGTTCCCTCGAGAATTCGCCACCTGATACGGTTGCACGGCAACCGGGATCAGCGGCGCTGGGAAGGGATTCTTTGGAGTCGGCCGCCAGGCTGCGAGCTAAAGCCGCAGCCACGGAGGCGCGGTCCTCAGGAGGCAAGCCCAGCGATTCTTGCATGATTTCTTCACGTTGCAGCATGATGGGGCCCTCGCTTTGGTCCATTATATGTGATTGTCCCACCCCACCCTCGTCCAGGGGGCCCCCTTCCGGCCGAAATAAAGCCGAAGGCTGGCCTTCTTGGGGCCCTCGGGGGGACAGTCCGGGCGCCTTCACTGCCGCCCGGGCCGCAGCGGCGCGGCCGCAGCCGCCTACTCGCCAATCTTCCCCGCAGGCTCATCGGTTGGCGATCCCCATTCAGCGTCGAAACCTTCTCTTAGTCGCCGAAGAACTGCGGCGCGGTTCATTCCGTTCGCTTGCTCGTATGCGTTTGCAATGTGCTTGGCTAAATCGACCAGCAGTATCCCCCAGCTTGCTGGATCGCTCCAGAGGCCGGTAGCGAGCGACACGTGCTGCCTCCCACCCGCTACCCAGACTCGCAGCAGCTCGATGGCGCGCGCATCGTCGGCCGCGGGGCCCGGGATCGGAAGTTGCCTAGAGTCTGTATCCATTGCAAGCCTCACTCAGGCAGCCCTATGACGGATGTAGCTTCGGGGCACCGTCAGCCAACGACAATCGCCCCCCAGACCACACCCTCCCCAGAACAACCAACCTCGCCGGCCTTCCCGCGTCCCCAGTTTAGCTGTGTCCGCCGCCGTGCGTCAAGAACCGGGCGACCGTCGACGCCACTGGCGGGGCTGCTCAGCGGCGGCCCGCGGCGGGATTCTCCGGAAGGCTGACCGGCCTGCGTCCCCAGGCTGCAGAATGACTGTATGGCATTCTGCCACACAGTCGGCTATAAGTGCATGGTAGGCTGCCAACTCCAGACGCAGGTCCAGACATGTCCACCCACGCCTCGGCCAACGACGCCCGACTGAACTTCCGCCTGCCCACGGAACTGAAGCAGACCATCAAGGAGGCCGCTGCCCGGATGGGGCAGTCGGTCAGCGATTTCGCCGTTTCCACGCTTGTCGAGACGGCCCGGAGTGTGATTCAGCAAGGCAGCGCGACCCGGCTGTCCCGGAAGGATCGTGACGTTTTCCTCGCGCTCCTGGACGACAAAGATGCCCGCCCTAATCAAGCCCTAGCGGCTACCGCCAGAAAGTATAAGAGGCGCCGTGGCTGAAACACCGCATCCCGATTGGGACATCCAAAGGCATCTGAAATACGGCTTCGTGCCGCTGCAGGACGACCGCCGCCACCTGTTCTTGCCGATGCAGATCGTCCGACAGTTGAAGCTGCCGCCACTATGAGCGGCCCGTGCTGTCGGCAGCCCTCTCCAACACAGAAAGTGGAGAACAGACCCGCCTGCGGCCGCCGTCGCGCCTTGTTGACAGCACAGCATCCTCCGGCTAGGCTGGCAGCATTTGCAGGCGGTTACTTTCCTTACGGAGGTTCCTGAGATGGCGGAGAGAGCAGCACCCAAGCGACGCGCCTCGCGGCAAGTCATGGCCGAATTGGTGGCCGATGCCGAGAAGACCGTGGCCGAGCGGAAGGAGAGCGAGGCCAAGCCGGAGGAACGCATCGCGGCCAAGGCCGTCGGCGAGGCGGTGGCGGTGGCCGACGCGCTGTCCAGCGAGGGCGTGGTCCGCTTGATCGGCGAGCTGAAGTCGACGATGCTTCGCACGCTCACCCAACTTTCCGATCGACTGGAAGAGGAAATCGGCAAGTACAGCCGCGTCTGCCGCGCCATCGCGGCCAAAGACAGCGAGCTGGAGGAGATCTACGAGATCCAGCGTTCGGCATCGACGCTCTTGGCCTTCCTGGAAACGCACCAGCGCAAGCAGGAGGAAATGGAGCGCAACCTCCAGGCGGAGAAGGACCAGTTGCAGCACGAGATCGAAACCACGCGGGCCGAGTGGGAGAAGGAGCGCCGGCAGCACGAACAAGAGACCAAAGAGCGCGATGCCGCGGAGCAGAAGCGCCGCCAGCGCGAGCTGGAAGAGTACAAGTACACCTTCGCCCGCGAACAGCAGCTCGCCCGCGACCAGTCGGGCGACGAGCTTGCCGTGGCCCAAAAGGAGTGGGCGGAGCGCAAATCCCAACTGGAGCGCGAGTGGGGCGAGCGAGAAAAGGCGCTGCTTGCCGGCGAGCGGGAATTGGCGGAGCTTCGCGCCCGCACCGCAGCCTTTGCGCAAGAGCTGAAGGCCGCGACC
>Ga0326727_10020917_pt1 | contig 12915 bp, 9 predicted proteins | sample MB2enrmetagenome_FD_207643 | JGI IMG/M metagenome (GOLD analysis project Ga0326727, IMG submission 207643) | Lab enriched peat soil microbial communities from McLean, Ithaca, NY, United States - MB29MY | ecosystem: Environmental > Terrestrial > Soil > Wetlands > Peat | place: USA: New York...
AGCCTGGTGAAGTTCCTGCAAATCCAGAGGTTTATTGAAGTAACTGTCAATGAGGCCGGCATCGACCGGGAGCTCGTTCAGCTGAAATGCCGTAAGAAGAAAGATGACGGTGTCCGGCTGCCTTTCGCGAACCGTCCTGGCGATCACGAGGCCATCCAGATCCGGCAGCCTGTAATCCAAAAGGACTACGTCGAACCCGGATTTCTCGATCTGAGCGAGAGCCTCATTCCCGGTAAAGACAGGCTGGACCTCAAATCCCCATTTTGAAAGAGAAGAGGCCAGCGACCAGTTCAGCAACTTGTCGTCTTCGACCACCATCACATTGATATCTTCTCTTTCCATAACACTTTCCCTGGACGGCAAGAATGCAACTCGCTTGCCAACTTTCGCAGCACTCTGCCGGCGCTGGCGCGTTTTCCCGTTAAGTGCACTGGAACAAAGGGATAGAATCATCAGGGAACCGTTTTTTTGCCCCGCCTGTGGAACGGGCGCCCTGTGCCAATGCGCCGCAGCGGGTTATAGCCCCCGAAATCATTCAAAATCACCAGCCGGAGGGGGCGCCGTTCAGGCTGAATCACCCGAAGATTCTTTTTTGGCTGCGGCCCCCCCAAGGCGAAGCTCGCGAACAGGTATTGCCTCCGTGATCAAACGGGATTAGAGTAGTTGTTTTTGATTATCAATCGGTCCTCGCGCAAATCACATTCTGGAGGAAATTGTGGGAGAATCTGATCGAGGCGAAATTCAAGTGGCCAGCCATTTATGCAAGGGATGCTCCCTGTGCATTGCGGCATGTCCTTCCGGGGTTCTGATCCAGGGCACGGTTTTGAATCGCCAGGGATATTATGCAGTTTCCTATAAAGGATCGGGATGTACCGGCTGCAGCATCTGCTTCTACGTCTGTCCGGAACCGGGTGCGATAACGGTTCTTATTCGTAAGCTGAAAAAGACTAAACCAGCGGCGTAGGAAAAGACCGTGACAGGCTGCTCCATTCCCCAATTCAGCCGTTCTCCATAACGCGAAGGGCTGGGGGATGGAGCAGCCTGTTACCGTATTTCCCTGCATCCTGACAGGAGTCGATTGATGCGCCATCTATGTAAAGGGAACGAGGCGGTTGTGCGAGGGGCAATAGCCGCGGGATGCAAAGCTTACTTCGGCTACCCGATAACCCCGGCGAGCGAAATCGCCGAGCAGGCTTCCGTGCTCCTGCCGGAAACCGGCGGGATCTTTGTCCCGGCGGAGAGCGAAATCGGCGCCATCCAGATGACTTTCGGCGCGGCTTCGGCCGGAGTCAGGGCGATGACAGCGTCTTCCGGGCCGGGGATCAGCCTGATGCAGGAAGGGATTTCCTATATGGCGGGAGCCTCGCTCCCCGGCGTGATCGTCGACGTCATGCGCGCCGGTCCCGGGCTCGGAAATCTTGGCGTTGAACAATCCGACTATCTCCAACTGGTCAAAGGTGGGGGACATGGCAGCTATCATACGCCGGTGTTCGCGCCCAACAGTGTCCAGGAAATGTGTGATCTGACCATGCACGCCTTCGAAGTGGCCGATCGGTACCGAACGCCCGCGATCGTACTTGCCGATGGCGCGTTGGGACAGATGATGGAGCCGATCGTGATTCCTGAAACGGCGCCGAAGGAGCCCGATAAACCCTGGGCCGTGGTCGGCAACGCCGCGACCCGCAAGAACCTCATCACCTCCATTTATCTCGAGCATGCAAAACAGGAAATCCTCATCACGGAACTCGAAAAGAAATATGCGGAAATCGAGAAAAAAGAGGTCCTGTGGCAGGAGGTCCAAACGGAGGATGCCGAGCTTCTGATTGTCGCCTATGGAATCAGCAGCAGGATCGCGCGAGCCGCCGTCGAGCTTGCCCGCGAGGGGGGCACACATGTGGGATTGCTTCGGCCCATCAGCCTGTATCCATTTCCCGCGACCCGGCTGAGGCAACTGGCCGGGAAGGCCTATTCGATCCTGGTCCTGGAACTCAGCAGCGGTCAATTGATAGAGGATGTCCGTCTGCACGTCGGCGGGATCACGCCGGTGCGACTCCTCAGGCGCACCGGCGGCATGATGCCGACCGCCGAGGACGTGGTGCAGGCCATAAAGAAAATGGAGAAAGAGCGTGTGGGAAATTACGCATAAGAAGGCTGCTTCGTTTTATGACCGCTACGAGCGCAAGGGCGGAGACACCGAAATAACCCACTACTGTCCCGGCTGCGGTCATGGAGTTCTGCACAAGCTGATTGCCGAAACCATCGACGAATTCGGCATTCAGGACCGAAGCATCCTGATCGGCCCGGTCGGGTGCTCCGTGTTCATGTACTACTATATGGATGTTGCCAACATCTCCGCCTCCCACGGCAGGGCTCCAGCCGTGGCGACCGGAGTGAAGCGGGTTCGCCCGGACGCGATCGTTTTCACCTACCAGGGGGACGGAGACCTTGCTGCCATCGGCGGAAACGAGATCCTGCATGCTGCGAACCGGGGGGAGCCCATCACCGTCTTTTTCATCAACAACGGAATCTACGGCATGACCGGCGGGCAGATGGCTCCGACGACACCTCTGGGCGAGAGAACAACGACTTCCCCCAGGGGGCGGGCATTTGGAGTCGAGGGTCCCCCGCTGCGCATGTGTGAGCTCCTGGCAACCCTGGACGGTCCGGCTTACATTGAGCGTGTCGCCTTGACGGATGCCAAGCAGCATATGCGCGCTCGAAAGGCGGTCCGCAGAGCGTTCCAGAACCAGATCGACGGCAGGGGTTTTTCTTTTGTCGAGGTCCTGACAGCCTGCCCGAGCGGATGGAAATGCTCACCTCAGGAAGCGATTCATTGGGTGGAGCAGCACATGATTCCCGTCTTCCCGCTCGAGACGTTCCGGGATGTCGACCGGAGTCCCGAAATCCATCATGTCCCTGCCCAACCCATGCCCGTGTCAAAAGGGGCGGGATCGGGGGAACCGGCCGTCCAGCCGCCGCCTGTCTTGGGAGCCGTGGCGAAGGGCGAGCTCAAGGAGGTTGCCCTGACGCTCTCCGGGTTTGGCGGACAAGGCGTCCTGTTTGCCGGAGTGGCTTTGGCGGAGGGCGCGGTCAAGGAAGGGTTGGAGGTCTCCTGGATCCCATCCTACGGGCCCGAAATGCGGGGCGGAACCGCGCATTGTCATGTGCGCCTCTCAAAAAGTCCGATCGCTTCGCCCTGGATCAGCCGCCCATCAAGCCTGATGGCTTTCAATCAGCCCTCCATCGAGAAATTTGCTCGCGAACTTCTGCCGGGTGGCCTGCTCTTTGTCAATTCGTCGATGGTGCAGGATGTGCCGGACCGATCGGATATCAGGATTGTCCGCATCCCCGCGTATGACGCCGCCGAAAGTATTGGAAATCCCAAGGCTGCGAACATGGTTATGCTGGGGGCTTATCTGGAGGTGACCCGCGCGGTGGATCAGGAATCCATCCTGTCGGCGTTTGCGGAGCATGGCATCAAGCCGGGGATGCTGAAAGGCAACCGGGAGGCACTCGAAACCGGCCGGAAAATAGCGAGTGGACTCGGCTAGGGTCCCGCCGGGGAGCGCGCAGGTTGCTCGCGCTTGGTATTGAAGCAAAGATTTCTGACGATAAGAGTTTTTAATGAATTCTAAATTGAGCGCGGCAGCCCGCTGCCGCACTCCCAAGCCCGCTTCGGGCGCGATTTCCGATTGAAAGCTGCACAACCTTGGGTGGGACGCCGTCTCTTTCGGCCCCGAGAGCAAAGACACGTTCAGCGCGTGCTGGCGGGAAAACTTCTGGCCATCGCCCTTCGAATGCATTAAAATAATCAGTTTTTTGCGTGAATAGAATGAGTCGTTAATATCCTTGAACTAATCTCTAGGTGAAACATGAACAGAAAGATGGTTACCATTGACGGTAACGAGGCCGCAGCCTACATCGCGTACAACACCAACGAAGTCATCGCGATTTATCCGATTACACCTTCCTCCGCCATGGGGGAGTGGGCGGATGCCTGGGCGGCTGAAGGCAAAAGGAATATTTGGGGCATGATCCCCTCGGTGACTGAAATGCAGAGCGAAGGGGGTGCTGCCGGTGCTGTGCATGGCGCGCTTCAGACCGGAGCGCTGACCACCACCTTCACCGCCTCGCAGGGCCTTCTGCTGATGATCCCCAACATGTTCAAGATCGCGGGAGAGCTGACTTCGACGGTCTTCAATGTTACGGCCAGAACAATCGCGACCCACGCCTTGTCCATTTTCGGCGATCATAGCGACGTCATGGCTGTCCGGACCACCGGCTGGGCGCTTCTCGCCTCGAATTCCGTTCAGGAAATCATGGATCTCGGGCTGATTGCCCAGGCAGCCACGCTGGAAGCGCGCGTCCCCTTCATGCACTTCTTTGACGGCTTCCGCAGTTCGCATGAAGTCATGAAAATCGAGCAACTGACGTTCGACGACATGCGGAACATGATCGACGACAACCTGGTTCGTGCCCACCGGATGCGCCGGTTATCCCCTGATCACCCGGTCTTGAGGGGGACAGCCCAAAATCCCGACGTTTTCTTCCAGGCCAGGGAAGCCTGCAATCCCTATTATCTTGCCGCGCCGAAGATCGTCCAGAAGGCCATGGATAAGTTTGCGTCGATCGCGGGAAGACAATACCACCTGTTTGATTACGCCGGCGCCCCAGATGCCGAACGGGTCATCATCCTCATGGGATCCGGAGCGGAATCCACCCAGGAAACGGCCGAATGGCTCAATGCCCGAGGCGAAAAAGTCGGGCTGCTGAAAGTTCATCTGTTCCGCCCATTCTCGGGCGAGGCCATGGTTCGCGCTCTTCCGCCCACGACCCGGACCATCGCCGTGCTCGACCGCACCAAGGAACCGGGCGCTTCGGGCGAGCCGCTCTATAAAGATGTTGTCACGGCCCTGGCCGAGTCCTTTACGGCCGGCCGCTTGCCCCTTAAAGCTTTCCCGAAGATCGTCGGGGGTCGCTACGGCCTCTCCTCGAAAGAATTTACGCCGGCAATGATCAAGGGTGTGTACGACGAGTTGCAGAAGGAAAATCCGAAAAATTACTTCAGCGTCGGGATCAAGGATGATGTGACCAACAATTCCATAAGTTACGATCCTGATTTCTCGACCGGCGGCGACGTGTCCCGCTGCCTCTTCTATGGCCTGGGCGCGGACGGGACCGTTGGAGCCAACAAGAATTCCATCAAGATCATCGGCGAGGATACCCCCAACAACGCTCAGGGCTATTTTGTTTACGACTCCCGCAAGTCAGGCACCGTCACGGTCTCGCACCTGCGCTTCGGGGCCAAGCCGATTCACTCGATTTATCTTGTGGACAAGGCTAACTTCATCGCCTGCCACCAGTTCGTTTTCCTCGAAAGATACGACATGCTGAAGGACGCCGTCCCTGGCGCCACGTTCCTCCTGAACAGCCCCTACGGCCCCGACGAGGTCTGGGAGAAAATTCCGCGAAGCGTTCAGAAGCAGATCATCGACAAGAAGATCCGGTTCTATGTCATTGACGGGTACAAAGTCGCCAAGAAGACCGGAATGGGCGCGCGGGTCAACACGATCATGCAGACCTGCTTTTTCGCTATTTCCGGTGTCCTGCCTAGGGATGAAGCCATCGAAGCCATCAAGTATTCGATCAAAAAGACGTATGGGGCCAAAGGGGAAGAGGTCGTCAAAAAGAATTTCAAGGCCGTGGAAGAGACGCTTGCCAACCTCTTCGAGGTCAAAGTTCCAGCCGAGGCGGACAGCAAAGTCGAGAGGCCGCCCGCGGTTCCTCCGTATGCACCCGATTTCGTTCAGTCGTTCACGGCGCGCATCATCGCCGGCGACGGGGATCACTTACCCGTGAGCGCCTTCCCGGTCGACGGAACCTTCCCCACCGGAACGGCCGCCTATGAAAAGCGCAACATCGCGCTCGAAATCCCCTCCTGGAGCCCCGAAATCTGCATCCAGTGCGGGAAATGCTCTATTTCCTGCCCGCATGCGACGATTCGGATCAAGGTCTATGACGAGAAGCTGCTCGAAAAGGCACCCCCGACCTTCAAATACATGAAAGCCAAGGGGAGCGATTTCCAGCCGAACATGAACTACACGATCCAGGTCGCTCCGGAAGACTGCACGGGCTGCGGAGTTTGCGTGGAGGTTTGCCCCGCGCGGAACAAGAAGGAAGCGCGTCTCAAGGCCATTAACATGGTGGCGCAAAGCCCGATCCGGGTGCAGGAGCGCGAAAATTTCGAGTTCTTCTTGAATCTGCCTGAGTACGACCGACGCCTGGTGCGGCTGAGCAGCGTAAAAACCAACCAGCTCCTGCAGCCGCTCTTCGAGTTTTCCGGGGCTTGCGCAGGCTGCGGCGAGACGCCGTACATCAAGCTCCTGACACAGCTGTTTGGAGACCGCACCCTGATTGCCAACGCGACCGGCTGTTCGTCCATTTACGGCGGAAATCTGCCGACGACTCCGTACGCACACAACAAAGAAGGACGCGGGCCCGCCTGGAGCAACTCCCTTTTCGAGGACAACGCCGAGTTCGGGCTTGGATACCGTTTGACGATCGACCAGCACACGAGTCTCGCGCGGGACCTCCTGAAAAAGCTCGCCCCCGAAATCGGCGACGAACTGGTGAGCGGCCTGCTCGGTGCCAAACAAGCGGATGAAGCGGGAATTTTTGAGCAGAGAGAAAGGGTCAAGGCTCTCAAGGATCGCTTGAGCCGGATGAACTCGTCCGAGGCGAAAAGCCTTGTCAGCCTCGCGGACTACTTTGTGAACAAGAGCGTCTGGATCCTGGGCGGAGACGGCTGGGCTTACGATATCGGCTACGGCGGGTTGGATCACGTTCTGGCGTCCGGCCGGAATGTGAATGTCCTGGTCCTGGATTCGGAGGTTTATTCCAATACCGGCGGGCAGATGTCCAAGTCCACCCCGCGGGCGGCGGTCGCGAAATTCGCCGCGGGCGGGAAGCCGGTTGCCAAAAAAGACCTCGGTCTTCACGCCATGAACTACGGGAGCGTCTATGTGGCGACGGTTGCCTTGGGGGCGAATGATGCCCAGACCATCCGAGCCTACCTTGACGCCGAGTCTTATAAGGGGCCTTCGCTGATCATCGCCTACAGCCACTGCATTGCGCACGGGATCGATATGACGAAGGGCAATCAGCAGCAGAAGGCCGCCGTGGACTGCGGCCACTGGCTGTTGTACCGGTACGATCCGCGCCTGGCCCAGGAGGGGAAAAATCCCATGATCCTGGATTCCGGGCCGCCTTCAATCCCGATAAAGAACTATGCCTATGCGGAGACGCGCTACAAAATGCTGACGCTCAGTAATCCCGAGGAGGCGAAACGGCTGTTGAAACTGGCCCAGGATGACATCACGGCGCGCCAGCAGTACTATCAGCAGCTTGCGGGTTTGGATTTCGAGAGCAGCGGAAATAAATAAATAAATACAAAAACGCCACGGCTTTCACTTATTTTGATCCGTGAAATCCGTGGCGCTTGAATCAGGGTCAGGAAGGTCTATGGAGAAAAGGTCATTTCTGCTTTTGTTCGTTTTGATTGCCTTGTTGGTTTTCGGAGGCCTTGCCCTGGCGACACAGGAGAAGGCGGATTCAAAAATCGACAAAGAGAAATGCCTGGGCTGTCACGGGCCGTATGAAAAGATCATCAAAGCTACGGCCGAGTGGAAGGCGCCCAGCGGGGAAACCCTGAGTCCTCACCGGTACGTCCCCCATGACAGCCAGGACATTCCGCAGTGCACCGAATGCCATACCCAGCACGAGATCCCGTTGAAGGATAAGTCGGCGGTGGTCAAACCCCAGGATGTGCAGTTTTGCTTCGAAGGCTGTCACCACATGAGGAACCTGCAGCCCTGCAAGAACTGCCATTCTTAACCACGGAAGACCAGATTCGCGATATGCCTGCCGATGGCGATGGAAGCGGTCGCGGCCGGGGATGGGGCATTGAGGACGTTGATGGCGTCGGGCGCCTCCGCGATCAAAAAGTCATCCACTAACGGGCCCTCGGCAGTCACAATCTGAGCGCGCACGCCGGATCCTCCGGGACACAAATCCTTGTCCTCGAGTTCCGGGATCAGCTGCTAGAGAGCCCGTAGAAAAGCGCGCCTGCTTAAAGACCTGTAGAGTTCGTAGACTTCGGTGCGCCAATACCGCCGCGCCATGGCCCGGAAGCCTTTGAATCCCAGCATTGCCCTCAGGTCTTGCAAGCTGACGTCCCAGAACTTGTAGCCCTCGTGGCCACCGTCGATACGCTTCGTGAAATGGACGCCCAGGAAAGGGAACTCGGGGTTCGGCACGGGGCACACGAGTGCCCGAACCAGGCGGCAATCCGGCACGAGCGAGTAATACTCTCCACGAAACGGTATGAGCTGAACCTCGGGGCGCAATCCCATCAGGTGCGCAATGCTGTCCGAGTACAGCCCCGCGCAGTTGTGACCGGTCTGGTGGTCTGCCAGCTCGGGTTCTTTCCCCAGCCGGGCCAGCGAGTGGCGTGGGAAGCCGGATCTCAGGGCCGGGGCCCGTAGCCAACCCCACGATGCCCCCGCCGATAATCGCAACGTCGAACTTTTCGGCATCCATCAATGCCATCTCCTTGCGTGGCGCAGCAAAAGAACCACGGCTGCCATTCCAATCCCGGTTGCTGATGCAAAAGCACAATCTCTATCTTTAGGCTCAATGAAAGGCTTTTAAAGGGCTTTTGTCAGGAACCACCCCGGGGTAAGATGCCATCGGAGCCGTGGGAGGGGACATGAAACGAATCCTGATGCTGGGGGCCGGGAAAGTCGGATCCCTGATCGCGTGTCTGCTGTCGGAAACTGGGGATTACCAGATCGAGGTCGGCGACTCCGATGAAGAAGTGATCCAGCGTACCGAGGCCTTGGCCTGCAGCCATGTTACGGTCCATTCCGTGGACGCAACGAATCGCGGAGCGCTCGAGCGTTTTCTCGAGTCCCATCTCGTGGATGCGGTCGTCTCCTGCCTCCCTTATTATTGCAACTTCACGGTGGCCGAAGCGGCTCTCAAATTCGGACTGCACTATTTCGATCTGACCGAGGACGTGGAGGTCGCTCGTCACATTTCGCGGATCAGCCCCGTGTCCGGAACGGCATTCGTCCCCCAATGCGGGCTTGCCCCCGGGTTCATCAGCATCATCGCCAACGAACTGATGAGTCATTTCCAGGAGCTCGACACGGTCAAGCTCAGGGTCGGCGCTCTGCCCATCAATCCCAGCAACGCACTGAAATATTCGCTGACCTGGTCGACCGACGGCCTCATCAACGAATACGGCAATATCTGTCACGGCGTGGAAGATGGGAAATCGGCGGCCCTGCTGCCGCTCGAGGGGTATGAGACCATCGAGGTGGACGGACTCCTGTATGAGGGATTCAATACTTCAGGCGGAATCGGCACTTTGGCCGAAACCTATCGCGGCAAAGTGCAGACCATGAATTACAAGACCCTGCGCTATCCGGGTCATTGCGAAAAGATTCACTTCCTGATGCAGGATTTGAAATTGAACCAGGACCGCAACACGCTCAAGCGTATCCTGGAGAATGCCGTGCCCAAAACCGTGCAGGATGTTGTCCTCATTTATGTCTCGGTGGCCGGCAGGCAGAATGGAGAGCTGTTTGAAGAGAATTACGTGAAGAAGTTTTATCCCAAGAAGATCATGGGCCGCCTGTGGTCCGCCATCCAGGTGACGACCGCCTGCGGTTTGTGCGCCGTCGCGGACCTGATCCTGCACTCTTCGTCTCCGCCCAGAGGCTTTGTGACCCAGGAAAGCATCCGATACGCCGATTTCCTTTCGAACCGCTTCGGGCGCTACTACCAATAATCTTGCTTTTCAATTTTGCACTGACTATGGAATGCAAACAGAAACAAAACACCCGGACCTGCAATTGCAGCTACGAACCCTGTTCGCGCAAAGGGATCTGCTGCGATTGCCTGCGCTATCACATGAGCAGCCGGGAGCTTCCGGCCTGCTTTTTTACGGTAGAGGCCGAACGGACCTACGACCGGTCCTTCGAGCACTTTGCGAAACTGGTGCGCGAGCGCAAGGCGTAGCTTCGGGCGCCGGCGTCACCGTTTAACCGGGGATCCCACTTCCTTCAGGATGTCCTGGGCGATGATGCTGTAGCATTGATCGAAGCGGTGACCCGCGCGGGGGATCAGCACTTTTTTGATCCCGCCGGGCAAATCCTTGCATAGCGCCCCGCCGTCCTCCTCTCCGCAGAACGCCAGAATGCGCAATCCGCCGAGCTCTTTCAGTTCAGGCAATACCGCTCTGGCCGTCTTCGGATTGTAGTCCGAGAACCATTGCCTGAGATGGAATTCGAAGTCGGTGCTCCTGGTGGGGGCAAGCAGCACCAGCATTTCTATGCGGGCCAAAAGAGGCTTCGGAATTCGGTTCAGGATGAAGGGAAGGACATCGGCGCCGAACGAGTAGCCGATCACGACGACTTTGTCTTTTTTCCAGAGGGGAAGGTAACGGTTCAGCACGCGCTGGAAATCGATGGCCGCCTCTTCCGGCGTGCGCCGGGTCCAGAAATAGCGCAGGGTATTCAATCCGACGACGGGGATCCCGTTGTCGGCGAGGATGCTTGCCACTCCGCGGTCTGCGGTTCTCCACCCGCCATCGCCGGTATACAGAACCGACATTCGGTTTCCGCCCACCCGGGCGGCGGGCACTTCGACGAGCCCCGGGATTTTGGGCTCGGTGACCCAGAGCAGCGCCGAAAGGACTAGGACCCATCGCGCCATAGCGTCTCCCAGAACAAAGATAGAGCTTTGCCCCCGCTCTTTCAACCGCCGTCGGCGGTGGGATTTCAGTTCGAACCGGCTATAAAGTGGGTTGACTTTTTTGTCCCTTGCCCACACGCTTAGCACATGCTTGAAGCATTGATTGTGGGCGGCGGCATATCCGGCCTGACGGTTGCGCATGCCTCGGGATTGGCCGGACAGCCCGGGAAATGTGAACTCTGGGAATCGACCGGACGCCTGGGGGGCACGGTGGGAACGGACCACATCGACGGGTATTCCGTTGACTGGGGCCCGAACGGCTTCCTGGATCGCGAGCCACTGACGCTGCAACTCGTGGATGAGCTAGGCCTGAAGGATCGCCTCGAGCCCGCCAACCCGAAAAGTGAGAAGCGTTTTATCGTGAAGCACGGGCGGCTTCACCCTGTCCCTTTTTCTCCCGTCAAAGTGCTGTCGACCGGGCTTCTGAGCCCACTCGAAAAGGCTCGCGTGTTCTGCGAGCCGTTCATCCCGGCGCGCAGGGACGATGGCGACGAATCCGTGTTTGATTTTGCCGCGCGCAGGATCGGCCGTGCGGCTGCCGAAACTTTCGTGGATCCCATGGTGTCGGGGGTCTACGGCGGACTCGCCCGCGAGCTGTCTCTGCCCGCCTGCTTCCCGATCATGAGAGAAATGGAGCTCCGCTACGGCGGACTCGTCAAAGCACTGATTGCGAGGCGAAGGGAAAAGCGCCGTTCGCAGGACGGGGATTCCGGAGTCAAACCGAGATCGGGCGGTCCCGCCGGGCCCGGAGGGCGCCTGACTTCATTTAAGACGGGGTTCGATCTCATCATCCGCGTCCTCGGGGAACGGCTTGAAAACGTGATCAGGAAAAACCGGCAGATTTCATGGATCCGCCGGAAAGAGGAGTGCTGGGAAGTTGCCGATCAGACGGGGATCGCGGTTCAGGCCCGCAAGGTGGTGGTGGCGTGCCCAACCTATGCCGCGGCCCCTTTGCTCAGGGACTTCGACCGGGAACTGGCGGAAGCTTTTGATGCAATCCCCTATGCGCCCATCATTGTCGTTGCGACCGGACACCGCAAGGAGGATATCCGGCATTCCCTGGATGGGTTCGGGTTCCTCATCCCGCGCACGCAAGGGCTGAGGACTTTGGGTTCGATCTGGACGTCCTCGATCTTCTCCGAGCGCGCCCCGGAGGGATACGTTCAGTTCCGGTCCATGCTGGGCGGCGCCGGCGATCCATCCGTCCTGGAGCTTTCCGACGAACAGCTGTGGGACACGCTCCGGCGCGAGTTGGACCCACTCGTCGGGTTCCGCAGTGACCCGACGCTCCTGCGCATTTATCGATGGCAGCGGGGAATCCCGCAATTCAAACTGGGGCACCGGGAGCGCCGCGCCAGGCTCGAGCAGCTGGTGTCGCGCTATCCGGGCCTGTTCATGACCGGCAACGCCTATTACGGTATCAGCCTGAACGATTGCGTGAAGATGGCCTACCGTGTCGCCCGGCAAATGACGAATGAGTAAAAACGAGAGAACGGGCAGTGCAAAGCGCCGCTTGTCAAGGCAACGTGCCGCCCCACAGGAAATCAGGCCGAAACCGTTTTCAGTCCTCTTGCACTCTCAGGCAGATTTCCTATAATAGTTATGCAGCTTTAGCAAATAATAGATTGTATGCACACTTCCGAAGGCGAGAAAGGGCGCATTATGAAAAGTCCAAATCTGCTTTTCATGGGTATCCTGTCGCTTGCAGCCATAGCGATGGTTCCCGTGGGAAGCGCGGCAGCTACATGCGTGGAATGCCACAAAAGCACGACTCCCAACATTGTGACCGATTGGCAGCTCAGCAAACACGGGCAGGCCGGTTTTGACTGCTCCACATGTCACGGCGACAAGCACACCTCGGCTACAGACGTAGCCAAGGCCGAGATACCAACGCCGGAAACCTGCGCGACCTGCCATGACGAAAAGGTCAAGCAATACAAGGCCGGAAAGCATGCGCTGGCCTGGACCACGATGAAGGCGATGCCCACCATGCATTTTCAGCCCTCGATTCTCATTGACGGGATGAAGGGCTGTGGTGGCTGTCACAAAATTGGTGTTAAAACCGCTTCAGAAATCAAGGAATTGAAAAAGACCAGT
>Ga0326727_10020918_pt1 | contig 12914 bp, 7 predicted proteins | sample MB2enrmetagenome_FD_207643 | JGI IMG/M metagenome (GOLD analysis project Ga0326727, IMG submission 207643) | Lab enriched peat soil microbial communities from McLean, Ithaca, NY, United States - MB29MY | ecosystem: Environmental > Terrestrial > Soil > Wetlands > Peat | place: USA: New York...
CCCAGCGCGCACTGCGATCGCCGATGGCCTTGCCTGCCGTACTCCAAACCCGTCGGCGCTGGAGGTCATCTCAAAGAACGTGGACAGGATTGTCGAGGCCTCAGATGCTGAGATCGCCCAGGCGATGTGCGCCTATTACGAAGACACGCACAATCTGGCCGAAGGCGCCGGAGCCGCGGCTTTGGCTGGAGCGCTCCAGGAGATGAGTGTCCATGAAGGAAAACGCATCGGAATCATTCTCACCGGAGGCAATGTGGACAGGGAGGTTTACGAGCAGGTGTTAGCAGACGGCTCGAGCCACGGTCACCAAAGTTCCAAAGCGTAGGAAACGCCCGCCTTTGAAATGGAGTTTTGACGAGTGCCCCAGCCTCATTCTTCTCTATTTCTTTTCACTCATGAATCCGGCCAGGCGCGTGTCGCGGACCAGGTCCCGAATTATCAAGCTCGTGGGGTGGGCCAAACGAGTCTGGCGCGAAGTGGCAGCACATCACAGGGCGGGAAGCCATCTTTTCCCAAAAGCGGGAAGCGAAGGCGAAGATGCTGTTCCCCGAAGGAAGCAGAGGGGAAAAACCTCAGCATCATTGAGCACCCCGATGCGAGGGCAAAAAAGAAGAGGTCATACTCTTAAAAGCTTTATTTTGAAGGAGAAATGGTAGGCACGACTGGATTCGAACCAGCGACCTCTTCCGTGTCAACGTCCATAGGATGCGTAAAGCCGGAAGTCCCCAGCACTTCAACACCCCTTAAGGCACTCTATGGAATGCTCGGGAACGTTAATTGTTCCCTTGTTGTTCCCATGAAATCCACGTAGGCAATCTCACCCCACGCGGCGAATTGGCCGCCTACGATCTACTGCTAGGGGCTGTAATTCCGCTTTGTGTTCTCATCCCTCTCGCTAGCCGGATGCATCCGTAATTGCTTTACGCTAGATGCAAGAGCCGTTGCACTTGAACGGCGCTCCACAGTCCGCCCCTTGACGTGGTGATCCCACGTTCATTCAGAACTGAGGCGATCTGCCGTAGCGACGTGGCCCCTTCGCTCCTGATAGCCTCCACCACTGGCAGCAAATCGGCTGCCCGTTTGCCCGCCCTCTCTTTCCTTACCTTGAGAGCGACAGAACGGCCCTGCTTAGATACACTCGCCAGATTCCAGCGCAATCCCCCTAGCTGTGTTCCCTTCGCCTTCGCCGCCGCTAAAGCCGCCTTTGTACGCGCTGATATGGCCTTCGCTTCATACTCCGCCATCGCTGCCATGATATGGACGGTCAATTCATTCGCTTCCGGCAAATCAACAGCAACAAACTTCACTCCTGAATCCATCAGGGCGCTCACAAAGGCCACGTTTCGTGCGAGACGGTCCAGCTTGGCTACCAAAAGAGTGGCGTTGTAGATGCGACAGAGCCGCAATGCCTCTGTCAGCTTGGGGCGATCTTTGCTTTTGCCGGATTCCACTTCGATCAACTCCTGAATCAGCTTCCATGAACCGCCGTTCAGGTAGTTCGCCACAGCTTCCCGCTGTGCGTTCAATCCCAGTCCGCTCCTGCCTTGCCGCTGTGTGCTTACCCTCAGATACGAGATGAATCTGCCTTTCGCCATTGCTTGTGCTCCTTTCTGCGTCCGTTACACATCTAACGATGAGGGTTGTCTGAAACGTAACACAGTTTTTTGAACCCCGTCAAGTGCAGAGCCGCAAATCGATAGTTGGCTCCGTGTGGCCGCCAGTGGCGGTCTCAGCTTGGGGGATGGGGAAAGGCAGTCGAGTTCAACCGGGACGCAACAGCGGGCCAGTGCGGGCCAGCGTCAGACATTTCTCGGCACGTGCGGCATTGTTCCTAGTGGGAGGGTTTAGGGCCTGGTGAATTGAACACTCACTTCACGCCGACTCGAAACTAGAGTGCACCGACGGAAACGCGTCCTGTTTTTGAAATCCTTGCGAGCAAATGGCTTGTAGGTGATTCAGGACGCCACACTTAGAAAGTACATGCAGAATGTTCAACTCCTTCCGGCCCCTCGAATCGCTGAAACCCGGCCAGTAAAGGCTTCGGCCAGAGCCTTCGATTGCGGCAATGGGTCCCTTCAGCCCCGATTGATTTTTGAAATTTGACTTCGTATCAGAGCGCATGTGCCTCAAAAAATTGTGACTCGTTGATCTGTTCCCCAGAGAAGCCATCCATGATCCGCGCAAATATAGTTGGTTCCCTCTTCACCAAATCCCTCTAATTTACATCTAATAAGCGTAGGCTAAATAGATTCTCTAAGATCCCTCATAGGCCCTCTTATACGCGTGTGAGTCTCCGTCTCAGGCGGCTCATCCTCCATCACCTATTCAAGGAAAAACTATGAACACAACTAAAACTCCTCTTATCCCTGCGGTGCATCGCATCGCTCTATACGATCACGTAAGAAACCTTCGGCTCCAACTCCAGAACGAGGCATTCGCTGTCCTCGGTAACAAATGCGCAATTTGCGGCTCGTTGGAGAACCTAAGACTGACATTCATCCAGTTCGATAATCCGCTTGCGAGAAAGTACCAACACAGTCCATCAACTCTTCATCGGCGCATCTGCCGGGAACCAGAAATCAGAGAGGCTGTCCGCCTGCTTTGCCGTCCATGTCGGCTTGATAGGCGAAGCCGCCTCACCCCGGTTTAGAGCGATTCGCTAATCCCATGAGTGGAGACGGCCCTGTGCGCGGGATGCGCACGCCAATCAATACAAAAAAAAGAAAGATAACATGAGTGAAGTAATTACAATGCCGCGCCCTGAAGGATTGACCGGCGCGAATCTTCAAGCTGACGTAAGCCAATCTCCCAAGTGGCGCAAGCTGTTTAAGCGGGTTGGGGAAATGGATTCATCCCCTCCCAAGTTTCCGATTGCGAATTTCCTGCCAGAAGGCATTACCTTCTTTGGGGCGCTTCCCGCGTCCGGCAAAACATGGCTCTGCCTCAGCATGGCAAAAGCTATCAGCACGGGCAAGAAGTTCCTTGGGGCAATGGAAGTTACGGAGCCGTCAAATGTGCTCTACCTGATTCCAGAGTCCGGCGAACGGGCATTCCGGCAAAGACTGGAACGGATGGACGTTCCCGACAATGAGCATTTTCTCTGTCGTACTATGTCAGATGGATCGATCAAGTTAAACGATCAGCAGTTGATAGCTGCTGTGACAGAGCTTCGCCCGGTCGTGTTCCTAGACACCGCTGTTCGATTCAATCAGAGCGAGAACGAGAATGATGCAAGCCAATCGTCAAGGCAGATGGCAGAGATGTTCTTCGGGCTAAAAAACGCGGGAGCTACGGCGATTGTGTGCGCTCACCATAGCACCAAAACGGCCAAAAAGGACGCCACGCTTGAAACCTGCCTCCGAGGGTCCGGCGATCTTTCAGCGATGGCGGACGCGGTTTATTACTTGCAGGTGATGGATGCCGCCAGTCTCCATGTACGAATTACGAATCTCAAGGCACGCGATTTCGAGCCGCTTCCGGCGTTTGAGGTTGCGGGGCGTCCCTACATCGACATGCTGGGGGATTTCCAGCTTGCCCAACGCCTCGATGAACCGCACTTTACAAAGCAGGAAAGGGAGCGCCGGGAGCACTTCCTTGCGGCGATTGCCGCCGATCCCGAAGCCACGTTCTCACAACTAGAAAGCCAGCTCGACATCCCGCGCCGGACTCTTCAGCGCATCGCGGACAAGGCCGGATGGGGCAAAGGGAACGGCACTGCATGGCAGAAGCTCTCCGAAAGGGGAACGAGAGAATATGCCGCGGCCTAGCACCGTATCACCGCTGTAGCATCCCGTATCGTATCCCACCCATAACTAGGAATGGGTGGGAGGATACGTGTTGGGCGATATGGGTGCTTGCGTGACGGCAGAAACACAGGCCCTGAACGGTGACCGCCTAGCAACCCTAGGTAACCCCAGGCCCAAACCCCTTCTCACAGGAGGGACCTATAAGGGCGCCTACGCGGTCTTCAACCTCTGAATGCACATATAGCCACGTACTCGACAGTTGTTCGCGCTCTGCCTCGGTGCAGCCGCTTGCGGCCAGCGATGCGTTTAACATCTGCCAGTTCGCGGTTACGTTTGACCACGGGTATCTGTGCTTTAGGGTCAGCGTCAGAAGAGTTGTCAATCGTTCGTACTTCACCGGAGCCCCGCTCTCCTCTGAAAAAATCGAAGAGGTGGCACCGTCGCTGGAGACAAATGCAAGAGGATGGCCGTCACTTGCCTTTCCTTTGGTTAGGGCTGTTGCGAATTCCAAAGGCCCCCAGTTTAGTCTTTTCATCTCTGCCAGGATGATTTTCCAATCGTGAGGTCTTTGGTTACCAGCCCACCCTGCTACCCATCGAATTATCAGATAGCAAAGACCCGAAATCGTGATGACGCGGAGATACCAGCCATCCCTCATGGCTAGCGGTGGCAGTATCAGGGCCAATGAGAGCCAAATGAATGCTGTGCGAACTGTGCGACCGCCTTCGTACTGTCTATGTGCATACAGCGAAAATATGCCCCCGAATCCAAACACGGTCAGGAATGCGAAAACGACAAGGGAAGCGACCCCGAGAACGCATTGCATGGTCTGAGAGTCAGTCCATAGGTGCTCTGGTAGCCAGTCCGTGAAGGCTTTAAAACTGCCTATTTCCGCAATGTAGAAAACGACTACCGCGAGCGCAGAAACCAATAGGAGAAGCTCGCTTGTCAACCTGTATCGCTCCGCATCCTGGACGGATTTGGCTGTCGTGGGATCGAAGGAAAATGCGTTTGTTCGCTCTCTGACTCTTCCGGGAAGGCTTCCAAAGTTCATAGCTCCCCCAAGGTGGATGACGGTGTAAGCCTTAGCTTACAGCCAACCCTCCGCCGGGTTCCACCCTTGAAGTGTGGCCAATGACATTTGCGTAAGGGTTGGGAGGCGCATCCGCGTCCTGCGAACAGAGCGCGGGATGACACAGGCCATTCTTACGGACCATGCCGGTCTGACGCGAGAACATCTCTCCGAACTTGAGAACGGTCACAAGGAAATCGGCATCAAGTCACTTGCGAAAATTGCCGAGGCTCTGGACCTCACCCTACAGCGGTTTTTTGAAGGCGTCTGATTCGCAGTCCTGCCGCCCCTCGATATACGCTCCGAACTTCCTCCAGGCCAAAAACCCTCCCATAAAAATCACCGCTGCAATCATGCGTCAGAGAATGCTCTGTGCACCGTCACGGGTGAACGAGCGTTCCTACGGCGTGTTACGGCGGCCATAAAGGAAAAATAGATGGAATCGAATTGCGGTTTTGAACCTTTGATGGATGCAGAGACGGCGGCAAAGTCGCTCTGTTTGCACCCCAAAACTCTGATGCGCATGGCGCGGGAACATCGGATTCCAGCATTTCGCGTTGGTCGTTACTGGCTCTTTCGGGCTTCGCTGATAAACTCTTGGCTCTCGGATCAACTACAATTCGGGCAAGCCAATTCAGCCGCGTGAGAACGGAGCACACAGAATGCAACCACTCACAAGGCAGTCGTACCAGAAAGGTTCTTTGACAATCGAGAAACGCGCATCCGGGCAATCGGTTTGGATATTCCGGTGGAGAGAAGCCGGACCCGATGGAAGGCGAGTGCAGCGGAAAGCAATAGTGGGATCGAAACAAGATTTTCCCACGAGAGCCAAAGCTGAAAAAGCCGCCGCATCGCTCAGGTTGGATGTGACGAAGGAACAACCCCAGCGAGCAAGAGCAGGGTTGACTATCGGTCAGCTTGTTGCACATTACATCGACAATGAACTGAATGAGCAGCATCCGACAAAAGCCTATTCAACGCGAGAGTGCTATCGAACGATGTTTGAGCAGCACATCTTGCCGCGATGGGAAGCATACAAACTCGGAGACGTTCGGACAGTCGCGGTGGAGGCTTGGCTAGAGAGTTTGAGTCTAGCGAACGCTTCCAAGGCGAAAATTCGAAACGTCTTTCACGCCCTCTACAGTCACGCGCAAAGGTATGAATGGTTCGATCAGAACCCGATCACCAAAGTGCGTCAGAGTGCGCAGAGACTCCACGAACCGGACATTTTGAATGCGGAGGAATTAACCAGACTCTTGGCAGCTTTGCGGGACCCGTTTCGCACAATGGTTCTCGTGGCAGCGGCTACGGGCTTAAGGCGCGGTGAACTGATCGGCCTGAAATGGCAGGACGTTGATTTTGAGGCGCGATTGATTCAACCCCGCCGGTCTATCGTGAACCAGAACATCGGGAAGCTGAAAACAGTTGCCTCCGCAAAGCCCGTCGCTATGGACCCGAGATTGTCGGAAGCGTTGTCCAGTCTGCAAGGAAACACTCCGTTCTGCGGACCTGAGAATTGGGTATTCGCGAGTCCAGCATCGGCAGGGCAGAAACCATATTGGCCGCATATGGTGCTCGCTCGAAGAGTCAGGCCCGTTGCACGGTCACTTGGGATTACCAAGCGCATCGGGTGGCACACCTTCAGGCGCACATACGCTTCGCTGCTCAAATCGAGCGGAGCAGATGTGAAGGTGGTTCAGGAATCGCTGAGACATGCGAACGCCCGAATCACTATGGAGCTTTACGCTCAGGCGCTCACGCCAGACAAGCGAAAGGCTCAATCTAAGGTGATTCGCATGATCCTGCCCAAAGCAAACCAGCTTGAGCAGCGATTGGAAGCGGCGAGTTGAGACATGAGGAACGCTGGATACCGCCTATTGTTCCCTGGTGTTCCCAAATGGAAGGGGCGGAACCTGTTGAATCTACTGTAAGTCATTGAAACCAATTGGTAGGCACGATTGGATTCGAACCAACGACCTCTTCCGTGTCAAGGAAGCGCTCTAACCAACTGAGCTACGCGCCTAGATGCGACACAAGTTAGTTTAACAGGGCCGTGGCGATGGGGGAAGACCGATCGGCTCTTTGCGCGGAGGACGGATTCGGGGTGGAATCGCCGGCGCAGGCATGAGGGTGGTGGGTGCGGGCGGTCTGTGGCGGGCGACAAATGTTACAAATCTGTTAAAATTGGCGCTCAAGGAGTACGGCAAGCCCGCCGCATCGATCCCCCATGATCCTCTATCTCATGCGCCATGCGAATGCCGGAACCATTCGCGAAAACCCCGTTCTGGACACCAAGCGAGGCCTTATCAAAGAAGGCAAAGAGCAGTGCATGCTGATGGCGCGGGTGCTGAACGCGCTCAAGGCGCCCATTGACGCGATCGTTTCCAGCCCCTTGAAGCGCGCCCTGCAGACGGCGCAACTGGTGGGCACGGAACTGGGGTACGAAGCCAAAGTGGAGATCAGCCCGGCACTGGGATTGAACGGGAATTACGAGGATTTCCAGAAGCTCTTGGCTAAATATGCCGACCGCGAAGGGATTCTGGTGGTGGGGCACAATCCCAGCATCTTCCAGTTTCTGGGGCGGCTGATCACAGGCAACGGCGGGGCGGCGATCCGCATGCGCAAGGCGTCGATCGCGCGCGTGGACATGAGCCACCATCCGCCGCGGTTGCAACTGCTGATCGATCCGCGCACGGCACGCAGCCTCTACGCGAACGTGACGAAGAACTCGCGGAAGTAGCCCGCCTCCTGCCAAGGCAGTGCGCGAAGGCCCAAGACCAGTGCGCTGCCGCTGCGCGCCGCCGCGTGTTACCAAGCGGAGTCGATCATCGCGCCGCCGCCGGTTCCTGCGTTGGGATCGGCTGGTTGCCGCTGCATTCATTTTCACGGTCCCAATTGACGTAGATGGGGTTGCCGATGAGCCACAACTTGCCATCGGGCGCGGCAACCTGCGCGCGAATCCAGTGGCGGCGGCCATCGCTCGTCCACGGCAGAGTTTGCGTCGCGTCCGCAGTGGAGATGGCTGCGCCAGAGGCCGGCGCTATATCGTTGCCGTCTTCAATCCAATGCAGGGTTCCACCCGCGGCTGCCAGAGCACGCGCATGGAACTCCACCGCTTCGCCCTGCGGCGCGTCGAGGATATCTCCGGCGTCGATCGAATGGCTGCCGGCGCGAGCCGTGACTTCGAGCAGCCGGTCGCTGGTTCCCGCAACGTCAATGAAGACGTGGCCCGCGCGGATGCCGTCGAGAATGGCGGGCGTGGAGAGTTCGGTTGCGTAGACAACGGTGGTGGGGCTGCCGATGGAGCCGATCCGATCGAGCGGCTGCAGTGGACGGTGATTGTCGCTGCCGCCGATTCCTGTGAGGCGGCAGCCGCGATTGAGTTCGCGGTTCCAGAAGGGAAGATCGGAGAGGCCGTACTGCTGGCTGCCGCCGTTGACGGCCTCGACGCCCGTGAGCAGGCGCATATCGACGGGCGTGGAAGGCTTCCATCCGCAGCCGAGACAGATTTCGCCGCTCGGCAGCAGCGGATGATTAATCGCGGTAATCGCGCCGACGTGCGCGGCGCTTTCGAGCAACGTGTTCACGTCGGGAACCGTGCGCCCGTCGAGGCGGAAGTCGATGAAATCCGTGCTGCCCAGGAAGTTGATGTGGCCCTCGAAGGTGGTGATTTCGCGCCCTGGGATCAGAAGCACTTTGTCGAAGTACGGCTGCAACTCGCGCATGGCGCCGTATTGCGAGCTGGCATTGTGATCGGTGATGGCGATGAAGTCCAGGCCGCGGCGGGCAGCGGCGTCGACGGTAAAGAAAACCGGGCAGGGAACTGTTTTCCCGGTTTGGCTGGGGCATTGGCCGTCGCTGTGCGCGGTGTGCATGTGCAGGTCGCCGCGAAACCAGGCAGGCCCGGCGCGTAACGGCTCGCGGAGGACTGGCGGCTCACTAGCGACTGCGCCGGAGCGCGAGAGATAGACATGAATCGTGTAGTGCGATGCGACGTTGGCGCGAATGTTGGGCACGCCTATTAAAACATTCCAGGTGCCGGAGGGAATGGCGCCGGGCAGGCACGAGGGAGTGGCGTCCATGAGGCCGACGGTGAGCGTGGATTTGTTGCCGCCGCTCCAGCAGCGCAGCCCGGCGGGGTCGAGCAGGCCGAGGTCGAGGGCGGTGTGCTGCTCTTTGCCGGTGTAGGTGAACGTAATGGTCACGCGCTCCGTGCCGGCGGGCACGGCAAAGGGAACTTGCACATAGCTGCGATTCTGGGAGCCGCGTACCGTGCCTTCGAGGACGAGATCCGTCGTTGCAGGCTGCGCCGCGGGTACAGTCTGAGGTGCGCCAGCGGCGGCCGGGGCGGACGGACGGCAGAGCAGCATGCAGACGAGCGCCAGGCGAAGCGCGATGGCTTGGAATGCAGTCAAGAATGGTTTCCTTGGAACCGGCATATTCCTCCGATGCACTGGGCGCTCCAGAAAGAACCAGGGCATATGATGGAATTGTCAGTCCGTTCAGCTATATTTGCCAAGGAACTTGCATCGCGCCGTCCGGGCCTGGGTTCCGGACGCCGCGAGGCAGGCTGAATCCGGCCAGCGGCAGGAACGGCGCAGACTGGACAACAGAGGGGAAGAGCGTGAAACCAGCAACAGGAATGGTTGCAACATTAATAGGAATGGCGATGGCGTTTTCCGCCATTGCCCAAGGAGAGACGAAGATGTCGATATGGGGTCATACCGCGGATGGAACTGCCGTCCCGATTTACACGTTGACCGATGGGCAGATTGAAGTGAGAGTGACGGCCTACGGGGCGCATCTGGTGAGCGTTAAAGCTCCGGACCGCGCGGGCAAGATGGCGGACGTGGTGCTGGGCTACGACACGCTGGATACCTATCTGATCAGGCCCAATCCGTTTATCGGCGCCATTGTGGGGCGCTACGGCAATCGCATTGCGAAGGGCCAGTTCACGCTGGACGGAAAGACCTACCAGATTCCCCTCAACAACGGCCCGAACGCGCTGCACGGCGGCCCCAAGGGATTCGACCAGTATGTATGGCAATCGAAAGAAGTGCCGGGCGGCGTCGAGTTCACTTTTGTGAGCCCCGATGGCGACATGGGATTTCCGGGAACAATGACCGCAACAGTCCGCTACACACTCAAGGGAACAACCCTGCATATCGAGTACACGGCCACGACGGACAAGGCGACCGTGGTGAACCTGACCAACCACGCGTACTTCAACCTGCATGGCGACGACCAGGGCAACAATCTCGACCAGAAGATGGAAATCAACGCCGACCGCTATACGCCGGTGGATGCGACGCTGATTCCGACGGGCGAGTTAGCGCCGGTGGCCGGGACGCCGCTGGATTTCCGCAAGGCGGAAGTTATCGGCGCGCGCATTAATGCCGATTTCGCGCAACTGAAGATTGCCGGCGGCTACGACCACAACTGGGTGCTAAACGGCAAGCCGGGAACGCTGCATCTGGCGGCGATCGTGACCGATCCCGTGAGCGGACGCACGCTGACGGTCGAAACCACCGAGCCGGGAGTGCAGTTCTACTCCGGCAACTTCCTCGATGGAAGCTTCACCGGCCGGCACGGAGTGAAATACACGAAGCACGCCGGATTCTGCCTGGAGACGCAGCACTTCCCGGATTCGCCGAACCATCCGGATTTTCCGAGCACGGAGCTGAAGCCGGGCGAGACGATGCACTCGACTACGACGTTTACGTTTGGGGTTGAGAAGTAGCAGCCGTGTTTATGTAGCGCCGGCCTCCCGGCCGGCTGTACTGGCGGCGTCCACGCCGCCAGAGAGACTTGAAGCCGTCGAATCGAAAGCATGCGGGGGTCTGGAGACCCCCGCTACAGCCGGTCTGGAGACCGGCGCTACATTTCGCGGCCTTCCACTTCTCGAGCCACCCAAGCCCCTCCAGCGCAGCGGCGGCGGGGATGTATTTGCAGCCGACGGCAGAGTTACTTCGCGTGCGCGCTGAGCTGATCGAGCGTGCGCTTCAAGTCGTCGAGCTTCTGGCCGGCCTCGGCCAGTTTGCCCTCCGAAGTCAGGCGCTGATAGTCGGCGAAGTCGCGGCTGGCTTGCGCGATGAGCGCATGGACGTCAGTTGAAGGTTGCGGCGCACCCGCGGGCGCTGCCGTGGGTTGCGATTGCGGCGATTCCCCGCCGGTGAGCGATGGCGCCTGCGCTCCGAAGAGCGAAGCCAGCGCGGCTTCGAAGTTCGGGCCGTAGGCCAGGCGATCCTGCAAAGCCAGAACCACGAGCCGCAACTCCGGCATTGGGCTCTGGCTGGCCTGCAGGTAAATAGGCTCCGCGTATAAGAGCGCCTGCCCGCAGGGAATCACCAGCAGGTTGCCGCGGATGACGTGCGAGCCCTGCTGGTTCCAGAGCGTGAGCTGCCCGGAGAGCTGCGCATTCTGATCGATGCGCGCTTCGATTTGCTGCGGCCCGTCGACCAGCCGCGACTTGGGAAAATCGAAGACCACGGCGCTGCCGTAATGCGCGCCGTCGCTGCGCGCCGCAATCCAGCCGATCAGGTTGTTGCGGCTGATGGGCGTGAAGGGGAGAATCTCGACGAACTCCAGGCCGCCCGCCCCGCCGGAACTCGCCGCGCCGGGAAGCGTCATCAACACGAAATTGGGATGCATAGGCTGCGCGCCCTGGTCGCCGTTCTGGCTGGAGCCGTTTTCCGTGGCCACGCTCCACTGGTCTTCGCGGTTGTAGAAGACCTCGGGATTGCTCATGTGGTAGAGGCCATACACATCGGCCTGCGTGCTGAGCAGCAGTTCGGGATAGCGCACGTGGGCGCGCAGCCACGCGGGCATTGCGGAGGCGTCCTTGAACAGATCCGGATAGATGCCGCGCCAGGCGGCGAGGATGGGATCGGATGCGTCGAAGACGTAGAAGGTGACCGTGCCGTCGTAGGCGTCAATCACCGCCTTCACGCTGTTGCGGATGTAATTGACCGATTGCCCGTTGAGATCGGCCGGCGCGGAGTAAGGATATGTGGACGAGGAAGTGTAGCCGTCGATGATCCACGACAGGCGCCCATCGTCGCCGACCACGATGTAGGGATCGCGATCGAAGGTGAGGAACGGCGCCAGCGCCTGGACTCGCGCGAGTACGTTGCGCCGCATCAGCAGGCGGCTCTGGGCCGTGATGTCGTTGCTGAAGGGAACCTTGGTCAGGTCGCCGCGATCGAAGGCCAGCAGCACGCGGCGCAAAAAGCCGCCCATTACAATGCCGCCCGTGCCTTCGTAGGTCGAATAACTGTCGTTCTGGCCCTGCGAGTAATTGAATTCCTGCTGGCCGGTTTTCACGTAGACATCGGTATTGGTCATCTCTCCGAAATAAATCTCGGGGCGCGTGACTTTGAGACCGGGCACGGTGCTCTGCACCGGCATGTTCGAGAGATAGAGCGTAGGCAGGCCTTCGGCCGAGAATCCGTTGACGGGATTCATGGTGATGCCGTAGCCGTGGGTGTAGATAAGCTTGTCGCTGACCCAGTTGCGGCTTATGTCGGGCAGCTTGTCCACGTTCAGCTCGCGAACCGCGAGCATGACCTGGCGCAACGCGCCGTTGATCTGGTAGCGGTCGATGTCGATGCCGGGAAAATCGTAGTAGGTGCGGATCTCCTGCAACTGGCGCAAGGTGGCCTGCAGCGCATTCACGTCCCAAAGGCGTATGTTCTCGAGCGTGGCCTGATTGTGTTCCGGATCGGCCGCGGCCACCGTGGTATCGGCGGGGAACTCGCTCTGGACGAATTGGTCGAGGCCGAAGGCCTGGCGCGTCAGGGCGATGTTGTTGACGATATAAGGCCGCTCGCAGTTGAGCCGATTGGGATTAACGATGAATGTCGAGGTGTACCATCCGGCCACGCCGGCCACGATCCAGCAGACTGCCGCGGGAACGATGGCCGCCAGCAGCCAGCGTGCGCGCGGCTTGAACAGGCCGCCGGCGAAGGCCATCGCCGCGCCGAGCAAGAGCGCCACGCTGATAAACAACATGCCGGTCAGCGTGATATGTGCGTCAGTGTAGGTGACGCCGGAGAAGATGGTGTGCGATGCGAAGAGGAGATCGAAGCGGCCGACGT
>Ga0326727_10020920_pt1 | contig 12913 bp, 16 predicted proteins | sample MB2enrmetagenome_FD_207643 | JGI IMG/M metagenome (GOLD analysis project Ga0326727, IMG submission 207643) | Lab enriched peat soil microbial communities from McLean, Ithaca, NY, United States - MB29MY | ecosystem: Environmental > Terrestrial > Soil > Wetlands > Peat | place: USA: New York...
GGCACCAAGTTGCCCATCTTTTGCCAATGCCTCTAGAGGTTCACGCTCCCAGACTGTAGCGTCGCCATCTTGAATATAGTCCAGGACCTGGGGCTCACAGACAAAAAAGCCCCCGTTGATCCAAGCACCGTCTCCCCGGGGTTTCTCCTTGAAAGACATGATGGCGTCTCGAGAGCCAATTTCGAGGGCCCCGAATTTCCCCGAAGGCTGCACGGAAGTGAGGGTCGCAAGCCTGCCGCTCTTCCGGTGAAAGTCGAGCAGGGCTGGAATATCCACGTCGGAGACACCGTCCCCGTAGGTGAGCATGAAGGGCTCGTTTCCGATATATGACTGGACTCGCTTTATACGCCCTCCGGTCATGGTGTTGAGCCCAGTGTCTACTAGTGTTACGCGCCAAGGCTCCGAGGTTGAATTATGATATTCTATGGTGTTGCTTCCAAGGTCGATTGTCATATCGGCCTCGTGCATATAGTAGTGGTGAAAATAGTCCTTGATGACATAGCCTTTATATCCGCAACAAATCACGAATTCATTGAAACCGTAGCTTGAGTATATCTTCATGATATGCCAAAGAATCGGCTTGCCGCCGATCTCGATCATCGGCTTGGGCTTAAAATCGGATTCTTCCGAGATACGAGTGCCCAGTCCTCCGGCGAGGATGACTACCTTCATATTTATCGCCTCACTTCTTTTTCAAATATATAAAGTCTTGAATGGTGCTCAATGTATAATCGATCTTCTCTTTCGTTAATCCCGGATACGCCCCGAGGAAGAAAGTATCGTTCATGATCCGATCGGTGTTCACAAGTCCGCCTGGAGCCACGCGGTGCTCTATGTTCTGATACGCCGGCTGCCTAAGGAGATTCCCTCCGAAAAGGTTCCGCGTCTCGACCAAGTGGTTGTTGAGGTAATCTGTAAGCTCGGTGCGGGTGAAAGGCGCCCCTTCCTTGACTGTCACGGGATAGGCGAACCACGAAGGGTCCGAGCCCTCGGTTGCGCGGGGAAGGACAAAGAACTCGGGCCACTTCGAGAAACCTTCGGTCCACAGCCTGAAGTTCTCTTTGCGCCGCTCTATAAAATGTGGCAGCTTCTTCATCTGCGCCACGCCTATGGCGGCCTGCATATCGGTGACTTTGAGGTTGTAGCCGATATGCGAATAGACATACTTGTGGTCGTAACCCTTGGGTAGCGTTCCGTATTGCGCCGAGAATCTTTTACCGCAGGTATTGCTCTCCCCTCCCGAGCAGTAGCAATCGCGTCCCCAGTCGCGGATCGAACGAGCAGCGCGGGCGAGCGTATCGTCGTTCGTGAACACGCAGCCGCCCTCGCCCATCGTGATATGATGAGCCGGATAGAAAGAGCATGTAGCGATGTGCCCAAAGGAACCGACAAGCTTCCCTTTGTACGTCGAGCCCAACGCGTCGCAGCAATCCTCGACGAGCCAGAGATTGTGTTTCTTCACTAGCTCCATCACCACATCGAGGTTATAAGGATTCCCGAGCGTATGGGCGAGGAAAATAGCCTTCGTTTTCGGGCCGATAGCCTTCTTCAGGGCTTCTGGGTCTATGTTGTAGGTACCTACCTCTATATCCACACAAACCGGCACCATGCCGTTTTGTATGATCGGGTTGAGCGTCGTGGGGAAGCCCGCGGCCACGGAGATGACCTCGTCGCCCCGCTTTAGGGCTCTATCTCCGAGAAGGGGCGACATTAGCGAAGTGAAGGCTACGAGGTTCGCGGACGACCCGGAATTGACGAGGAAGGCATACTCGGCCCCCGTAAACTCGCAGAACAGCTCTTCGAACTCCTGCGAATACCGCCCGCTTGTCAGCCAAAAATCGAGGGAAGAGTCGACGAGATTTTGCAACTCCTTCTCGTCGAAGACTCTGCCAGCATAGTGAACCTGACTTTTTCCGGGAATAAAACTAGTAGTGGAAAACTTGACGTCGTAGAAATCTTTAACAAGGCCCGCTATCTGGGCGCGAAGTTCTTTCTCTGTCTTTGCCAATTTTCTCACTCCCATTCATCGATCTTTATATTGTCGCAACCGACACCTTTATCCACGAGTTGCTGCTTGAAAAGTTTTATCATTACAGGGGGCCCCGAAAGGAAATAGACCGGGTCTTTCATATCCTGGCTTTCCGAAAAGATAGCATCGATCGATAGACGCCCGTCTCGTATTTTCGCCCCATCGATCGAAAGTCCGGAAGAGCTCTCGTTCTCTATCGAGACGATGGCCTGAAAACCCGAAACAGCCTTTGCGCAGCGCTCGATGGTTTCAGGGAAAAGAATATAGGATTTAAGCCTTGCGCCGTAGTAAAGCCGCACTTTCCCATGCGCACTATCGTCCTGGCCCAGAGACTCAAGATAGGGGATAAAAGGAGAGACCCCGGTGCCGCCCGCCACGAGCACGACATCCTGGCCTTCTTTTATAATAGCGTTGATAACGAAGTCCCCATAGGGAAGCTTGATCCACACTCGAGCTCCGCCCCGGAGAAGGCTTTCCATCTTTTTCGTATAAATACCCTTGACGCTGTACACGATCGTAACGAGCTCCCCGCCCGGCTCTGAAGCGATGGAAAAGACCCGCGACTCGGGCCAGAACCCGCCCGCTGGGTCGAACTCGTCTACCGTAAGATGAAGGAACTGCCCCGCTTTGAACCTAGGCACACGCCCCTCCGGCCGCATCGAGACCGTGTAGACTCCTTCTCCATGCGAAACCACAGATTCTACCGTAGCAGGAATTTTGACAGGATTTGGCATAAGACCCCTATATAAGGAAGAAACCGATAATTTTGCAGGAGCTTGAAGACGCCTATCCCGTGACTTCCTGCGGCGCCTCGATACGTATAAGGCCAATCTTCGTAATGCCTGGGCCCGCCCAGTAGTTTATAGATTCACATTGACAACGCATTGCAAATGCAATATTTTTAGGTATGGAAGTCAGTTGGAGCACCGAGAAGAACGCAATTCTCAAACGCGAGCGTGGCTTGGACTTTGAAGCCTTGGCCGAATCCATCCAGGTGGGCGACGTTCTTGAGGTCGCGCGTAATCCCAACCATCCCGATCAGGTCATTTTCATAATTTTGGTTGACGATTACGTGTGTGCGGTCCCGGCAGTTCCCACTGGTGATGGCTATTTCCTTAAAACGGCGTACAAGAGCCGTAAGCTGAATAAGCGCTTTAACGGAGGTGACTAAGATGCAGGCAAAAACTTCTTTCCCTGGCGATCCCGAATTCAAGTATCTGGACGATGACGAAAAGGCCCTGATCGAAGAAATCGAGGCCAGCGCCGACACCCTCCAGCCGCTCCCCGAAACCGAAAAGGATGCGTTCCTCTCGCAATTCCGCAAGGCCGATTCTCCGCGGAAAAACGTCACCATGCGCATGGAGTCCTCGACCATTGATGCCCTCAAGGCCAAAGCAGAGACTGACGGTATCCCATATCAGACATTGGCGGCCATGATCCTCAAGAAATATGTGCAGGGGGCTTTACTGGATCGCGATGCCGTCCGTGAAGTGGTCAAAGCCCTTCAGACGGCATAGTCCCTTCGGACAAATTCACGATAATTTATTCGTCGTTCGCTTCCACGCTCGACATAAGTATTACAGCGTACATCTCTTCTTCTTCATCCGTGCCAATCAGTGTTAACCTCTTCATGAGTGACCTCCAACATTTCTGATCATCATCCTTATTCCAAGTTGATGATGCTTATTGCAGAGGAAAAACGCTTGAAGTCATCCACATTGTGAGTGAGAATAGTGTGAATCTCGCTTTAGATATCCTCTCGGCGATAAAGATTCTTTGCGTTCTCATCACCCAGCGGAATGGATACAATCTCAAGCTTTTTTGAGGCTTTCTTTACTTGGTCGTACAGTCTGATTTGGATTCTATGCTGTCCGGGTTTTATACTTTCCGGCATCTGGGCAACAAGTATTCCAGCAGGGGTCACATCCGCTTCAACACGTATCGTTTTCATGGCAATCTTTCCCCCATATACAGTAAGTATAACGCCATTATCGGGTATGACAAAACCTCTGCCATCCTTAGCGGGAATCATGGATTAGGCACACGGTCCCTTCTGAATTGCAGCACTGATATATAAATATCCCACCATCTTTCTCTTACCAGTGCCCATCATCTTCGTATAATCGGTGACCATCAGTGTTCATATCTTCACGGCTTTATTCCATGTTCCTATCAGTGAGTATCTCTTCCTCTTCATCCGTGCCAATCAGTGTTAACCTCTTCATGAGTGACCGCCAGTGTTCCTAGTCTTCAACTCAAATCACCATCCCCACACAGGGGAACTATATACCTAATCATGCGATCGTTGTCGTTCGAGTTCCCACATTTGATTGTAATTCATCTGAACCTCTTGCCCCAAGGTATTCATCTCCTGCCGCACATAGGCCCATGTCCAACCATTGCGGTATCGTGGATCGGGTTCACCCTTTGTATCCTCGAAGTATGTCAGACTTTTGACCGCACTAAAGAGTCCACTTTCGCCATACTTTGACTCATAGTTCTGCACAGAGCAAAGGAGAGGAGTACCATTTTGGTGCAAGTATAATAAGTCCGAGAAATCCTTCTTTGAACCTCTTCTTGAGACCGCGTTTATCTTCATAGCTGAAATGTCAGGAATTGAAGAAAGCCGAATCCCATCGATAGTCTCTTGTTGGGCGACCTCTTTATAGACGTGCTGCAATATATCGAGCTTAATCCCTTCATAGTATGCAGTAATGCTGCCCTTTGATACGCTCTCAATGTTGCAGCCAGGGAGAAATAGCTCCAGTCGCTGACTCATGGCACTCGAGTCATACTCGGATGAGGTAAATAAATCAATGTCATCAGACTCTCTGAAACCGAAACGAAGCGCGAGAGATGTGCCACCTACGAGACAGAATTGATCGAGTTCTCGCCATTCCATTAGGCTATCGAGAGTGCGTTTGAGCTCTGGAGTGACAGCTTCAATGTGTAACACGCTGCGTCTCCAAATAGTTGTTTAGAAAAATCCTTTCTCGCTCCGGTATTCTGAGATGCGGGGAGAGGTCCGCAATACGAGCCTTAGGAACATTGCCGATTAAAAGCGACCAGTCCCTAGCCCGTCCATAGATCAATACCCGCTCAATCAGCCATTTGAGATGTTCCGCACTGGTAACCATGTTTTGATGAACATCCCAGAAAAGTTCACGAGACAGGCTCTGTACCCAATTTTTGCTACTGGACGTAGGCATAATCTCGATGCCCATGGCGTCTATCTCGCGCTTCAATACCGCGTCCATCTTTTCGTTATATTGCACGACATCGACACTCACATCGAAATCCATCTTAGCAAGCATGACTTGCAGTCCAAGCCGTTTTTTCTTGAATTCCTCTTTCGTGAGGTCGGTTTTGATGGCGATATCGATATCGCCACCCTTCTTTTCATCGTCGACGCGGCTACCGAATAGGTAAATCACCGAATCCCCGAAGTTCTTCCGTACGACCGATTCGATGCCGTCCAGCATTCTTTCGGAAAGCCTCATCGAAGATACCGCCTATCGAGTTTCTCGAATCGCTTCGTCAGAATCTCTTTGGAGTCGGCCATAGGCTTCCCTCTTCTTCTCGGGGAAATTACAGATAGTTCAGCGTCGCCATTTCAGATACTGACAGCCACATCTCGAGCTATTTCGATCGTTTCTTCCGCTGTCCGGCCGTGAAGCTACCAAGCCAGGGAAATCATCAGACTCCGCACCATGTGAAATGACAGATACTACCATCTTCCTCTTGCCAGTGCCCATCATCTTCATATAATCGGTGACCATCAGTGTTTATCTCTTCACGGCTTTATTCAATGTTCCTATCAAGGCTCTTCAATCCCTAAGTCCTTGCATATTTTCTTTATAAGAATGTCGTTTATCTTTACGAAGGTGATTCCTTTCATTCTGTAATAAGTTGCTCTTTGGTAAATTCGAAGTAGAAACTACATATGTGACTGGGCAAATGTCTTTACTTTAAGATACATCGTTCGAAACTCAGGCCACTTTTCTCTCAACAAATTCAATGTACCCGATGATTCTTCAACGCTGTCCGGGTATTCGTGTGCAAGATTATTCCGTAAATCCCTGAAAAATTGCCATTTTTGGGCATCCTCGATAACGTTGAACTTTTCCAAGGTCATAAGAATATCGATAAATGGATGGGATCCGGTATCGCCCGCAAGAAGTACATATACAGAAGGGAACAAACGGGCACCCATGGCATCCTGAAGCCGGGAAAAACGAAAGACAAATTGATCCACGTGCTCTATCCTGAGCTCGTCGAGGGAAGAAAGGCTAGCGGGACTTAACGGGAAGAAATCGCCCAACAGGATATACGCGCGATCAAGCCGGGAAACATGCGCATCGCATTCTTTGATAGCTGCATCGAGTTTAATCGACCAAACCTCATTCGTCACAGCGCAACCCCTGTTTCTCGCGCAATTCGGACAATCGCCCGGGTATCTGCTTTATCCTCCGGAGAGCCTTCAGGTTTGGCAACGACCATATCGATCTTCCGTTCTCCAAGTTTCAGCTGTATATCGCCGAGAGCTTCGATTTTATGAAGAACTGCTTTGTCGATCTCTTCCTCGCTCTCGACAAAAAGATCGATATCTCCGCCGCGTTTCTTATCGTCTACACGAGACCCGAAGAGCACAATACGACGAACCGAACTGAATCGACGAAGGATAGCCGTCTTGATAACATCAACCTCGTCGTCTGTTAATCGCATTGATTTCCCTCCGGGAAGTTGTCAAAGCCCTCCAGACGGCATAGTCCTTTCGGACAAATTCACTAGCTTTACTCGTCGCTCACTTCCACGCTCGACACAAGCCTTACAGTGTCACCCTCTTCATGAGTGACCGCCAACGTTTCTAATCTTCATCCTTATTCCAAGATGTTTGGCGAAAAAAGCCCCCGGAACTATTTGCTGGAGTCGGGCTGCGGATGATAAAACGTTTTCCCAGTCAGGAAGCTCTTCGTTCTGCATACAGTTTCCATAACTTGTAGCGCTGTTCATGGGGATCATCCAAGTGGATGCTGCAGGCCGCAAGTATTTTCCCCCGAACTTCAGCCGGTCGAGAAAGTAAGGCCTGCTGCAATTCGACCCAGTCGATCCGTTTGCCTCTCGCTATTACGTCATCGATCGCGGCAATCGACAACTCATCATGGTTCAGATGCCGATGCTGCATATTTCCCTATCTCCATGCCCTTTGTATCATATCCCTAATATCACTTGGCCTTCGCGAGCCATTCTTCATGCTCTTTCATACATACGACTAAATCGACGGCCCGGACTATGGCTTTGATTCGGAGAAGGGACTCATAGTTTCCTTCTTCATGTCTACCACGGTAGGGTTTAAATCATGATTGATAAAATCAGAATATCATAGTATTGTGTTAATCATGTTTGATAAATCAAGGCTGCCAGCCTACATCCCTCGTCCCGATTATATCGAGAGGATAAGCCCTTTCATTGGCAAAGGACTGATCAAGGTCCTAACGGGACAGAGACGGGTCGGGAAAAGCTTTATTCTGTACCAGCTGATGGACGAAATCCACAGGCGCGACCCCGAGGCCGAGATCCTCTACATCAATAAAGAGCTTCATGAGTTCCGCGACCTTCGCGATGGCGACGATCTTTATGAGTACGTCTCTGAACGCCTCAAAAGCGGCGTTCCCAACGCCCTCTTTATCGACGAAATCCAGGAGATCAAGGGCTTCGAGCATGCCCTGCGCAGCCTCCTATCCGAAGGACGCTGCGATATTTATTGCACGGGGAGCAATGCCGAGCTTCTGTCCGGCGAGCTCGCCACCTTCCTTGCGGGCCGGCACGTGGAGATCCAGGTCCACCCCTTGAACTACGGCGAATTCCTTTTCTTCCACGGTTTAAAAGACTCGCGGGAAAGCGTGTTAAGCTACCTGCGCTTCGGGGGTTTGCCCTATCTCGCCGCGATCGGCCTCTCCGAGGCGACCGCCTTCGAGTACCTCGACAATGTCCACGCCTCGATCCTTTTGCGCGATGTCGTCGCTCGCGAAAAGATCCGGAATGTGGACTTCCTCGAAACCCTCCTCGACTACATCGCGGACAACGTGGGAAGCCTCTTTTCGGCCAACAACATCTCGAAGTACTTAAAGTCCCAGCAAATCGCCATGAGCGTCCCCACTATCCTGAGCTACCTTGCGGCCCTGCAGAAAGCCTTTATCGTCCGCAAGGCGAGGCGCTCTGACGTGAAGGGCCTCAAAATATTCGAGATCGGCGAGAAGTATTACTTCGAGGACTTGGGCCTCCGGAACGCGGCGCGCGGACGCACGAGTCCGCTCGAACTGGGCAAGCTCGTGGAAAACGCCGTATATCTACGCCTCGTGGAACGCGGCTACAGCGTCAACGTGGGCTATCTCGACGGTGCCGAGATCGACTTCGTGGCCCAAAAAGATGGCAGCCGGCTTTACGTCCAGGCGGCCTACCTCATCCCCGACGAAGAGACTGCCTCTCGGGAGTTCGGCAACCTGGAAAAGATCGATGACAATTACCCCAAGTACGTCGTCAGCATGGATGATACGATCGGAAAAACCGATCGCAAGGGAATCAGGCAAATGAACCTGCGCGAGTTCCTTCTGGCCGATCTTGAAAATCGATAGGAGCGATCAAAACCCTCTGGACGGTATAAGCTCACTCGGCAGATTTACAAATCACCCCTTTCTGGGATGGTTGTTCCGTTTCGCGTCTGGGGGTTATCCCATTTCAGAGCAACGACTTTAGCGATAAGTTCAGAAATAACAGCAGCCCTGATCGTACCGACACATTTTTCGATGATTTTCGAATTACCCGTAAAAAGTTTACCCGGACGAATATAACTCATTTTTTGCAAGGATCCGGCTTCGAATGAGGAATCGTCAATTGGGATAGCGTTATTGTAAATAAGCCCATGCCGCATCCTCTTCAGGACGTGTCCAATCCTCCGCTAGAGCATCCTCGCTCATGAGCGTCACATCCGAAACATCGGCTTCATCGAGGATTGTAGACCGTTGCCATTGTATTGTCATTGCAATATACTTTATTGATGAATATTCGCTGGAACGCTGGGAAAAACGAGCTGCTCAAGCGGGAACGCGGCGTGTGTTTTGAGGATGTTGCCGATCTGATTCGAACAGGAGAAGAACTTGATATCATTCCGCATCCATCACGCCCTAACCAACGGATAATTATTGTGCGGATTAACGGGTATGTTCATGCAGTTCCGTTCGCCGAAGACGCTGAAGGACTTTTCCTAAAGACCATTTATCCGAGCCGAGATCTGAATAAGCAGTACGGAGGTGAAGGATGAGCACGAAAAAAACTGTTCCGAATTTGGCTTTCCTGGATGAGGAGGAACGCGAACTCGAGCACCTCGACAGTGCAACGGCCTACCCAAAGGAGGTACAAGAATCCATGTTGGCCCCGTTTCGCGCCGATGCAAAGAAAGCAGTAACCATGCGACTCTCTGAATCTACACTAGCCGGACTTAGGGCAAAGGCCGAGGCTGAAGGCATACCTTACCAGACCCTTGCCTCTATGATATTGCAGAAGTACGTTCGCGGAGCTCTACTGGATAAAGACGCGGTCGCAGAAGTTGTAAAGGCCCTTACGGCCTGAGAGCGCAAAAGGGAATTTACGGACAGTTCAGAAAATCCTCGGGCTCTATTCCCGCCTGGCGAAGGATTGCCCGAAGCGTCCCCTCGGGTATCTTCCCAGGATGGTGTGGGATGGTTGTTCCGTTTCGCGCCTGGGGGTTCTCCTATTTCAGAGCAACGACTTTAGCGATAAGTTCAGAAATAACAGCAGCCCTGATATTGCACGACATCGACACTCACGTCAAAAAGCCTGGAATCGGCCATATGCTTCCTACCGTCTCTCTCTTACGAGTGGTCGAATTCTCAGCTTGTTTTATCGGAATTCTCCGCCTATTTTGTCCGAAGAAACAGCCAGTTTTGTCGGAAACATTAGCCTGTTTTGCCCGAAGAAACATCCAGTTTTGTCGGCAGATATAGCCTGTTTTGTCGGCAAATACATGTTGTTTTGTCGGCAAATACAACCAAAGAATTCGGAATTTACAACCTGTTTTCCCCAATCCTTGAGCCAGGAAGCGCAAAAGGACCAGACAAATGTCGTATCCACCTTAATACGACATTTGTCTGTACGCCCAATTCAATCACAAAAGCTTTCCACGAGCGTAATAAAGGTGATGAGGTTCCCGCGGGACCTTTACGGTCTTCGTATGAAGACCAATCTCTCTCTTTTAGGAGTTTCACTATGGCTCTCAAGATCGCGATTCTCAAGAATTACCTGCCCAAGTGCACCAGTCCCTACGTCGTCCGCTCGGTCAACCCGGAGACGGTGGAGTACGACCACTTGCTCGACATCATGGCTGCGGGCAGAACCACCCTCTCCCGCACCGACATCATTGCCACCATGCAGCTCTATAAGGAGGAAGTGCAGAAGCTGCTTTGCGAAGGCAAGACCGTTAAGACCCCCACGGGCTCCTTCTTCATGAATGCGTCGGGGACCATGGAATCGCTGGACGATTCCTTCCTTCCCAACGACAGCGATAAGAACCACGAGGTGCGGGTCCGCCACAAGGCCGAAAAGGACTTCGAGAACTCCGTCATCGCTGCTCTCAAGATCGAGCGCGAGGAGCGCCCCGACTTCCAGGCCCCCGTGGTGTACTCGGTCGCGGTCGCGGGAGAGGAAGGCGCCAATCTCCGCTCGGGCGCTGTCGTCCAGATAAAGGGGCTCCGCCTGCGCTTCGACGTCAAGGACAGCGCCCAGGGCGCCTTTTTCATCGACGCCGCGGGCGCCGAGGTCCGCTCTTCGTTGTATCCGCTCGTGCTGCCCGCCTCGGTCATGGCGACCGTGCCAACGGGCCTCGCCGCGGGCACCTACAGCCTGGCTTTCCGGGCCGCGGTGAACGGTAAGGAGGTTAAGGAGGCTCTCTTCAAGGGCCTCACGGTAGCATAACCTTAAGTTCGGGGCCCGGGGAGCATCGAGATTTCCCGGGCCCCGTTAGTCGACGATCTCGTAAGCCGCGCCAAGAGCGTAGAGCTCCGCACTCTTGGACAAGCCCAGCTTCTTGACCGCCTGGCTCATGCCATTGCGCACCGTGGAAGGGGCAAGACCATAGTCGGCGGCGATCTCCTTGGGGGTCTTGCCGGCCAGAAGCTCGAAGACAAAGAGCTTCTCGCGCGGCGAGAGACCGTGCTCCGAGAGACTGAACTTCTGCGCCCCGATCGGGGGACGCGGCGGGAGTGGGATCATCGCCCCTGCAAAGGACAGGGCGGCCATGAAAAGGTACAGACAGTGATGGATCTCGAGCGGCCAATCGTCCACCTCTACGACAAGGCAAAAGACGATGACCGATGCGACGATCCCCGACAATGACCGGACGGCTTGGAGCGTGCTGTGTGGTTTCCTCATGGATAAGGATAGCCGCCGGCGCGCGGTCCGTAAAGAATTTTTACGTCAGGAGGATCTTATGGCTATTTTCGGTTCGCCTCTATGGAACGACTGGGAGCGCGCCTATTTCACCCAGGAGAACAACTCGATCGAGCATCTCCTGAAATGCCGCCTGCCCACCGGGTTCTCCCCGCTGGAGACCTGCGGGCCCACCGCATCCCTGAACTGCCAGGCTTCGCTCGGACGCGAGGTCGAAATAACGACGCCGGGCGGCTATTGCCCGCAGCCCGAAGACGTTCTCGCGTCCTATTTCAACGACCCCCGCAACTTCGGCAAACTGCGCAAGGCATGGCCAGGGCTCGATCCCGATAAGCTTCCCGGCAACGAGGTGCCCCAGTGGTACCCGATCGCCATCCGGGAGGTCTTCGGCAATGCCTGCGAGTTCGTCGGGGATATAAACTTCGGAGAAGCGGTGGAATACATCCGCAAAGGCCGCACGCTGCAAGTCTGCCTCTGCAGACCCAGGCATTTCGTGTCCCTCGTAGCCTACGACGACGAGAGCTCGGAGTTCATCATCAAGGACAGCTGGGGCGGTCGCTGGCCCGACGGAGACGGGTTCTGCAAGCGACTCTCCCACCCCGAGTTCGAGACGAACGTGAGGCCGTTCTGCCTCGTGTACTCGTAAGGGAGACCAGAATGAACCCGACAAGACAAACGAACGGAGAGAGCATTCTCCGCGGCGCGGACGGCCATGTGCAAGGGAGGAAGCTCGCGGCCTGGATCTGCTTCTTCCTCGGCATCGCCCTCCTCGTGCAGGGGACCTTCGTCCCGGCCTCCGACGGAATCCAGGCGAAGGTCGTGCCGGCGGTAGTCGCCTTCTGCTTTTCCCTGCTCTTCTGGGGCCTGGTCACTGTCCAGAACGTCGTTCAGCTCGTGGCCCTGCTGAAAGGTCAAAACTCGGGGCCCGACGCCAACGGTCGAAGCCCAGGCGCGCAAGCCAAGGAGGCTGTCGATGGCAAATAAAAAACTGGGGCAAATAGCCTGGTATTTCGCGGCACTCCTGGCCGTGTGCTTCGGCATGGAGTGGGGTTTCTCGTACATCTTAAGCGCAAGGAGGAAGAATGAACTGCGTACGGAAAAGGAGGCGGCCGGGAAATCCGAGCGGGAGAAAGTGCTATCCAGCGATCCTCGCGCTGTCCTTGCTGGCCTCGATACCGACACACGCGCAAGAATCGACCGAGCGGAAGCCAGGGGAATCGATGCCGGCCTCGTCGCGGCCTGCGAAGCTCTACACCGAAGAGGAGGCGCTCGTGGCAGCCATGCTGGCGGCTGAGACGGCAGTCGGCGTGGCGGTTCCGCTGGCCGTTCAGGCTGCCGTGGCGGAAGAGCAGGGCAAGGCCGCCGCGCAGCAGGCTTTGAACAAGGCAGCGGCGGACGCCTTCCAGCGTCAGTCCCGAG
>Ga0326727_10020921_pt1 | contig 12912 bp, 11 predicted proteins | sample MB2enrmetagenome_FD_207643 | JGI IMG/M metagenome (GOLD analysis project Ga0326727, IMG submission 207643) | Lab enriched peat soil microbial communities from McLean, Ithaca, NY, United States - MB29MY | ecosystem: Environmental > Terrestrial > Soil > Wetlands > Peat | place: USA: New York...
AACGGGTAACGGGTAAGGGTCGACGGAAAACGGGAAACGGGGAACGGGTAACGGTTTTATGTCGCGGCGCAGTACAATGTTTCGGGCCGTGATACAAAAAAGTCTGTGAGAGCGGAGTAAAGTGATGGGCAGGTCGATCGACTGGCCGTTTACGCGTCCCTTGCCACGTCCACCGCGGCGCCGCCGCCGCTTGCTTCTGATCATTATCGTAATCCTTATCTTCGCCGCCGGCAGCGCCCGAACCGCGTTGTCTTACTACATCGACTCGCTCTGGTTCAGCTCGCTCGGCTATCTCGAGGTGTTCTGGAAGACCTTGCGTCTGCAGAGCACCACGTTCCTCATATTCACGGTAGCCACATTCCTGATTCTTTATGGAGCTTTCCTGGGGCTCAAACGGCTGCACCGCGACGAATTGCCCAGCACGCGCACCATGGTGGTGGGTGGGCAGCCGGTGAAGTTGCCGGTTGAATCCATCCTGCGTTACCTGGCGTTGGGGGTGGCGCTTCTCATCGGCCTGGGAACGGGAGGCGGAGCCATGGTGGAATGGCCGAAGCTGGCGCTCTATTGGTACGCGGCGCCCGCTCCGGCGGGCCCGGTGGATCCGATCTTTGGCCGGCCCCTGAACTTTTATTTGTTTACCCTGCCCGCCTGGCAGTTCATCAGCAGTTGGCTCATGACTCTGGCGGTGATTATCGGGGCGGCCTCCGTATTTTTCCTGTTCCTCACCGACGGCGGCGGGGCGCTGACCGAGCGGCGCCGCGGCGGTTATCTTCCCACAGGGTGGCGTGGCCTTTCCCTTAGTTTGGCTTTCGTTCTGCTCATGCTCGCCTTACGCGTGTATCTCAGCCGCTTCGAGCAGTTGTTTGAAGATCATACGATTTTCGGCGGTGTCACCTACACCGGTGCCCACATCACGCTGCCCGGGTTGCTCGTAGTCTGCATAGCACTGGTGATCGGGGCCATATTTGCGGGCGTCAACGCCGCCACCACGCCGCGCATACGCTGGTTTATCGCTGCCGTCGCCCCGGCGCTGGTCTGTTACCTCGCCGTTCAAATACTCGCCTCTTACGTCAACAGTTTCATTGTCAAGCCGAACGAACTGGTTCGCGAGCGGCCGTACATCGCTAATAACGTCGCCCTGACGCGGCAGGCCTACGGATTGAACCAGGTTTCGCGGCGGGAGTTCCCGGCGGAAACCACCATCGAAGCGGCCGACCCGGCGAATAATCAGCCGACGTTGCAAAACATACGGCTGTGGGACTGGCGCGCCCTTCAGGACACGCTGCGCCAGATTCAGGAAATTCGCACCTACTACGATTTTCCGGACATCGATATCGACCGCTATGAAATCGCCGGCTCGATTCGCCAGGTCATGCTGGCCACGCGCGAGTTGAGCATCCCCAAGCTGCCGGAGAGCAGCCGCAATTGGATCAACGAGAAACTCATCTACACCCACGGCTACGGCATCACCATGAACCCGGTCAACGGGTTCACCCATGAAGGGCTGCCGACGCTCATTTTGAGCAACATGCCCGTCCAAAGCACGGTGCCAAGCCTCAACGTAACCCGCCCCGAGATTTATTTCGGCGAGCTGACCAACACCGATGTGTACGTGAAGACACGGCAGCAGGAATTTAACTACCCCCAAGGCCAGACCAACAGCTTCACCTCGTATGACGGCAAGGGCGGTATCGTTCTTGGCGGCTTTCTGCGCCGCATCCTGATCGCGGTCGGGCGCGGCGACCTCGCGAAGTTACCCTTCAGCGATGATGTCACCGCGGACAGCCGGCTGCTCATGCGACGCAACGTGCGCAACCGGGTGGCGGCCCTGGCCCCGTTCCTTACTTACGAGCGCGATCCTTATATCGTGCTCGACAACAATGGCCGGCTCTCCTGGATGCTGGATGCGTTCACCACCTCTGACACCTATCCGTACTCGAGCCATTATCAGCTCGGCGACAATTCGCTGAACTACATCCGGAACAGCGTAAAGGTAGTCATCGACGCTTACGACGGAACCACCACCTTTTACGTGTTCGACCCCGCGGATCCCATCCTGGCCGCCTATCGCCGCATCTTCCCGGGCTTGTTCAAGGATGCGGCGGAAATGCCTCCGGGCCTGCGCAAGCATGTGCGCTATCCCGAGCTGTTCTTGAAGCTGCAAGCGGCTGTGTATGGGCTGTATCACATGACGGAGCCTGAGGTGTTCTTCAACCGCGAGGATCTGTGGACCATGGCCAGCGAGGTCGGCCTGACGCAGAACGGAGAACAGAAGACCCTTCCCATGGAGCCGAATTTCGTGCTCATGAAATTGCCCGGCGAGTCCGAGGTGGAGTTCGTCGGCATTCTGCCGTTCACGCCGGCCAACCGCAACAATCTCATTGGCTGGATTGCCGGCCGCAGCGATGGCGCCGCATACGGCAAGTTGGTGGTCTACGACTTTCCCAAAAGTAAACTGGTGGACGGACCGTTGCAGATCGAGGCGCGCATCGATCAGAATGCGCAACTCTCCGGGCAGTTGACCCTGTGGAACCAGCAGGGATCCCACGTCCGGCGCGGTACCCTGCTGGTCATCCCCTGTGGACAGGCGTTGTTATACGCCGAGCCGATTTACCTCCAGGCCGAACGGAGCCCCATGCCGGAGTTGCGCCTGGTAGTGTTGGCGCTACAGGATCGGCTTGCCTACGGGCCGACCTTTGAGTCGGCTATGGCCTCCCTTTTCGGCGGGGCCGTCTCCTCGACCAGCGTCGCAGCTGGGGCCCCGGAATCGGCACAACGCGCACCAGCGCCCGCTGCCGCCCGCCAGCCCGCGGCCGATCTCCAGACACTCATTGCCGAAGCCGCCCGGAACCTTGCCGACTACCAGCGCCTGACCGCAGAAGGCAAGCTGGGCGAAGCTGGGCAGAAATTGGAGCAGTTGAAGCGCGCGCTTGACCAACTGAACAGCCGGAGACAATGAGGTCGCACTTAACATCGGCATAGCCCGCAAAAGCGGGCAGGCTTGGGTGGAAGCACCGGTCCCGCTTGGCGGGACCGGTAACAAAACGTTCCCTCGACGCGGGCCCTTAGGCTAATGTCGCTTACTTTGCCAATCACGGTGGATTTGGTCGTGCAACACGTGTCAGGGCACGACTTTAGTCGTGCCGAAAAACGCATAATAGGGCTGGGCTTCAGCCCCTGCGCCGCTTGGGATGCCCGATGGACAGGGGCTAAAGCCCAAAGTCCACTGGGAACCTTTGCGGCACGACCAAAAGTCGTGTCCTGACACGTGTGGTCGTTCCCGTGAGTTCGCAAAGTAAGCGACATTAGGCCTTTAGGCTCGGTGTACGCTGTTCCCAGCGATTGGGAGGCGCTCCATGCAACCGGCTTCCCGAGAAGGTGGAAGCGTCGGGCTTCAGCCCGACGAACCCAAAGCTTGCCTAACCTGGGCCTTCAGGCCCGGGGGCGCAGGATCGACTTCCAACGCCCTGCAGGCTGAGCTGTAGGGATTGAACTTCCGAACTTTTCCGCCAAGTAAGTGACCTTGGGCGTCGACGCCCCCACGCCGGTGAGGACGCCAGCACTGCGTGAACTGGCATCCAACAGCAATGATCCCCGGTTGCTGACCCCAAGCTGAAGGGAGCCTCGCTTGTTCGCCCGGCGAATCGCGCACATGTTTTTTTGCGTTGCCGTTTGCACAGCTATCTGCGCCGCACAGACTGGAACCGCCCCACAGCCCCAGACCGGAGTGAGCACGAACACGTCCTCGTCGCAACCTGACAGTCCGCTGCCGAGCGCACCGTCACCGGCCACGGCCCGCTCTGCCTCTGCTACCAATGCCACAGCGAAGGACAGCGAAGAAGGCAAACAGCCAAAGCGCATTCTGGGTATCATTCCCAACTACCGGGCGGTGAGCGCAGATACCAAGGTGCCGCCGCTATCGGTAAAAGGCAAGTTCGTGCTGGCCACGCAGGATAGTTTCGACTATTCCGCGTTCCTGGTCGCCGGCGTGTTTACCGGCATTAGCTATGGTAGAAATTCTTATCCGGAACTGCATCAGGGAGCGGCCGGCTTCGGCCGTTATTACTGGCGGGCGTTTACCGATCAGGCGGAATGCAATTACTTCTCGGAATTCCTGGTGCCCTTCGCGACGCACGAAGATCCTCGTTACTATACGCGTTTCCATGGAGGATTCTTTTCCCGCACGGGTTATGCCGTGACCCGTCTATTCATCACCCGGACCGATTCCGGCGCAAGCACCTTCAATTTTTCCGAGATCATAGGCAACGGCGCCGGCGCGGGAGTCTCCGATCTCTACTATCCCAGCCAGGAACGCACCTGGACCAAGACCGGGCAGAAGTGGGCCTCACAGGTTGCGCTGGACGGAATCTTTAATGTCTTGAAGGAGTTCTGGCCAAACATCCGGCATTCCGTTTTCCACCGGTAGGTTCGGGTACCGGCAATCTGAGAACAGTTCGTTTCAAAGAATCCGGGGCACCTCCTGGAGAAAAAACTGCTTCACCTGGCTCCAGTCAAGCGGTACGAGCATGTGAGGCATCGGATCCTTTTCTGCATCACCAAAGAAGGTTAGCGATTTCATGATATGGACCCGGTTGTAGCGGGTTTGTGCATACTTGCGGTCGAAAAACTGCAAGAGGTCCGTAAGACCATAACGCTGGGCCGATATGTAGAGGTCTACGAAGTCGCGCCGCGTACCGCGGCTGGCGATTGCGCTTACTTTCATGCAGGCGATGTCGCGCGGATCGGCAACGGCAACACCGTGGAAGCCGACCGTGGGAAACAGCATAGGATAGGCATATCCCAGGAAACTCACTTTCGTTCCATGGATCGTGGCATGAAGCGTATGCGGAGCTTTTGCCACCAGGGCGAACTCAGCCAGCGTTTGAACGCGCTGGAGCAGAACATCCTCATCGAAGAGGTCGCTCGCAAAGAAGTCCAAGTCTTTGGATAATCGGTGGCCCATTTGCAGGGCCAGCCCCGTCCCACCCGCGAGATAAAAACGACCCACGAAATTAGCGTCCCGAAGCGAGCGGAACGCCACTTCGGTTGAGGCAGTGATCACCTCGTGGTGCCACGCCTGTTCTCCATGGTTGGTCATGGCAATTTCCTTGCCTGCGCAATGTGTTCAGCTGGTTCCGGTTCCCTTGAGCGCCGCAACCGCGTCAAGCGGTACCCCATAGACTAGCGCCCAGAAATTGGCTGATTTTGGCGAGAGACGACGTTCCGTGCAGAGCACCCGGCAGATCTCAGCCTCGGAAAATGTACGTCGCAACCAGGCCACGGCCTCATCGTCACCATACTCCAGGACCCGGAAGATCGTGTAGTCGGGATAGGCCTCGGGTTCAAAAGTATCCAGGTCGGCGTCCCAGAAGAGTGATTGTAACCGACTGGGAATCATACAGTTATGAGTATAGGCCGGGGCGCTGCCAAGTCAACCGGTACCGTGAGAAGTAACAAGTGACAAGTAAAAAGCAAAGCACAAAACCGCAAATCAGAATACAACTCGCGTTTTTACTTGCTACTTGTTACTTGTAACTTGTTACTAGCTGTCGTTTATTGCCGCAACCACGCCCAGATTCCCGCGCAGCCCCACAGTAGCGACCAGAGAATGAACCATAGCCGCCCTACCCATCCCGGCATCCGTTTGCGCTCGTTGTCGCGCGGAAAAGTCTTGCGGAAATCCTCCGCGGCAAACGCGGCATAGAAGCCGAGCAGGCTTATCACCAGAGACGTAATCGCAAAAACCCGCGCGTGCACGTTTGCCATTTAAGTAGCGTCTCCGAACTCGAAATCCAGCTCTGCCAGGCGGGCGCGCACCGCTGGGTCGCGGAGGAGTTCAAGAAAACGGCGCACCGGTTCGCGCTGGAGACGGTCCTTCGGCGCCACAAAATCGTAGTGTTCCGGTTGCAAGGGCAAAAAGCCCAGGCCATACTGCCGCGCCACGGTCTTAATCGCCAAACCCCAATCCGCACGGCCTTGGGCAACGGCCACCGCTACTGCATTATGAGTCTTCGCCTGGTTGGCATAGCCTCCCGGCCGTGCTCCCTTCAGCAAGCGGTCGATGAGGATACGCGTGCCGCTGCCGGCGTTACGATTGATCATCAGCCACCCAGGATCGGCCACCGCGGCCGCCGCTGCTGCCTCGGCCGAGCGTCCCTCGAACCGCGGGTCGCCCTCGCGAAACACAATTCCCTGAAGCCGCCTGTATCCGGGCAGCAACTCCAGCCCCTCGGTGAGAAAAGGGCGGTTATACTCGCCCGTCGCAGAATCCATAAGATGGACTCCCGCCAGATCGCACTCCCCCCGTTTGGCCGCCGTGAGGCCGCCCGTGCTACCCACGTTCAGCGACTTGACCGAGATTCCCTGCTGCATCAAGCGTCCAATCAGCAAGTCGAGACCGATACAGTGGCTGCCGATGATGACCAAGTCGGCCAATTTATGACGCGCGCCAATCAGCGTGACCTCAACCGGCGCTCCTGCGGGAACGCTTTCCGTTTGGGAGGCAATCGTGAAGAAGCCGTCCGCCTGGCCAAACGCCGTCACCGCGCCGGAACCTTTAGCCGTCGGATAGGCGGCCAGGCCGCCATCGGCTCTGCGAATGAGCGACGCCATTACATATTCCGTCCGCCCGCGTTCGGAACCCACCGCTACCGGCAGCGTTGCCTCCACGGTCTCACGTCTCTCCGGTGCAAATCCGGCAAAGGCCCTGATCACGGGCGCTACAAACTCGTGGAAGGTGAAGATCGCCGAGGTAGGAAAGCCGGGCAGAATGATGACCGGTTTGCCGTGGGTCACGGCCAGGCAAATCGGTTTGCCGGGCTTCAGGGCCGCGCCGTGTACTACCATTCCGGGTCCATCCAGGCGGCTAACCGCCCGATAGGCCAAATCACCGGCGCCCTTCGAGGTGCCGCCTGACAACAGCACCAGGTCGTATTCCAGGGCCTGCTGCAAGAGCGCCCACACGGCCGCTTCGTCATCCCGCGCAATGCCGAGCGGTACCGCAATACCGCCCAATTCCTCTACGGCCGCCGCCAGGATCACACTGTTTGAATCGAATACCCCTCCCCGACGCGGCGGCTCACCCGGAGCCACCAATTCGTCGCCGGTAGAAAAAATGGCGACCCGTGGTTTGCGCCAGACAAAGAGCGTGGCCAGACCGATGGCCGCCGCCACCCCAATTTCGCGCGAGGTCAGCACCTGTCCCGCGCGCAAGACCGTTTCGCCATTCGCAATGTCGCCGGCCGCGGCGGCAACATGTTCGCCCGCGGCTACCGGACGATACACTTCGACGAACAATTCCCCGCCCTGCTCCCGCGCTTCCGTGTGCTCAACGATGGCAATGGCGTCGGCGCCGCGCGGCACCATCCCGCCCGTGGCGATGATCGTCGCCGTTCCTTCTCCGAGTTGACGTTCCGGCTGAACTCCGGGGCTGAGGATCTCCGGGTTAAGCCGCAGGCGGCGCGGTTCCTCGGCGGAAGCGCCGGCCGTATCGGCGGCGCGAACCGCGAATCCGTCCATACTGGAACGGTCGAATCCAGGAACGTCGACGCCGGCAACCACGTCCCGGGAGAGCACCCGGCCCAACGCCTGTGATAGAAGAACGGCTTCTTCGCCCAGCGGCGCCAGCCGGAGATAACGCTGAAACCGCTCTTGAGCCTCATCCCGGCCCACGACCTCCAGGAATTGGTCTTGCCGCGCCGCCCGCAGGAGCGCCGATTTCAGGTCTTGTTCTGGCATAGTGCCCCGGCTCAAATCATTTTCAATTTGCAATTTGTAATTTGCAAAGTAGACAAAATCGTCGGTGTCTTACCTTGCAAATTACAAATTACCAATCGCTCGCGTCTTCATACATATATGCCATCACGCGAGCGCCAGGCGCATAACCTTCCGCAGGAGCGGGAACCACGACAAAACCATCCGCGCGCACCGCCGACGCCAGACCGCCGTGTTCCAGGGAACCAATTGGTTCGGCCTTCCCTTCCCGCAACCGCACCCGGCAAACATCCACCAGGCCCACAGTGGAGACAATCTTACGGCTCAGCTCGATTTCCCGTATTGGATAAGGCAGGCGCGCGTCGCGGCCGGCAAGCCGCCTAAGGAATCGGCCGGCGAAGAACTCGTAGACGTAGAGACAAGCGAGCGGATCGCCCGGCAACAGAAAAACTGGAATTGAACCCACCCGGCCCATTCCTGCCGAACCTCCCGGGCGCATCGCGATGCCGTGGACAGCCAGTTCTCCGGCAGAGGCAAGGGCCACAGGGGCCTCGTCATCGGGTCCGGTTCCGGTTCGTCCACAAACCAGAATGACATCTGCCTTGGCTGCGGCCAGCGCCTGCGCCAACGCCTCTTTCCGTCCGGCCATAATTCCCGGCGCCTCCGGCAGGCCGCCATCGCGCGCGACCAGGCGGGATAACATGGGCGTGTTGGCGTCGTACGAAGCAGCGCCGTGCCCTCCCGACTTTGGTCCGGCGACTAACAAACGAACGCCAGGAGGCCGAACCACTTGCAACCGGCTCACACCGAGTGCCGCCAGCAGCCCTAGGTCATGCGGGCGGAGAGGCCGCGCGATTTCAATTTCGCTCCCCGCACCAGCCTGCTGGCCCCGGCGCAAAACGCCATTTCCCGCGGCAACCGCGCCAAGAACCTCCAACTTCCCTTGGTTCGGCTGGCCCGCCTCGAAGGGTAATACGGCATCGGCGCCTTCCGGCAGCTTCGAGCCGGCGGCAATCACTTCAGCTGTATTCGGCGCTAGCTCAGCGCCCGTTGCTTCCATCGTGAAGAGCAGGGGATTGTAGTTGCTGGCGCCAATGGTATCGGCTGACCGCAGCGCATAGCCATCCGTGGCCGCGCAATCGAAGGGTGGAAGGTCCGACGGCACTTGGATGGGCGCTGCCAGGACGCGGCCGCCGGCCTGCTCGACAACGATTTCTTCGTACGCCCGATCCGTTGCCAGCGCGTCCACCCAAGCCATCACTGCGTCCACCGAACTACGATCGGGGAACCCACGCAGGCGCACATCCCCACGCTGAGCCGCACTCATTCTGTTGCCGGTCATTGAAACAAGCGTGATAATATCACGCTGAATTGCGGCCTTTAGCCGGACGTCTATGGATCGTTGAAAAGGAATGTCGCCTGTATCGGTGGAAGCCCCGGGCTTCACAGGCTGCGAAAAAAACCGGTTTCGGAAGGGCACGAGTTTACTCGTGCCGGAAACTCGTTCCTATTTAGTCGCGGGCTTCAGCCCGCGAGACGTCTGGTGATTCGCTTTTTTCCGCAGCCTCTTCAGCCCGGCGCTTCTACCTCTTGCAACCTGCAGGAGCAAAAAATCCTTACCCCCAACGTCTGTCATTCTGAGCACCCGACCCGCGTTGCGGGTTAAGACTGAAATGACACGGCGGCTAAACTCAATCGAATCACCAACACTCTCCGCCGTGTCATTAGGGGTCCCGCGCCCGCGACGGCATAGACAGTTGCCACACCACCAGGGCGCGGGGCGAAGAACCTATGTATTTCGGCCCTATCTGCCGTGGCCATTTCTGAGCGACCAAGAGATCAGGGCCACACCTTTCAGGTCCTGTGGGCCGAAAATCACGCCTATGCGGGACTTTTTCCGCAGCCTCTTCAGCCCGCGGCCACGAGCCGCGGTTATGGCACGGGTATACTGGCGAGAGGCAAAAGTGTATTGCAGGCAGGATAGTTTGCCATGCCGACCTTTGAACAGGCACGCCATCTGATTCTGGAAAACGTCGCGCCGCTGGGAACCGAGGACGTGGAGCTTCTCGAAGGCATTGGCAGAGTCTTTGCCGAAGACTTGGCCGCACCCTGGAATATGCCCCTGTGCGACAACTCGGCGATGGATGGTTACGCCGTTCGCGCCGCCGATTGCCGGGAAGCGGCCAAGCTCCAAATCACCGGATTTGTTCCCGCCGGAAGCTTGGCTGCCGCCGCTTTGGCCCCAGGTTGCGCCGTCAAAGTAATGACCGGGGCGCCCATTCCTGCCGGGTGTGACGCCGTCGTCCCCCTGGAAAACGCGCGAGAGCGTGACGGATACGTACAGATGGCGGGCCCCGTTTCCGGGAATCAAAATATTCGTTTTACCGGAGAGGATATCCGCTGCGGAGAGGTCATCGTTGCCTCTGGAACCGTTCTCCGCCCGCCGGAAATAAGCGCGCTGGCTTCTTGTGGCAAGACGCGGGTATTGGTCTATCGCTGTCCCCAGGTCGCCATTCTGTCCACGGGAGATGAACTGATCGAAGTCGGACAACCGCCCGTACAAGGGAAAGTCGTCGATAGTAACGGCATCTCCCTGGCGGCGGCGGTACGGGAATGCGGCGCGATTCCCGTCCTTCTGGGAATCGCGCGCGACGATCACGCCAGCCACATCGAGAAAATGGCTTTGGGACTGCGCGCCGATGTATTCGTGACTTCCGCCGGGGTATCGGTTGGAGAGCGGGATCTGGTGAGAGAGGTGCTGGCCAGCTTAGGGGTGAAGCCGATCTTCTACGGAGTCGATATGCGGCCGGGGTCACCGACCTTCTTCGGGCTGAAAGACCGGACGCCTGTCTTCTGTCTTCCGGGCAACCCGGTAGCCTCGATGATCGTATTCGAAGAATTTGTTCGGCCTGCGCTCCTTAAGATGCTGGGGCGCCGGCGGGTGTTGAAACCATTTCGCCGGGCGATTCTCCAGGATCCGGTGCGCAAGAAACCAGGCAAGATCCGGTTTCTGCGCGTACGGCTGGAATTTGTCGAAGGGCAGTGGCTGGCATATAGCGCAGGCGAACAAAGTACCGGCAGGCTGAAGACCATGCTCGCGGCCAACGGACTGGCCCTGCTCCCGGCAGATCAAACCGTCTTCTCCCCGGGCGATGAAATTGATGTACACCTGCTTTCCGCCGAAACGGAAATGCTGGAAGAGTGAAGCAGTGGCCAGTGGCCAGAACAAGAAACCAATGACTTGTCATCCCGATCCCGCAAAGCGGGAGAGGGATCTGCAGTTTCTTCTGACTTGGAGCCTGTCGGAGATAGATTTCGCTCGGCGAAAAATCAACAACTTACAAACACGGCCTTGTTTGTAACTTATTGCTAAATCGTCGGACGACATTTTCTCTCCGACAGGCTCCTTGGCTGTAACTCTGTGTCTCTGTGGTAGGTGTTGAACTACCCCCCGATTTGCGCCATGGTAAAGGGGGCGTGGGGGAGTTCCGGGTTGTTCAACCCGTGGCGAGCCGGCTTCGCGGTTGCGATCTGACGCAGGATTTCCCGCAAGGCATCATCGCCGCCGGCAAGATATGGCTTGAGATCGACCCCGTGGGCGCCGAACAGGCACCCTTTCGCCAGTCCCGCGGCGGTGATGCGGATCCGATTGCAGCGCTCACAGAAATGATTCGAGATGGGAGTAATGATGCCCAGCGTACCGGCGGCGCCGTCGATACGGAAGTTTTCGGCAGGACCGCCGGCGGTCGTGCCCAGCGGTTGGATCCGGTAACGTTGTCCAACTCGCGCCAGGATTTCATGCCCGGTGATGCACAGAGACTTCCATCCCGGTTCCAAAGTTGCGGGCATGTATTCGATAAAGCGCACCGTATAAGCCTTGCCGAGGGTGAGCGCGGCGAAATCCAACACTTCGTCGTCGTTGATTCCCCGCATCACCACCATATTGATCTTGACGGGCGGGAATCCCGCCTCTTCCGCAGCGGCCATGCCGTCCAGGGCCCGCTGCAGGTCGCCTCCACGGGTGATTACGGCAAACGTCTCCGGTTTTAGAGAATCCAGGCTGATGTTGATCCTTTGCACGCCGGCCCGGCGCAAGGCGACGGCAAATTCGCGCAAGGTCATGCCATTCGTCGTCAAAACCAATTCTTTCAGCCCGGAAATGGCAGCCAATCTTTCGCAGAATCCCACCACGCCCTTCCGCACCAGAGGTTCTCCGCCCGTTACCCGGATCTTTTCCAGACCCAGAGATACGGCCTGGCGGGCAATCCGATACAGGTCTTCAAAGCTCAGGATGTCGTGATGCGACAGCTTGGGGACCCCTTCCGCCGGCATGCAATAGCGGCAACGCAGATTGCAGCGGTCGGTCACCGACAAGCGGAGATAATTGATACGCCGGCCGTGAGCGTCAGTCAGACTCATGAGGATGGATCATTATCCTCCCGCAACGGCTGCGATGATATCGATATTATCGTCGGGCTCTACGGTCGCCCCCATCTCGTGCGGTTCGAGCAGTTTATCGTTCAGAAAAACCGCCAACAGCGGGTTCACCCCACCCGCGCTGCTCCAGACCAGGCGGACCAGTTGCGGATAACGGTCCGTCAATCCGCGTAAGGCCGACTCCACCGTTGGCGCGGCAACGTCCACCGCACAGGTGCCGTCAATTCGCTCGGCAAAAGGCGACTCCAGATGAATTCGAGCCATCAGAGTACCCCGCCCGAAATAGGAGTTACCAAAATCAACTCCTCGCCCGGGTCGACCTGGGAATTCAGATTCAACTCCTGGCCATCGGGGCGCAAAATGAGCAACATGTCGTTGCTGTTTTCCAATTGGCCGAGATATTCCGAAAATAACGGATAGGCGCTCTTTAACTGCGCGAGGATCGAGCTAACCTGGGTTTGGCCTTCGCATACCAGCCTGCGCTCGCTCCCTCCCAGCAGGAATGAGATATGTCCCAATGCCCGTATAGTCACACCCGCCTGCATAAAGCTTCCTTAAGCCAGCCCCAGCTCTCGCAATTTGCTTTCTTCCGGGACACCGTCTTTTCCCCAACCGCGAAATTCATAGTACTCATCCAACATCGGAGGCAAATCAGGAAGACGTCCGGCGGCCGACCCCGAGGGGAAAGCTTCGTGAGTAATCCGGTAGGGCAAACTGTCATCCGCCCTCGTCAGGCCACAGGAAATGTTCAGCAGCCGTTTT
>Ga0326727_10020922_pt1 | contig 12912 bp, 6 predicted proteins | sample MB2enrmetagenome_FD_207643 | JGI IMG/M metagenome (GOLD analysis project Ga0326727, IMG submission 207643) | Lab enriched peat soil microbial communities from McLean, Ithaca, NY, United States - MB29MY | ecosystem: Environmental > Terrestrial > Soil > Wetlands > Peat | place: USA: New York...
AGCGGCCAGGGCGCTCCCGATCGCCCGACGGATTCCATTCGAGAAGTCGCTTGTGGGTAATCAGTATCCGGACGCCCGTGCGGATGATCGCATCCAGACTGAAAAATGCCTCATAAGGGAGACACATGAGCTTAAATGCAGCCTGAGCGAAGTGTCGATCAGCCGAGTGCCTTATGGCAGTGAGGTGCCGGCCCAGAAGCACATCGCCATGCTTCTGGAACATTTCCAGCAGAGAGGCAAACAAAGGAGGAATAAGGATAATGCCGATCACCGACAAGGTCCAAAACCAGGCTGATGACAAGACCGTCCAGCCCAGGAGCAACAGGAGCGTCAACGCCGCGGACACGAGACTACGGCGCAGGTTGTCGAAGATCTTCCATCGGGATAGCCCCGAGAGCGGATTCTTTTGAAGGTGTGGGCCTGGGCCGGGAACACCTGGCAGCAGCCACCGGGCAATGTGCCAATCCCCGCGAATCCAACGGTATCGGCGGCTCACGTCGGCGCTATAACGAGCGGGGTATTCCTCGTATAACTGGACATCACTCAACAGCCCTGCCCGGGCGTAGCACCCTTCCAGAAGATCGTGGCTGAGAATCCGGTTTTCGGGGAAGCGCCCCTTGAGCGCCCGCTCGAACGCATCGACCTCATAGATGCCCTTGCCGATGAACGAGCCTTCCTGGAACAGATCCTGGTAAACATCGGAGACGGCGTGCGTATACGGATCGATGCCCGGATCACTCCCCCAGAGTCGCGCATACCGCGACCGGTTAGTGCCGGGGAGGCTCACGGCCACGCGTGGCTGCAGGATGCCATACCCCTCACAGACACGTTGCTTGTCCTCGTCGAACCGCGCCCGGTTCAAGGGGTGCGCCATGGCTCCCACCAGCTGCCACGCCGCGTCGCGGGGCAGTTGCGTATCGGTGTCCAGGGTGATCACGTACTTCACGCCCGATAAGACTGCCATCGCACCGACGACGACTGAGAAGCAATCCCTGGAGCCGCCGCGCAAAAAGGAATTCAGTTCCGCGAGCTTGCCTCGCTTGCGCTCGTAGCCCATCCAAATCCCCTCGATGGGATTCCATCGGCGCGGGCGATGAAAGAGGAAGAAAATATCGCCTTTGATACTCCGGTACTTTTCATTCAACTCTTCGATGCCCTGCCGGGCCAGACTTACCAGCGGCTCGTCCTCCGGCAGCGTCTCTTCGTGCGCATCCCGAAAATCGGTGACCAGGCCGAAGTGCAGGTTCGCGTCCCGATTTGCCAGGAACCGGACTTCCAGCGCCTCGATCAGAGCCGCGATGTTCTGAGGGCTCGTGAGCATAGTCGGGACCACCACGAGGGTGCTAGATTTCAAAGGAATTCCTTCGGAGAAGTCCAGGCGCGGCAGCGGCTGCGGCGTCACCAGCAACGTCGCCAGCCAGTTTACCAGGGCTACCGCCAGATGACTGGCGCCTAAGAGCGAGAGGATCCCGATCAGCCCGAGTATCCAACCGGATAGCCCACCGGCCTGTGCCTTCGCCAGGAAGCTACCGGTAATGATTGCCGTAAACAGCAAGATCGTGCCGACATACAGCAGCAAAGGAACCCGGCGGCTCACTCTGCAAAGCGCTTCAAAAGGGGAGCGGCGGAGTTCTACGGTCCGCTCGAGCGCCGCCAATCCCTTATCGATCAGGTAAAAGCCGACATGTGCCGTGCGGTCGCCGCCGTCTTTCCTGGCCGCGCCCTCGCGGGCTAATTGGATCGCTTGACGCGCCACCTGGCTTTCGGAGTGCCGGCTGCTTTTGGCGATCTCCTCGACGACATGGCGGTAGCGGTCCCGGGTGGAGAAATCCATCTTGCTGTAGACGCCAGCGGGATCCTGACGCAGGGTCTGCTCGACCACGCTCTGCGTCTCGACGAAAGCCCGCCAATCCATCGCACCCAGGAAACGGAGGCTGCCGATGCTGTTGCTCAAGGAGACCTGATCAGCGGCCTGTTGTTGGTTCTCCGACTGCACCAACTCCTTGCTCGTCCACCCAGATTCGGCAAGTCGCTGCTCGATCCAGGTGAGCGGCAAGGCCAGCTCGGGCCCCTGCCCCTGCAACCGGCGCGTCAGTTCCGCCACAAAGGAACTCACCAGCGGCGGATTCGACCGCGCCATATCTGCGATCACCAGAATCAGGCTCTTCGGGTCTTGCGCGGCGATCTCCGTCATCTGGTCCGCCCAATAGTCGGCGAGGTTTCGGTCGATCCTGTCGGTGGCAATCCGGGCGGCAACCCGTCGGAGATTTTCGATCAGGGCAAGGCGCAGCATGATGGGGATGGCCCACAATTCACCTAACTTCATGGCTGTGACGGTCTGGTAGGCGGCAATGAAACTGCTGAGAGCTTCCGGATCCACCCGGCCATCGCCGTGGGAGATCGTCTCCAGCGCCAGGTCATACACCCGCGGGAGCCCGGCCGATGGGCCGGTTAGCAAGCGTGGTAGTTCTCGGCTGTAACCCTTGGGCAAATGCCTCTTGGCGGTGCGAATCTGCTCTTCAATCAGATAAAAGTTGTCGAGCAGCCATTCCCCGGCCGGGGTAATCCGGCGGTTTGTCTTGACCGCCTCAGTCAGCAGGTTGCGGACTCCAATGAGGACGGCTTTATTTTCAGCCAGCCGCTTCAGCAGCCGGCCCTGAGGACCTCCCGGGCTCAACTGGTGCGAGCCCGCCAGGGTCTTGCCGTGCTGCTTCATCTGATCAGCGCTGAACAACTCCGATCGCAGCGGGGGCTCGTCACCGGCGTACCTTCGCCCCAACCCGCCTCCCGGGAGGCGGGATCTCAGGCGGATCAAGGGCTCACGAATGCTCTTGCTGCTCACCGCCATTCTTGAGGTCTCCTTTTATATGGGCTACTCGGCCGACTAAACCGAAATCTGATGAAAGACTCTTGAGTTGTGGTGAAAGGCGGCTAATAAGATCCCTTAAGACTATGGGAGATGTCTGTCCACTGGAGTGAAGGGGGCAGGTTTTTGCGATTGAGCCACTGCGATTAGAAGAATTGTGACCTTAGCGGCAGTCGCCGCTGACGCTCGGAGTCACACCTTGATCAACCGGGCAAAATCCATTTCCCCTATTCTGCTCCGCAATTAAAGTTAACACAAAAATATTATGTTGTCATTAGAAAAGGTATTTCAGGTAGCGGATAATTGCTATTACTACATCTTTTTAAATGGCAAATATTTTTAGCTACTTGTAAAATAATAATTTTCACGATCTTGACTATTATTTCCACAAAAGCAAGAATATCTACTGCAATCATTCCGTTATTTATATTTGCTAATCTTAACATAGAATCTTTATAATTTATGAGAGGTCCAGTTTTATTTTAATTAGCTTGACATTAAGCAATTTTCTTGTAAAATGTTTTTAAGTTTAGCATGTCAGACTGAAGCAGGGCCACAAGCCCTGGATAAGAATCGGACGGGGGTGCTAATTCCCCGCCGATTTTTTTTTGCCTGACTGCTGTGCGTCCTGCTTTTTTGGCGGTGCCTCCTCGGTGGCCTCCTTGCTCATCACCACCGAAGCCATGGTAGCCGAGAAACCTAGGAAAGAAGCCCCCATGCCCCCCATGGGCGGCGGCGGCATGGAGGGGATGTATTAAGAGATAGTGGGGAGATGTTTCGGGGGAGAGGGCTAAGGGCCACTGGCACTTACCCCCCCCGTAAACCCCCTATAAATTGGGAGGTGGAAGATATGGCAAAACTGGTTTGGGAGATGATAGAAGCAGAACCTTCTTATCGAAAAATAGAGAGAGCTAAAGTTCCAGGAGGATGGCTTATTAGGATGGAGGTGGGAGATAGTGGTGGCATAACCTTTGTGCCTGACCCAAACCACGAATGGGAATAGCTTTCCTTATGGTGGCCGCATAATCTCGGGGTTATAGTTCGGCAATGAACTCGGAAAGATTAATGTCCCGGCATCCTCTCAATAACGGCCTGACCCTGGAGTTTTGGGACTACTCCCGGCCCATAGCCGGCGACCGCTGGTTCGTGCTCTTGGAGGTCCGGATCGCCATTGCGATTCGGCCCGACACCCTGCCGCCGGAGCTGCGAGGGCAAGCCGACCAGGTCAAGGAGGCATTGGGGGACGAAATTATCTTTTCCCACAGAGACGAGCGCAACTTTATTGCCGCAACGGAGGCTCCCAAAATCCTCAAGGACATGCAGAATAGGTTTTTGGACATGGCGCTCGGTTACTTCGGGCATCCTGATTTTGCTGCCAGGTTCATCCGAGGTAAATTCGCGGAAAAGCAAGAACTGCGGCGCTGGCAGCGTTTTGATAATCGACAGGGCGACCATTCATGACCGACCTTCTTGGCCTGAAGGATTCTTGTCATTCCCGCCGGTAACCTGGCGTTTCCTTGTCACCGATATCTGAAATCATCCTCTCCACAGATGCCCGCGCAATATATGTGGATCATATCCACAACTATTGGGATTTTTTGAGAAGATTCTGTTTTGGCAAGGTATCCGCTACAGCACATCTCATTTAACCTCCCAATATTACCGGGCGGTTCTGGTCTGGGGTCAACAGGAAGGAGACCGATGAAAACTGATCACTGATGGTTTATAAAATTTGACGGATAGGATGCAACAGAACGGCGAAATCTGCTGGCACCTTGGCTCATTCAGGCTATTTTCTTGACCGTAACTGCGAATTTATAAGCGATGCCCAGGGCTATTCTGTATGGCCCTTTTGACTATAATGGATTTGCGTCAATCTCCGGATCTCTCCAACCCTCGGCTAAGATGGCCCAGGGGAACGATCAGGAGATAATAGGGAACCGTGTAAAGGGCAGCCAAGACCGAAATTAAGGGATCATTGAAATAACTGCCTAAAACGATGACCAGTACGTTATTAATCCAGCCCAAAGCTCCGCCAGCCGCAACCCTTTCCAGGGGCGAAGCGGACCAGAAAAAAACCACCCCTGCGCTGGCCAGAACTGCCGCTAAGCCAGAGCCGACCAGCACCGAGATAACTACCTCGGTATGATGAGCTCTCAAGAAAGGAGTGTAAAGACCCAAGGCTCCCAGGTTCATGGCTGCGAGAAGGACCAGAGAAATGGGGTAAGAGTGCTCGTCAAGCCAACCTGAAATTCTCGGCAGCAGTCGCCGGAAAAAAACAGAGACCAGGAGAGGAAGAAAAATCAGGATCGCCATGAACCCGACGAGGCCTAGCAGGCCGAACTGCAGTTCTCTGCCAATCAAGATTTTTACTAAAAGCGGCAGGGTCAAGGGCAATAATAAAGTGGTAACCACGGTCATGGCCAGTACCAAAGGAATGTTGGCACCTACATAACCGGCAAAAAAGGGAGCTGACAAACCGGTAGAGACCCCCGCCAACAAGATTAGACCTAGAGCATAGGCGGGAAAAAGTTTGATGGCCAGGGGATAGATTATTAGGGGCATCACTATCAACTTGGTCAGAATTAACAGGGGCAGCTTGACGGAATATCGATGCAGCGTGTTCCAAATTTCCGGCGGGAAAACCTTAAGGAAGGCCAGGAATAACATACCCATAAGGAACCAGGACAGGAAGGGGCCTAACTTGCGGGTCTCATTCGGCCAAAGCACACCTGCTGCCATGCTGCCAAAGACCACGATCAAAAGCACTATATCCTTAATTCTGGGCATCAATGAAATTACTGAGTAATGGCAATTTTTGTCTCATCTCCCTTGTACTTTTAAATTTCCGGGCTTAAGCACCGCATAAGCTAGCCTCATCACCGCTGTTGAAACACCGGTTTGTCTGCCCAGCCGAGGCACCACACCGATCATGGATTCAAGTTCACTTGGCCGGCCTGCTTCCACGTCACGTTGCATTGAGGTTTTCATATCTGGTGCAGCGTTATCTATGAACTCGAGCGTTTTATCCACTAAGTCTCCTTCAAGCTTCACGCCCCTGGCCTGCGCCACGGCAGCTACTTCTCTTAAAGCCTCGGTTAGTACATCCCTGGCCTCTGGAACATGCCGGTATTCTCCTATGGTAGCGCGGGTGAGACTTCCTAAGGCGCTTGCTGACGAGATGAACACAAATTTAGTCCACAGGACCTTTAAGATGTCATCGCTCATTTCCACGGTTATACCGGTTGCCTGCAGTGTCTCATAAATCGTCTTAAGGCGTGCCGTCATCTTACCGTCAAACTCTCCGAGCACGACACGGCGAAATTGGCTGTACTGCCCAATAACCCCCGGGGCTTCAATGGCTGCTGAAAGCCAGGTTACCCCACCTACGAGGTGTTCCCTTCCCACATAAGCCCCAATGCGCTCGGCTGCGTCTATGCCGTTTTGCAGCGGCACCACTACAGTCTCTTGGCCGACCATCGGTTTAATGGCTTGGGCTGCGACGTCCGTATGATATGTCTTGGTGGTAAAGAGGATTAAGTCTACCGGTCCTACCTCTGCGGGGTCATCAGTTGCCCTGGCTGGTGAGACCAGGAAATCGCCATGGACGCTTTTCACGTGCAGACCCTTTTCGCGCATCGCCTGAAGATGTGCCCCGCGGGCGATAAAAATCACCTCCTGGCCTTTCTGACTCAGGAGTCCGCCATAATATCCACCCACTCCACCTGGACCCATGATTGCTATTCTCATACTCATTCCTTCGATCAGATTTGAGCTGGGATTATTAAGTAGGTTATCAATTCTTCACGGTTTCTCATAGGGTCGCCCTTGATTTTACCTCAATTCTTGGCCTGAGAATTCCTGCCTTTCCCGCCGGCATCCTGTCTTTCTTCGATCGCGGGCCTCTGAAATTACCCACACTATAGAGGCGCGCGCAAGGATATGCGAATCAGATCGATAACAATTTTGAATCATTTATTAATTCATGATATTGGCAAGCTGTATTCTTTAATGCCGCCGCTCACCATGCCACGCCCGAAGGTGGTATGTACTTGTGGCCTCCGCCTTCCCTCTGGCACACCACTACCGATCGGTGCTGGACTGGAGTTCATCATAAGTGGCCTACTCGGGAAAAATTTGCTCAAAAGGGGATGGTATGCAAAAAATCTGGGAAAAATTTGTTTTTTTCAGGCAAAGTTATGCTATCATGCCGTCCACGAGGGGATTCGGATTCAAGAACAGAAACTTTGGGAGATTTTTCCCGGGCAAGAGGTCCCAAAAACCATTTTTGACTGCGGTGGCCAAGGCTGCCTCATCATCTCGGAATAATTTCCCAAAATGGACGCCAAGCAGCAATTTCTGATGCAGACAAAGTTGGCCCTTTCCCTCGGTTCGCATGGGAACGTTACCCCCGATACTATGCGAGCCTTCACCGAGGCTGAAGTGAAGGAGATAGTTGCCGGTCTAGGAGCGGTAAATTGGTAGAACAATTTAAAACCCCTGACGCGCATCCCTCAAAGGAGAAATAAATGTCCGGGCAAAAACATGCGTTCCATCGCACGCTCTATTTCCGGGTCATCTGCGGCATCACCATTGGCGTGGTGGTCGGGGTCCTGTTCCCCGGAACGGCGCAGGCGCTGAAGCCTCTGGGCGACGCGTTTATCAAACTGATCAAGATGATGATCGCCCCGATCATCTTCTGCACCGTTGTTGTCGGTATCGCCAAGATGGGGCACATGAGAGATGTCGGCCGCGTTGGCATCAAGGCCCTGATTTATTTTGAGGCGATGTCGACGATTGCGCTAATCATCGGTCTCGTCGTCGTCAATGTGCTGCGGCCGGGAGCCGGCATTAACGCCGATCCGGCCACACTCGATACCAGGGCGATCGCCAGCTACGCGACGGCGGCGCAGATCCACAGCACCGAAGAGTTCCTTATGAACATCATTCCCAGCACGGTGTTCGACGCCTTCGCCAAGGGCGAGATCCTGCAGGTGCTGCTGTTTGCCATTTTCTTCGGGATTGCGCTGAATTGGGTCGGAGCGCGCGGAGAGGCGCTCCTTAAATTTATCGACGAATCCGGTCACGTCTTGTTCCGGATCATCGAGATGATCATGCAGCTCGCCCCGATCGGTGCCGGCGCGGCGATGGCCTTTACCATCGGTAAGTATGGGCTTGGAACTCTGTTGTCCCTTGGCAAACTGATGGCCGGGGTCTACCTCACCTGCTTCCTCTTCGTCTTCGTTGTCCTCGGGCTGGTGGCCTGGCTCGCGGGCTTCAGCCTGTGGCGATTCCTTGTTTACATCAGGGAAGAGATCTTCATCGTGCTCGGCACGTCGTCGTCCGAAGCCGTGCTGCCGCGGATGATGGAAAAGCTGGAGCGCCTCGGTTGCGATCGGTCGGTGGTCGGTCTGGTGATACCCACCGGCTACTCGTTCAATCTCGATGGCACCTCGATCTACCTGACGATGGCGGCGATCTTCATTGCCCAGGCGACCAACGTACCTTTGACGCTGGGCGATCAAATAACGATTCTTACAGTGCTATTGCTGACCTCGAAGGGCGCAGCGGCGGTGACCGGTGGCGGCTTCATCACCCTGGCGGCAACACTGTCATCGGTCGGTAAGGTGCCGGTGGCCGGATTAACGCTGCTGCTTGGCGTCGACCGTTTCATGTCGGAGGCGCGCGCCATCACCAATCTCATCGGCAACGGCGTCGCCACCATCGTCGTCTCCAAGTGGGAGCGGGCGTTCAACGCCGAAAAGGCGGCGAGAGTGTTGGCCGGTGACTATGATGAGGATTTGCTGCCCTTGGCGGACGTCGCCAGATAGTGAAACTGACCGGCCCTCTGCGGGGCCGCCGCCGGCGCGACACGGCAGGCCGGTGGGGCCCTGGCAACCGGAACGACGCGGGTCTGTCATCAGCAACCAGCGAATACCGGGGGGAGATGGACCTATGAAAGCACGTATTTTCGGCATCTTGGCGATCGCCATGGCAGCTTTCGTCGCGTTGGCAACGCCTGTTTTATCGGCCAACCCCAACTGGCCGGCAACCCTGACAGTTGCGACGGCGTCACCGGGCGGCACATACCATGTCTACGGCGCAGCATTGGCGAAAATCCTGACGCGCGCCCTCGGCTTGCCGGTGGCGGAACGGACCACCGAAGGCCCCAATCAGAATATCCAAATGATCGAGGCTGGTGAGGCGCAGATTGGCTTTGTCACGGTTGGTGCCGCCCTGCAGGCGTGGAATGGCACTGCGGAGTGGACGAACGGCAAACAGTACCGGTCGATGCGTGCGCTTTTTCCAATGTACGACACGCCATTCCACTTCGTTGCCTTGAAGGATTCCGGCATTCGCTCTCTTGCCGACATGGCCGGGAAGAGGATCGGCGTTGGCCCGCAGGGAGGTACATCCGGTACCTATATTCCGATGTTTCTGAAGACGCTAAAAATCGACGCTGCCTTGACCTACGGCACCTACGAGGGACTCGCCCAGGAGCTTTCGGACGGAAAGCTCGACGTACTGGCGGTGGCGGCTGGCGCACCCTTACCGGCTATCGCCGCGTTGGAGGCGAAGAAAAAGATCAAATTCGTTGAGCCCTCCCGAGAGGAAATTCTCGCCTTGCGGTTGGCGATGCCTGAGCTGACTCCCTCCACCATCCCGGCGGGGGTCTACCCGTCATTGAAGAAGGGCTACGCGAGCGTCGGTCTGTACAATTTTGCCGTCGCCAACAAGAACCTGCCTGACGATCTCGTCTACGCCATTGTCGACGCGGTCTTCGCCAACCACCAAGAGCTGGTGGAGGCCCATCCTGCCGCCGCAGAAACGGTTCCGGCCAACTTCGTCCACAACACGTTCCTGCCATACCACCCGGGCGCGTTCCGCTACTATGCGAATCAGGGGATGACTGGCGCCATCAAGGGCGATTGACTTACACTGCGCCCCCCTGCCGTTGCGGTGTTATATCATGGTGAGCGCCAGCGGCTGCTGATCACTTGCACCTGACCTACCGCGAAAACTGATCCACACGTTATGTTAGAGTGGTGGATCGAAGGGAGGCAGGGAGATGATCCGGGAAGCTGTCAGAGGATTACCCTGTAATGGGCGCTTACTAACAGATGACCCATGAGTGAACATGATATCCAGGGCATATCTGCAATTTTTCTTGGCTTGGGGATAGGTGTTGAGTTTAGCAAGTTAGTCGCTATTCTTGAATAGCCCTTCTCACTGCAAGATTATGACAAATATCCAGTTAAATGCCCGCAGTGGGATGTGCATGTGGTCTCTGCCTTCCCTCTGGCTCACCACTACCGATCAGTGCTGGCCTGGGGTCCTTAAGCTCTAAAGAGGTGTCCAGGGTCTAAGGGTGTGGTGTACTCAAAATTCAGGGAAAAATTTATTTTACAGCGAAATTTATGGTACTATGCCATCGATGCGAGGAGTCGGCTTAAGAAATGGCACCTTTGGGAGATTCTCACCGAAGCAAAGCTGTCCCCAAAAGTATTTTTCGACTGCGGGGCCAAGGCGGCCGCATAATCTTAGATTAATAGAGACATACGTAGGAATGATTGAACGGCGCACAGCGGCAGGGTCCGTCCTTCTCCCTCTTTTTTTGCTGCTCCTTCCTCTCCTGAACGGGTGTGCCACCATCCCTTATGACTACCCCCGCACCCTCTCCACCGCCCTTTACCTGCCTGAAGCGACCTCCATGGGGAAAAAAATTCAGGCGCAGGTGAAGGAGAATCATGGGGCTTCGGGATTCTACCTCCTGTCCTCCGGGGAAGATGCCTTTTTCGCCCGGGTCCGTTTGATCAACCGGGCAGAAAAAACCCTGGACCTGCAATACTATCTCTTTAGCGCCGACCTCACCGGCAAGTTTATGCTGGACCGCATCATTGCCGCGGCGGAACGGGGCGTGAGAGTGCGACTCCTCCTGGATGATTGGTACGAGACGGCGGAGATGGATCGGTGGCTGACCATGATGGAAATCTACCCCAGCATCGAGGTGAGGATCTTCAATCCCTTCGGAGGTCTCCGGTCAAATCTGCTGACCCGCTCGTTCGGGGCGATCTTTGGAGCCGAAAGGCTCAAAGGGCGGATGCACAACAAGGCGTTCATCGTGGACAACAGCGTGGCCATTGTGGGTGGGCGCAATATCGCCGATGAGTACTTCGAGGCGAGCAGTGGCGTCAACTTTAGCGATATGGATATCATGGCCGAGGGACCGATTGTCCGCCAGGTAAGTGCTGCTTTCGACGACTACTGGAACTGCGTGCTCTCGATACCGCTCAAGGCCCTGGTGTCACACCGGCCTACTGACGAAGAGGTTCAGAAAGCTCGTCACGACCTCGAAGCCGAGAGTGAATCCCTAAAAAAATCGAGCTACGCGGTCAAGGTGCGGGAGAGCGACCTCTACCTCCTGAAACATCTTGTGGAGCCCGGAATGATCTCTTTTGTCTGGGCGCAGGGGGATGTCCTCTTTGACGATCCGTTGAAGGTTATCAACTCAGATGACCGAGAACGAACAGTTAAAATGAGGCGGGAGCTAAAGGCCTTCCTGCAAGAGGCCCAGAGCGAGCTGCTCATTATCTCACCCTACTTAGTGCCCGGCAAGGCTGGGGTGCAATGGTTTCAGAAGATGCGGGACCGCGGCGTGACGGTAAAAATAATTACCAACTCCCTGGCCTCCACTGACTCATCGGTGGCCCAGTTCGGCTTTATGCGCTACCGGAAGGACTTCCTCCGGATGGGCGTGGAACTCTATGAGCTCAGACCTACGCCGGGGCCACGTGGAGAAGACCGCTTCCGGATCGGCGGCTCGTCCAGGGGGTCCCTGCACGCCAAAACCATCATCCTGGATGGCCGGGCGGTTTTCGTGGGCTCCTTCAACCTCGACCTCCGCTCAGCGAGATCCGATACTCAGAACGGCATCGTCGTTCACAGCCCGGAACTCGCGGAACAGGCCGCCGGCATCTTTAACAAGGATGCCTCCCCCACTCGTACCTACCGGGTTACTCTATTGGGAGATGATATTCTCGTTTGGGTTACTGCAGAGAATGGGCGAGAGGTGCGCTATTACCGGGAACCCATGGCTGGGTTCTGGCTCCGCTTTTCCGGGCGATTCTTTTACGTGTTTATCCCGGAATCGATGCTGTAAGGGGAGGGCCGGGGAGTAAGTGGCTAATCGTTAGCCCATGGCTCGTTATGGTCGTTTCAAGGTGGAGAGAAAAAATGTGCAGACCTGGCGCACGCTGTTGGGATTGGCTGGTAGATTCCTTAGACCAGATATCTGCTATGACCCAAAACTTTTCACGGAGCCAAAAACTTCCCATATCCGTTTCATATCTGGAACTTATACCTCTGCGCCCATAATTTTCGCTCCTGGCAAGTGATCAATCATATCCCTTTAATGGTTGGCTTTTTGGGATATTATTAGGATTGCTATCAAGGCAGGCCCTTGAGATAATGCAAAACAAGAGAAATTTCCTTATATGATCAGTCGGTTTAGAATCGCGACAAAGATATTCGGCCTGGCGGTGCTCCTGCTCTGCCTGACCGTGGCCCTGTCCTGCTTCCTGTTGTGGCATGTCACCCGGCTCCAGAAGGAAATGAATGGCATCGTCCAGCGGGAGGTGCCGCTGGCCAATTCGATATCGGATCTAAACGAGTACGGCCTGCGCCGTCGCCTGGCCTTTGAACGCTGGTTCGGCACATTGGACGCCCCCCGGCCCAACCAGAATGTTATCAAAGAGGCACAGGCCAATTACGCTGAATTCACCGAGCGCTTAAACCAGGAATTTGCCACCGCCAAGAAGCTGATTGACATTAAGGTGGTGGAGGACCGTTACCGCGAAAAGCTCGGCGAAATCCGCGCCGTTTTGGCCCAGATCGAAGCCACCTTCCCCATCATTAGCGCCCGCCAGCGCCAGGCGCTGGAGCTCCAAACCGCAGGCCAGTATGAACGCGCCCAAGAGTTACTCAACGTGCTGAACGACCTTCAGGGTTTGGTGCAGACCCAGCGAGCTCAGCTCCAGGACGCCACC
>Ga0326727_10020925_pt1 | contig 12911 bp, 12 predicted proteins | sample MB2enrmetagenome_FD_207643 | JGI IMG/M metagenome (GOLD analysis project Ga0326727, IMG submission 207643) | Lab enriched peat soil microbial communities from McLean, Ithaca, NY, United States - MB29MY | ecosystem: Environmental > Terrestrial > Soil > Wetlands > Peat | place: USA: New York...
AGCGAAGCGAAGGATCTCGCTCCGTGTATTTCTAACCCAATTCGAGATTCTTCGTCGCCTGCGGCTCCTCAGAATGACAGCTCCAAGGGGTTTTTCCGCAGCCTGTTTAGCCCGGCATCTGCCGACCTAAAGGGCGGCGCAACAATTCCTGAGGATGCCGCAAAGTTCGTGCCAGGGAATGCGGACGCGGGAGCGGCCCCGCCCCAAGTGGTCCGCACGTCGGCGCTGACGGGAGAGGGCATTCACGAACTCAAGGAAAAGATTCTCGCTCTGGCGGCCCCCTCGCGCGACATCGGGCCGGAAGGTGAATTCATTACCAACCTGCGCCACCAGCAGCTTATTAAGAATTCCCTCGCGGGCCTGGCCAAGGCCCGCCAAGCCGCCGAGCAGCACACGCACCACGAAATGCTCCTGCTGGACCTCTATGACGCTCTGCGTCCCCTCGACCTCATCACCGGCGCCACCTACGCCGACGACGTCCTCGATATCATCTTCAAAACCTTTTGCGTGGGAAAGTAGGGGAATCGGGTGATCGGGTCATCTGGCCATCGGGCCATTTTTGATTTTCGATTTGTGATTTGGGATTTGCGATGCTGCACCTCGGACTTCGGACCTCGGACTCTATTTCTCGTCACTCGTCACTCGTCACTGCATTTGTAAGCTGAAGCGCCGGCGTGTAGATTGAATCTGCGGCCCTTCATCGGGAAAGCCAAAAGCCGCGGAGTTAAAAGCCAACTCCGGGTCTGCTTGCCGGGATAGTGTTTCTGAGTCATAATAAAGAATGGTAGACCATATTACAGAAAGGTGGAAAACGCCATGAGCCTGAATGTCAAAGACCCGGAAGCCCACCGTTTGGCCCAAGCCATTGCCAAGGCCACTGGCGAGACCCTGACCCGTGCCGTCACGGAGGCACTGCGGGAACGCTATGAACGGCTCCAGAGCGGTCGAGGCAAGGCCTCCGTCGAAGAACTTCTCGCCATCGCCAAGCGAGCCTCTGCCCAGGTCAAAGGTTCCTATCTTGACCACGCCGAATTCCTCTATGACCAACGCGGTCTCCCCAAATGATCCTGGACACTTCCGCACTCGCCGCCATCTTTTTTGGAGAACCCGAAGCCGCCCTTTACACCCACGCCATTCATGGCGCCGACCGCTGCCTCATGAGCGCCGCAAATTTCGTTGAGCTGTCCATCGTCATTGAAGGGCAAATCGGGCCGGACGCTGGCCGGCAATGCGATGCTTTTTTCCGCAGAGCTGGCATCGTGATTGAACCTGTCACCGTCGAGCAGGCGCACCTGGCGCGCCAGGCTTTCCTCGACTTCGGCAAGGGCCGCCACGCCGCCGGGCTGAATTTCGGCGATTGCTTCGCCTATGCGCTCGCCAAGATCACCGGCGAGCCTCTCCTCTTTAAGGGGGAGGATTTCAAGAAGACCGACGTCACCTCCGCTCTCTAACTGGAAAGTCAACAGCAGACTTCGGACTCTGGCCCGTGGACATGGAACTGGCCAAGCTGGCCGCAAACCTCCAAGCCCAGTACCATCTTCCCTTCACCGATTGCTTCGCCGCCGCCCTCGCCCAAGCCAGGAAGGCAACCTTGGTCACGAGTGACAAGGACTTGCAACGCGTGGGGACCAGTCCTTTGGGTCTGAGGTCGCAGGTCTTCTGTAGCGGCGCTCTGCCCCGATGATCAATTTGGAAAGAACTCGCTATCGGGGCTCGGCGAGCGCCGTCGTTGCCGCCACAATTGAGTCAAGGTTTGGCATCCAGGGAAAAGCCCACGGACAGAAAGGCACGGTCCGTGGCTACGCGCTCGACTTTCGGGACAACCGCGCCGAGGGCGATGACCTTCTGGGCGACGCTTACGAATACCTGATGCGCCACTTCGCCACAGAGTCCGGCAACAGCAAGGGGCAGTTCTACACCCCGGCGGAAGTTTCCCGCATGATGGCCAAGGTGATTGGCGCGGGAATGAAATCTGTCCATCGATTAGTCATTCGGTATAGAATCGACCCCCTTATAGCTTGAAAGACAACCCCCCTGAGGTGGGCCCGCGATGGAACGCCCTTCAGATTCCCGAAGTAAGCCCTCTCTGGATGAAATCGTCACTCGAAGCGCGGCAGTCATTGCTGAGCAGATTCAGAAGGCGGCGGCGTTGGCCAAGTCGGAAATGGACCTGCAAATTGACGTGGCCGCCGCCCTCAAGAATTTGCTGGCGACGCCAAGATCACCCTGGAAGGCCACCACAACGTCACGATTGCGACGGGGCGTCCCGATTCTGTTTATGGCAGTGTGATTGTCGAGTACAAAGAGCCCGGCAAGCTTTCACCCAACAAGGACGCGGCCCCCAACAAGACGGTGATCGATCAGCTCAAGAAGCGCTTTTATGACATGCGCCGGGAAGAACACCGGTAATTTTCGGGCAGCCTCACCCGCCCCTTCCGCACTGCATTCGACTATTCCAACGGGCTATGCCTTGACCATCGGGGGAAGATACCACAGTCAGAACTGCACTGAGCGTGGCCCGCTATTGCGCCACCAGTGATCAACCTATCTCTTTCCAAATAAATTGGGCGAGCGCTTCGTATTCCGATTCATTTCGCGCACGGCGCCATTCGTCAGCGTCCAATTCTGGAACTCGCCTCCGGAGAATTTTGTAGTCACATTTTTGTATGTGGCGAGCCAACATTCTCCGATCCCAGTTTTCAGCAAAGGTCTTCAAGGTCCCGTTCTTCTTAGCGATCTTCAGTAGAATCCGCAGCCAGACGGCCACGCCCGCATTGTTCTGACAAAACCCCTTTCGCCCCTGGCGCCAGTCCGTTGGGAATTGCTCGGCAATGATCGTGAAATATTCCTTCAGGATTTTCAGAGGTGTGTCGGCGTCACTTCCGTGGCATTGAAGCCACCCATGCTGGACGCCATCAGGTGAGTAATCAATGAGGTTGTTTCGGTCTTTCGTCGATTGACTGGGTGTAAGATTGTCCACAAAGGTTTTCAAATTTAGCCAACGCCCTTCTCTTTTCCCCACCCCGTTATAAATCCCCTCGTCAAAAAGATTCGTATCTTGCAGCCGGAGTGCGATGTAGGCAGCGACTCCCTCCTTATCCTCCTGAAGTCGACTCAGAATATAACAGATGAGGTTTGGATTAATTCCTGTCTGCTCGTCGTTGATCGAAAAGAAAATCTTCGCTTGGTCCCGGTTAACCATCCCGTTGTACGCCGTGACGAGAAATGGATAATCAACTAAATCCTTCCAATCGTCTTCGGAGGCCCGGCAGAGTGAATAGAGACGGTGCTGCCCGTCAATGATGTGAAGCGACGCGTATTCATTCGGCAAACTAATCGCGACGATTCCGCTCTCCTGTTCTTTCAACTCGGCGGAAGACCCGATGGGAATATTCGCCACGATGTTGGTGGGGAACGCGGCGGCGACATGACCAGAAAGAATGAACCTGCGGATCTTGGGAAGGCGCTTCAGGTCAATACTCCGTTGATACGCCTCCTCCAGGGACGGCTCACCACCTGCCGTGGCTCGGAATACATAAGCAAGGGGGAGCAGTTTTCTGGCAGGGATGGAAAAGGTGTAGTTCTCCCTACCGTCAAACGCTTGCTTGACTGCCTGAACGTCAATCGTCGGCGGGCCCTCATATCGGATGGCAATGTTGAAGGAATTCTTAAAGTACTCAAGGATGGCGAATTCCGGGCCTACGCCTTCGATCTGATCATCGAGCATTCGAAGGCGCGAAAAATGCTGAAGATTTATTTTTTGATTAAGGCATTCCTGAGTTAGATTCGCTGGAGGCGAGGTCGCGTCATCGTCTATCAGCAGAAGACGACGCACCTTGCAATCAGGAAACTTCTGTTCGAACAGCGTGCATTCTTGCCCGAACTTTTGTGCCTGAGGGGCCAATAGCGACGAGTCTTCGTAGTCCTTCAATTCCATGAGTATCCACTCTTCGGATTGCCGATGCTTAACGCGGATTGCATAATCAAAGACGCATTTTTGTCCCTGGAGTTCAACGGTGTGTTGGGAAAAGAGGTCAAATTGGAAACGAGTTATCTCGCCAACGAATTTTACCAGTATTTCACCAACCTCCCGTTCAAGTTCGTTGTGCCTTTCCTTTAGTGATCTCCGAAAATCCTTCAGAGTGTTGGTGTTAACGTTCATTCCGTCTCTCCTTGCCGCGGTCGGGCCCCGCGGCCTCCGATTCTTGTACTAACGGGTCAGAACCTCATGGACCGTGGCCGGTTTAGTGCCTCGCGGTTGCTTCGGGGCTGCGAAGCAACTGACGCACCCTCCTCCGGTCACCGCGTCGAAACCACTCAAGGCATACATCCAACTTGTCGGTCCACACCTCATTTGGCCTAAGCGAAACCGGCTGGAATATCTCGATGAGGCGCGAATTGGTTGCCCGTGGAATAAGCCATCGGCTTACTGTATAGCGAAACTCAGTCCAAGTGTGCGTGGCGGGTTGCATGTTGACCGCAAGAATGTCGAAGTCGCGGAATCTGTATGGACGAGTTGATTCATCACCCGAAGAGGGTGCTTTTGCGGACTTACTCTTCCTCTTTTTCCCTGACCGAGTCTTCTGTACCTCAACAACGTAAAGCTCTTCGGCGAAACGCTTGGGTTGGTACCGCTTGGGTTGCCCTTGCTCTGTCCGCTGCAATTTTACCTGAATAGTTACGCGTTGCCCCTCGCTTTCCAAAACAAAATCGTAGGGGGGATCGCTCACTGACACCGGCATGACGCGCCATCCCCGCTTCTCGACGCTGGGTAGTATATCCCGTTCAAATACGGCTTCCGCGAGAATCCCTCGCACCCCGCGCTGCGTCAGGTCGGGCGACCGGTATATGGCCGTAAGGATGGTTTCCGCGTCGATGTCCCATTGCTCCTCCAGCGGATGGCGCGGAAGCCTCCTTCTCAGGTATTCGTAGAGAATTCCCCGTTCTTCTGCCGAACAGTGATCAATGAAATCTTTGACGGTGTCTACGGTTTCACTCATTTGGTGGCCTTCCGGGTGCTTCAGGTCGATAAGCTTTGATATCTTCGCGGCGAAGAAGGACCTTCCCCCCAATTTCCAAGATACTGAATCGACCTTTCTTAATAAGGCGTGCAATCGCCTGGCGCGAAACCCCTCGCATGCGCGCCGCTTCCGCCTGTGACACCCATTCGTCCGCTTGCGGTTGTTTTCCTCGAAAATGGGTTGACAATGTGAATCCTTTTTTGCTATCTTTCATTCGGCAACCGCTGTATGATGGGGATGTCAATGGCTACCGCACCCAAGTCGAATGTCATCCGTCCGCCAAGTAAAACGGGCACGATCAAACCGGTCGAGTTTTCACGGGACCACCCGACACAACTTATTTGCCGAAAGCCGTACTTCCAGACTAAGCTTGGCGCTGCATACTTGGCCGATTCTCTTGAATTCTTGCGAGAGCTACCGGAGAAATCCATTAGCCTCGTAGTGACTTCTCCCCCATACGCGCTACACTTCAAGAAGGAGTACGGGAACGCCTCCAAGGGACGGTACATCGATTGGTTCCTGCCATTTGCGCGTGAAATCTTGCGGGTGCTCGCGAACGACGGCAGCTTTGTGCTCAACATCGGCGGAAGCTACAACAAGGGCGTCCCGACCCGGTCTATATACCATTTTAAGCTTCTTGTCGCACTCGTCGAAGACCTCGGATTCCATTTAGCACAGGAGTGCTTTTGGTACAACCCTGCCAAGATGCCAATGCCCGCGGAGTGGGTCACAGTCCGCCGGATAAGGATAAGAGATTCAGTAGAATATGTCTGGTGGCTCTCCAAAACACCGTGGCCGAAAGCCAGCAACTGGAACGTCCTCAAAGAGTACAGCAATGATATGATCAGGCTCAATCGAAATGGATTGCGCGGTACGGTCCGCCCGTCTGGACATGTCATTCGCCAGTCCTTCAAGGGGATCGCCGCTGGTGGTTCCATTCCGTCGAATGTTACCGAGGCATCTTTCCCCGACCTGCCCGAAACGATGCTGGTCATGGGAAACAATTCTGCCAACGATCAGTATATAACGCGTTGCAGGGAGGCGGGCGTTAAGATTCATCCCGCAAGGTTTCCCGCCCTCCTGCCCAAGTTCTTCGTGAAAATGCTGACTGATCCCGGCGACCTCGTCCTCGATCCGTTTGCAGGCTCCAACACCACGGGCGCCGTGTGCGAGGAACTCGACAGGCGTTGGATCGCCAGCGAAGCAGTAGAAGAATACCTCAAATCCAGTGAGTTTCGCTTCGGTGCGCCGACGGAAGAAGTGTCCTCAAACCCACGACAATCAGCTCTTTTCTGACAATGGTAAGGCGCTTCCGACCAAAAGCAAGGTCGTGAGCGAGTTCCGAAACCGGCACTATGAAATCCCGATTGACGGCGAGGTCGCTATCAGTCTCCAGCAATGAGCGCGGAGGGCGAGCGGGCCGCTCCGGCGCCTGACCAGTGAACTGCTGCGCAAGGAACTCCCAGCCGCCGGGTGAGAATGCGCGCCCAGCCTGCAATAGTCCGCTAGGCCACACTACTATGACCGAAGACGGTGCTGATAGAGCGTTCGTAAAGCTCGGCACACATGTTCGTAGCCTGAACTCCATGTACCGGGATTACGGGGTCGGCAAGGTTTACAAGGTTCGCCACGGTCTCTGTAAGGTTGAATTCAACCCCTCAGTCTTTTCTCTCCCGCCTTTCCGCTCGGAAAACTTGATTCTGAGCCTCGACGAAGTGGAGGTTTGTCCCACGCCACTGGAGCGGGCCAAGGCGGAGCATTGGGACGAAGCCTGGAAATTCGACCTGCGGCAGATGGTGGCGCGCTTCCTGACGGCGAACAAGGGCGGGCAGCTCTCCAACGCTCGCACCGAGATTCTGCCCCATCAAATCTTCACGGCGTACACCGTGGTTTCCAGTCCCCGGCGGCGCTTCATGCTGGCTGACGAAGTGGGCCTGGGCAAGACCATCGAGGCGGGCATGGTTTGGCAGGCGCTCTTCCAGCGCGGTTACGCCAATCGAACCCTCATCATTACGCCGGCAGGGCTTACCCGCCAGTGGCAGGAAGAATTCAAGGACAAGTTTCAATCCGAACCTCCCTTTGAGATTTTCGGCCGTGACTTCACGGCCACCAACCCGCGAATCTGGGACCTGCGCGCCCGCGCCATCGCCTCGCTCGACCGCCTGAAGCGCAAGGAGCACAAACGCATCCTGCTGGAAAACCGCCCATGGGACCTGATCATCTTTGACGAGGCGCACCGGCTGAGCGCCAAGGAATACGGGCGAAAAACCGATAGGACGCAGAACTATCAACTGGCGGAAGCCCTGCGCGGTTACACGGACGCCTTACTGCTGCTGACCGGCACACTTCACTCGGGCGACCCAGACCACAGCCGCTTTATGAACCTGGTGCGGCTGCTTGAACCCAAGGTGGATTTTTCCACCCTCACCGACCAGCCCCTCTTCCGCGAACCGGGCGCGGTGCCCTATTCCAAGCTGATTCTGCGCACGCCCAAGCTGCGGGTGACGGACGCCGAAGGGAAGGTGGTCTTCAAGGGACGCATGACTCATCCCTTGCCCTTCGCCATGTACCCCGAGGAAAAGGAGTTTTACAGCGCCGTCGAGGACTACATCCGCACGGGCTACAACTCGATTGAAAGAATTGAAGACCCCATGCACCAGCGCGCCGTGGGATTCATTCTGACCACTTTCCAGAAGTTGAATGCCAGTTCTTTCCATGCCATCAAGGCGGCGCTGGAAGGACGCCTCGCGCGCTTGGGGAAAAAGCTGGTGGAGCTACCGGAAGAGGAGGAAGAAGACCGCGATGAGCGCTTCCAGGGCGAACTTGACGAAAAGGACGTGGTGCTGAAGTCCGACCGCGAAATCCTGAAGGACGAAATCAAGACGCTCAGAAAGCTCCTGGCCATTCCGGTGACGCGGGAAAAGAAAATCGACAGCCTGCGCGATCTGCTGAAGAAGATTGACACGGAGACGCCGGGCGCCAAGGTGCTGATCTTCACGGAATACCGCCGCACCCAGGAATTCCTGAAAGAACGCCTGGAAAAATGGTACGGCGCGAACACCGTAGTCCTGATTAATGGCGACATGCCCCTCGAAGGAAAGACGGCTGTAGCGGCGCTGTCCCCAGCGCCGAAGGAAACGCCGGTGGGGACAGCGGCGCCACAGGAAGCGGAAAGCAAGCGTCGCAGCCAGCGCGTCTTTCGGGAAGATCCCTCGGTGCGGTTCATGGTTTCAACCGAGGCGGGCGGCGAAGGAATTAACCTCCAGTTCTACTACATCGTGGTGAATTACGACCTGCCCTGGAATCCCATGCGTTACGAGCAGCGCGTGGGGCGCGTTTACCGCTACGGCCAGGAGAAAGTGGTCCAGATTTACAACCTCCGCGCCCGGGACACGGTGGAAGAAACCGTGCGCTCCTATTTCGAGCAGCGCTTGCGAGTGGCAGCGCAGGCCCTCCAGCAGGTGACCGGCGAAAACCCCGAGGAATTGATCGCCAGCCTGAACTGGCAACTGGAAACGGAAATCGAGCCGGACGAAATTTATAAGCGGGCTCTGGTGGATGGGACGCTGAATAAGCAGACCAAAGAGGAAATCCAAGCGGCCGTGCGGCGGGCTCAAGAGGCGTTTGAAATTGCCACCCAGAGCCTCTTTAAGGATGCTTCCAGCTATAGTTTTGACAGTTACCAAAAGGCCCTGGCCAGCCCGGTGAGCCTGAAGGACTTGGAAGGCTTCACGCTGAAGTTTCTGGCTCGCGAACGGCGGCAGGTGCAACGCAAAGACGGATTTTATGAATTTCTGACGCCCGAAGAGATGAAAGAGACTGGCCTTGATGAGCGCTATCGCAGGGCCACCTTTGACCGTGCAACAGCAATCCGTGATTCACAGGCCGATTTCCTCGCGCTCGGGCACCCGTTCATTGACGCCATGCTGCGCCGGGTGGGAGATTACAGTTTCGGGGGGCATTCAACAGTCCGAATAATTCCGGCGAATGGGCTTGGTACGGTGCCCGTGGCAGGCTACCAGTTCAATTTCACCATCCGCTCGCGAGTCCAGCGCGAAGACGGGGATGAATACCTTTTCGACATGCACACGGTTGTTGTACTGCCGGACGGAAGCATCGACGCGGGGCTTTCCTCTTTGGCGGCAAGTAGCTATAGCGAGAACGACTCGCCCTCACCGCAAATCGAAAGAGCCTTGGATTCGCTCGATAAAATGGACGTCGAGGAGGCCTTTCAGTATGCCAAGGCCCATATTGAACGCACCGCCCAGCTTTGGGATTGGGATGAAGATGTGGAGCTGATTGGCGTGGCAAGAGTCGTAACCCTTCCTGCAAACTGAAATCTGCAACTTCAATCGAGCCAGCATAGAACGGACCGTGCGGCGCGGCGTATCCGAAGGCGCTAAATACCTCGGCCAAGCGGGCGCTTTATGACAACCTTGGTAAAGACGAGGCATTGGCCCTTGCCGTGGACGCTGCCGTCCGCGAGAACAAGCAAGACGATTGGCGCGGCAATGCGATTAAGGTGAAGATTGTAATGCGCGCCATTAAAGACGCGCTCGAAGATCAGAAATCACAAGCCGACGTGAAAGCCGTTTTGGAGCTGGTGAAGAATCAGAATGATTATTGAGAGGCGAGCCGGTAGCCACGGACAGTGCCTTTCTGTCCGTGGGCCTTACCCTTCCGTGCCGAAATGGAAGAACCCACGGTCAAAAGTGCGTTGACCGTGGCTACCGATGAAATCGCAGGCCGCGGTGAAAGCCGTTTTGGAGCTGGTGAAGAATCAGAATGATTATTGAGAGGCGGCAAATCAGCATTCGCGGGCTTCCGGTGGACGTGGTCCGAAAGGCCATCAAAAACCTGCACCTGGGAGTCTATCCCCCGCGCGGCCGCGTGCGCGTGGCCGCGCCTCTGGCCGTGAGCGATGAGGCCGTGCGGCTGGCGGTGATCGGCAAACTCGGGTGGATCAAGCGGCAGCGGGCGAGATTCGAAGAGCAGCCCCGGCAGTCCAAGCGCGAGATGGTAAGCGGCGAGAGCCATTATTTCCTGGGCCCGCTCCGCTGGCCCCTACACCCGACGTGGCACGGGCGTCCCGCCCGTGAAGGATCATGGCCAGGATGGCCATGCCACGATTTTGGTTGCGGCACGCCGCTCCGGGCTGCGCCAGGTTTTCCTCCCTGTCGCGCGGTCCACACTCCCCCCAATCGTTATCGGCGGCTTGGGCCGGGAGGATGAAAGATCTTGTGGGGGCGAAGGGTCGCCGGCGCGCCCACGCTCAACGGGAGAGAGTGATCCTGGCATGGTATCGCCAGCAGCTTAAAGCCCTGATTCCGCCGCTGATCGAACTTTGGGAAGCTGCTATGGGCGTGAAGGTGGCCGAGTGGGGCGTGAAGCAGATGAAAACCAAGTGGGGCGCCTGTAACATCGAAGCGCGCCGCATCTGGCTGAATCTGGAACTGGCCAAGAAGCCGGTTCAGTGCTTGGCGTACATCGTCGTCAACGAGATGGCGCACCTCTTGGAACGACACCAAAACGACCGGTTTACCGTGCTGATGGATCGCTTCCTGCCCCAGTGACGGCTGCAAAGGGCGGAGCTGAATCGCGCTCCGCTGGGCCATGCTACTTGGAAATGCTGAGGGTGAACGGTGCGGGTGGTTGCCGTGCCACCGCCCCCCGCCCCCGTGCTTTTTGCGCCTGCTTCAGCAAGATTCTGACGAAAGGCAGAATTTTGTGTCTGCCGAGGTTTACCCTGGCCCGTCTGGGGGCGTGCCACCAAAAAGACGCCAAGACGCCGACCTGTGCGGCTAAGTATATGAAAACAATACAGAATAATCCTAAAATGAGAACGATATTTCAGCTATCCCCATGAAAATAAACGTCTTACAAGCTAATCGTTCCACGATTTGTGGTTAATGCTAGGCATTTGTGGGCTATCCACAATGAAATGGCGGGACGGGGCTGCGCCCGAAAATCGCAAATCGAAAATCGAAAATCCAAAATCTAAATGACCCGATGACCCGATCATAAGCACAGTGACGAGTGGCGAGGGAAAACAAACAGGCAAATCAGAACCGCAGCTTGGCAATGTAGGAGTCAAGTTCCCGCACGCGGAAGAGCTTGATGAGCACTCCGGTAATGACCAATCCCACCGAGCTCACGATCACCAACACTGCCAGGGAGTGCAGAGTGGTTTGCCAACCGATGCGCGCCTGCAATGCTTGCGTCAGCTTGAAGCACACTCCCGCCGCAATCACCGAGGCGGCGGTGACCTTGAGGAAGAACCACACAGTTTCGGCTGACTCCGGATTCTTCGTGCGGCGGTTCAGCAGGCCAAAGAGCAGCAGCGTGTACATGACGATTCCAGCGGAACTCGCCAGGGCTAATCCCAGATGCTGATAGCGCCGGACCAGCAACCAATAAAGCGGCAGATTCAGGAAGGTGAGCGCCGTTCCGACAATGGCGGGCGTCAGCGTGTCGCGCGCCGCATAAAATCCGCGCGCCAGGATGTTCTGCGCGCCCCAGGCAAACATGCCGAGGGAAAAGACGGCCAGGGTGGCGGCCGTGGCTTGAAGATCGGGCGCCCGCAGGCGCGTGTGGGAGAACACGAGATAAACCAGCGGCGTCGCCTGGGCGATGGTGAGCGCAGAAATCGGCATGAGCAGCAGGATCAGCGCCTTCAACGTGGCGTTCAGGGTGCGGTTCAATTCATCCAGCTTGCCTTCCGAGTAAAGCTGCGCGAGGAAAGGAAAGGACGCGACGCCCACCGCCTGTCCGACGACTCCGAGCGGCACCCTCATCAAGGTTTTGGCGTAACTCAGCCAGGTGATCGAGGCGGGGACCAGATAGGAGCCAAACCAGCGGATAATCCAGTCATCGGTGAACACCAGCGAGAGCGCCAGCATGATGGGGACCGTGAGCTTGATGAACAGCCAAAACCCCGGGTGACGAACGTCCAGATTGGGTGAGAAACGGGCGCCGGCGCGCCTTGCGCCATAAACCTGGAGCAAAAAGTTTCCGGCCACGGATCCGGCAAGAACGCCGACAGCGAATCCGGTGATCCCGATTCGCGGAGAGAGCAGCACGCCGCCCAAGATAATTCCCAGGTTGTAGACCACGGGGGCCAGCGAGGGCACCACAAACTGTCCTTTGGCATACTGGACGGCGCTGAGGATGCTGCCCTGATAAAAGCAAATTTGCGCCGGCATCATCAAGCGCGTCAGGAAAATGACGCGGGCTTTCTCTCCCGGACTGAAGCCGGGAGCAATCAGTTCCACCAACTGCGCGGCGTAGATTTCTCCCACCACGACGAGGGCTGTCAACAACATCCCCATGGAAGTCACGACGGTGGAGAAAACATGCCATCCTTCATCCTCGCGGTTCTCCGCGACGAACTTGGTGAAAACCGGAATAAAGGTGATGCTGAGCGAACCTCCCGCTACCAGGTAGTTCAGGAAGTCCGGCAGGGTGAAAGCGGCGTAATATGCATCGGTGATGGCGTTCGAGCCGATCTGGTGGGCGACGGTCCATTCGCGGAAGAAGCCGAGAACGCGGCTGGCCAGCACGCTCGCCATGACGATGCCAGAAGCTTGCGCAATGCGCCGCGTTACGTGGGCAGAGTTCATCGGGGAAGGTGTATCATGATTTGCGTGGTTTTGCCCAGGAGCGGGCAAGTTTCAACAAAGGCGCGTTTGATCCTAATCCCCGGCTTTCGGCCTAATGAGGGTAGGGAAAGCGGTGATCGCACTTCAAACAGCGCGCCATCTTCGGGCGTCTTACCAACCGTTCGTACCATCGGCGGTGGGAGCGGCGATAAATTGTGCCCCCGCACTTTGGGCATAAGCGGTACTCTTCAACCACGTCGGTCGCTTCCGCCACACCAATCGATGAAGTGCT
>Ga0326727_10020926_pt1 | contig 12911 bp, 12 predicted proteins | sample MB2enrmetagenome_FD_207643 | JGI IMG/M metagenome (GOLD analysis project Ga0326727, IMG submission 207643) | Lab enriched peat soil microbial communities from McLean, Ithaca, NY, United States - MB29MY | ecosystem: Environmental > Terrestrial > Soil > Wetlands > Peat | place: USA: New York...
TTTCAGAAAGTCAGCCATGATATCCACTGATTGCTTTTCAATTACTTTGTCGAAAATCTTGTCCTTGACACTTTTGGGAAGGAGTTCGATGCTCTTGGTGGTAGCGCTGTCGAATTTGGCTGTCGGGAAAGTCTTCAGTATCTTGTCTTTTTCAGCGTCATTGGCATAGACCCTGAGCACTTTCAGCCCTGCCAGCATCTCTTCCGCTAAATTGGCCAGGCCGGCTTTCTGCAGTTTGTCGTATCTGTCTTCATTTATCCAGATGTTGATGGGATATTTTTCCGCGGCCATTGTCTAACCTCCTACTTTAAGGGCGGGATTTCGAAAACAGGGATTCTCTTGTCCAGATACTCGTCGGTGACGAATGGGGAACCGAAACCGTACTTCTCTCCACATTCCATCATTACGTCAAAGACCTCGGGCCTGTATATCAGTCTCGGCGGTTTGACGCCGTCCTGGACGATGCTTCTGATAACCGTTCCGCTGAACTTCTGCCACTCCTTCTGGTGATTGCAGAGTCCTTCCGAAGTAATCTCGCCGCAATGCGGGCAGAACAGCCAATTCATCGAATAGACAGGGGTGATGTTCAGCTCGTCCTGAACCGTGGCGAGCAGACGATGAGCATCGTAAGCTCCGTAATACGTCCCGACACCTGCGTGATCTCTTCCAAACATATGATGGGTGAGGCCGAGGTTCGTTCTAAGAGCGGCATGAAAAACCGCTTCTCTGGGACCGGCATATCTCATATCCCAGAAAGTCAAGGACGTCATGTGGTTATGGTCGCCGAAATATCCTGCTTTCTTCAACTCGTCGTGAGTGAGTATGATAGCTTCATCAATGTAGTCGCCCTTGCGCTTTTCTCCGATAATTGCGTTAACCAGTACGCCGACGAGGGGCTTTTCGATCGGAAGCTCGGCATAAGTCTGGAACCACGCCCCCTTCATGAGCCACTCATGTCCGGTATGAGGTACGTTTCTCGTCTGATGCGCGACAATTCTCTTCCAGCCCTTCTCTGCAAATCTTTTTCTCATTTCCAGGGGTGGAATGAAGTAGGGACCGTATGGATCATTAATTTTCGGTCGTTGGACGAGAGTTATTTTTCCGGCGACAAATTTGTCTTTGTACTGATAGGTTCGCGCGCACCCGGGATGCTTCGGGTCGTCTGTGCCGAAAACAGCTTGGCACATGGCCTTCTTGTCGTAGTCGAATATCTCTTCCACGTCGAGAATTGCCATGGGATTGCCGCCGTAGGTCAGGAGAACGGAATTCCCTACTTTGAGGTTATACTTGGAAATTTCCTCATCCGAGACGTCAAAAAGAATAGGAATGCTCCACACAATCCCGTTCTTCAGCCTCATGTTCTTGCAAACAGAGTCCACGTCCGCCTTGTTCATGAAGCCTTCAAGGGGTGTGAAGTATCCGTAGGCCAACCCTATGACTTCATTTGCGATCTGGCTGCGGATCGGGATTTCTGTAAGGCCCTTGATCTTTTCGGCAGCCTCCTTGGGCTCCATGATCCGCTCGACGATCTGTTTTCCGCCGTGTCCTATTTCCGCCATATTATTTCTCCTTTCTCCGCCTTAAAGTCCTTAAGGAACTTTAGGAAGCAGTCTATTACAGCTTCGACAAGCCGCAACAACATAGTGCGATGACCTTCCTCCACCCAACAACGTTTCGAGAAGATTGGGATAAAACAATAGTGATGGTCGCTAGAAACATGTAGCTTATTAAAATTGGGCTTCTCTGTCAAGATTAAAAGGACTAACGCGCTAATGATTCACTTACGCCCGCGTGGGAAATTAAGAGCCCTCGTTCAGACGCAATAGGACAAGGGTTGCGCATGCTACCGGCTCTCCCGGTTGACGTGAACCTCTTCGGCCACCTGAAACACAGCCTGCCGGAGAAGCAGTTCTTCCGAGAGGGGTCCCCCTGATTTTACTTCTGGTGATAGCGAATTCGTCTCAGCGGCTTGCTGTCAACAGATCCGGTACTCTCCAATGTGCGCGCACCGGTCCCATCGGAGAATCGGTGAATCGCTTGGCAAGTAGAATTCCGGTGAGTTCTTTGGGGGAGAAATATGCCAGAGGATTGTACATCTTATTTGTTACGCGGACTTCCAGGTGCAGATGAGGCCCGGTAGAGCGGCCGGTGTTGCCGACAAGTGCTATTTTTTGGCCGCGGCACACCTGCTGGTTCTTCTTCACTTTGATCTCACTCAAGTGCGCATAATAGGTGTAGACTCCGAAGCCGTGGTCGATTAGCACAGTATTGCCGTAGCGCCGAAACTTCTTCCTGCTCCCGGTAAAAATAACCCGCCCATCCGCGCATGCTACAACAGTGCGGCCGACAGGAGCAGCAATGTCAAGTCCTTTGTGAAAGCGGCCCCATCGGTAACCGAATGGAGATGTGAGTACGCCCCCCGGCACGGGAAATTTGAGTTCCGGGACTACAGGATCCCTTTTGCCCAGAATAGCTGCCGAGAGCGCATAACGGTCGCGCTTCTTGCTTGCGGAGCTCGCTGTGGCGCTCTTTTGCCAGCGGAGCGCTTGTTCGTTCTCGTCAAGCAGGGCCTGAGCCGGCAAAAATACCTCATCGCTTTCCTTCAATGTGTAAGGCGGAAGTATCCGGTTGATTTTTGCAACCTTGGCAAAGTCGAGACCGTACACATCGCAGATATGTCGGAGGGTTTCGCCGGTGGCTACGATATGAAACGCCCCCTCTTGTTGAGGGGCAGCGGATGAAGACCCTTTGTCCGCGATATCATGTTTTTGCTGAACGTTGGATTTTAAGTCTGGAGTTTGTTTAACTATTCCTACACCAGATGAACACGAGGCGAACAATGGCAGGAGAATCGCCACGAACCATTTGAATGTACGATCCATACCTTCTCCAAGCGGAAAATCCAATCCATTGGAGTATCATCTTATATTATCTGTATAATAAAGTCAATTATAAAAGGATATAATGCAAATTTTCTATAAAACAGATTAGATTATGGCTATAACTTTGTGGCTACGGAAGCCGACGGAGACACACAGGCTGAAGGAAAAGAACCTAAATCACGGCCTCTGTGTCTCTCGTTTCTTGATAATGAGCGGCTTCGAACACTGCAATCCACTGGTGGGCCGAGCCGGTGACAAGCGGCAAACGGTCGTGCGTGGTTTCTGCAAGTAATTAGCAATTAGTTTCCGGTGGGCGCTGCCGGTGTCACTGTGGCCGCCGGAACATTGGCAGGCTTGGCCGTCTCGTTGAGCTTTTGAGCTCCTTGAGCACTCTGTTTGGCAACCAGGCTGGTGAGTTGCTGTTTGACGCTGCCCAAATCATCGTTGTACTGTTTAATCTGCCTGTTCAGGTTCGTCTGGGCGGTCTTTTTGGACTCATCGAGTTGGCTCTCCAGGCGAGCAATATGCGCATCCAATTGTACCCTCTGTTTCACGAGGCTATCAATTGAGGCAGCTATGGCCTTGGCCTGTTGATCCAAATTCATCTCGCTCTGTTGTTTGGCCTGATTGATCTGGCTCTGTATCCGATCGGCCTTTTGTTCGAGAGTTGTGATCTCTGATGAAAGATCTTGGGCATAGCTGCAGATGCAAAGGGCCATCATAAGAATCGAAAGAATCATCGTCAGGATGACAGTCTTCTTCATCGCTCAACTCCTTTTTCCATTGATTTGAGACCGTTGGTCTCCTTCCGGGGGCATTCATATCATAGACCGCTCAGAATGCAATAACATTTTTTGCAATAATGCCAAAAAGTTCAGTGATAAATTACATCTGATACTTTAATAAATACCATTTAACCTCACCTTTTCGGCCGGCCAACGAGCGTGAATATCCTATTTCACCACTTCCTTCCGTGCCGGTCCCTCCACGAAGGAAGCACATAGACCTTTTCCTCTTATCCATACAGTCCATGTCACCCCGACCGAATGTTCTTCGAAGCGATCCGATGCCGGCATTTGATGAAATTATCGGTGCATGGTATTGTAATTTTGGAAAAATTAGCCTGCGTCCTCCGTAAGTAATAGAACCTGCGAGCTGCCGAGAGCACAAGAGGTGCCCGATCATCTCAATGGACTCCCCGATCCTGCGGCTCGAAAGGCCCCATTTTTTGTTTACTTTCCTCGGCTGTGATGTTAGATAACGGCCGAATATGAATCCGGCTCCGTCTTGCCGAGAATGAGACGGAGAGCCGGCACTCAGCAAGAGGTCTGAACTCGCGGCACTTCGCATAGGAGGCTTCCCGTCTTGAGTGGCCGATGCCGTCAGATTACGACTCCCTTAATGAAGTTGTTCCTTCTGGTTTTCCTGTCCACCGGTAGTGTCCTGACCGATTTTTGTGGAGCAGTATCCACTATGCCCGGGGAGGGTCAGCGCAGTTTTTTTCATGCTATTACTCATCTCCACCCTGTGGCCTATCTCATTCTTTTTTGCGTAGCTGTTTTGTCCTTGGTTAATTTGGTCGCTCAGGGTCTGATTCCGAAAAAGGTGTGGCCATTCTCCCGGATTGCCGCTCTCCCCCCAAAAATGCCGAGTAAGAGGCGCTCCGGTTCCGCTGGACGGGGTCTGGAAGGGAGTCGACGTGATCTTCCTGCCAAGGCTAAATTAGACAAAACCGGTCGCCACTTGCGGAGCCAAGAGCCCGAAAAGGAGGGGATAGTTGGAGTTCGCCGGGTGACCAAGGTGTCAGCTCGCGAGATGGAGGCCAATATCCCTACCCCGATGGAAGGGATAAACCATCCTTTGCCGCAATTCGTTACAACGGGTGAGGCCCAAACCGGCACCCCGAGAATCTTGGAGCGCGAATCGGACCAAAAACAGGCATCTTCTGAATTCAAATTTTCATCAGCAGTGGACGTTCTTTCCCAGGAAGAAACAGAGCGCCGCGAAAAGGAAAAACTGGTGGTCGCGGGCACGGCCCAAGGGCCGGACGGACGCGGAATTGCGGCGGTAATGGTTTACTTGACCGATCAAGCGGGCAATCGTGTTGGCCAATCGTCACGTACGGCCCGCGAAACAGGAGAATTCAAAGTTTTGGTCAATGAACCCGGCAGATACGCGCTCAATGGGTACAAGCGAGGGTTCATTATGGAGAGCAGCGAACCGTTGATCTTGCCTATCGAGTCGGGAAAGATTGAAGGATTCAATTTTCGTATGATCCCCGAAGGATGCCTGGTTCATGGTCGCGTCCTCATCGAAGGCGGAGGGGGGGAGACCTCGGATTTGGAGGTGCGATGTCTTTGTGCTAACGGAGCGTTTTCCCGCTCGGATAGAACCGATTCAGCCGGGGAATTCAGGATTTCCGGAGTGCCGCTTACGTCCAAATGTCTGATTGAAGTCTGCGGTACTGATGGTGCGGTTATGGCGCGTTCAGCTCCGTTCGAGACCCTTCACAAGAAAGAGATTTACCGTAAGGTTGCTGTTTCTCATGTCTCCTATTCCCAACAGACCTCAAACATAGCTTCGGAGTCGGCGGCTGAGTGGGATAACGGGAAGGGAGAACAGTCGGATCCCTCCTCAAATTTCTCTTCTACGGGATCTATAACTCAAACCTGACTACCTCAAGCCTTTCCGTACAAGGAATGAGGCCGGCGATCCGAGGTCGAATCACGGGGGACCCACCTGTGCGGAATAAACTTGCACTCCCCCTTTGAGCTTCCCGACCACCAGCTTTCGTATCCGAGCGTCTGCAGTGGCAATAATAGACTCTATAGTACCCATCTGCGCTTTTTCGGTCTCCAGCAGATCCAGCTTATTCAGGAACGGCACGACACGCGCTTTCGTAGGAATCCCTTTCTGGGCGCCTTCAGGATGGCTTAGCAGCCGGCCCACGACACTTGGCGTGATGGTCTCTCCCGGCCCAATACCTGTGATGGAAAGGAATCTCTTCAGCCGAAAGACCCATTCTTCAGTGGCTGGCTTTCCAATACTGTCCAAGCCGACCACAGGAATGACGAGCTCCACGAAGTCAGGAATCACCGGTTCCCATTCTTCGGGAGCTTTAATCGGACGACGGGCCGCCCCGTCGGCCTCGATCAACACTCGAAATGCCTGATCCATGCATCGCTTTATGTCGTCCCCGGAAGCACCTTGCAGCTTGCCGCTCGAACGGTCGAGTGACTGAGCTACTGTTACATGGCCCCATTTCAATAGACCCGCCTGGAGGGAGGTGAGTTCAGGATCATCCGCCAAGAGGATCAAGCATTGAGACTCGTCGGATTCTGGCTTGAGAATCTTCGTAGTGGTGGTGGTGACCACTTTCTCACGGTGCGCTGTCATTTCTCGGGCCAAGGCATACATGAGCGAGGTCTTCCCCCCAGCGCCCACCAGAGCCACACTGCGCGTTGACTGGTCGATGTCAAAAGATTGCAGAAGAGATTCTCTCTTCAACGGATTGTTCATGGTGCTCCTCTGAGGAGCACCATAAGGCAGTTGACAGGGTTCAGGGTTCCGTTGGAGGAAGGTTGGCCTTTTTCGGCTACACCCACAAAGCAACTATGGAAGTTTCGAGACTTACCAGGATCATACGGCAGTGAATTCCGTGAACTCATGTCACCCGACAAATCAGATCCAGGGAGGTGTCATGCTGTATCTTATGCGAAACGATGAGGCGTTTCCCGAGATCATCATGGGCCCCTTGCAATGTTCGTACTTATAAAACTTCAGGACATAGGTGCCCCTGTTACCTATATCGTAACACTTGGTTTGGTTATCCCAGGTAACCCAGACTTTGAACCGATCCAAAAGGGTATAGGGTGGATTGCACCTTATATCGAATACCTGTACGTACACTGGACCTACGTAACCTTCAGGCCAATTGATGAAGTACCGGGTCCCTCGGGCCGCTGACAGGCTTGGTAAGACCATTATTAAAGCCAAAACTACTAAACGACAAATCCATTTGCTCATGTCCGTTCCTCTCGCATGATCCCCGATCATCTGGAGAAATGTCTAGAGTAATATATCACAAATAACAACAATTTGAAAGTATTTTATGATGTATTACGTGATGTGGCTTTTAAGCGGGCTCAGTTGGGTCATTTCTTGCGAGTGGGGGAATTAACCGGGGGGCTGGTTGAGAGACCTGAATTCAGACTATTGAACAGGTCGATCTGTTCCTGAAAGGACAGTTTACACCTAGCTTTAGTGCACCTTTCAGAGCGGCACGCTCTACAACGCGTCTCCGCGCAACTCTGGCACATTTTGCAATCCGGGCACGGCTCCTTGCCGGATGAAGACTGTTTTGAAACTGATTGCATGGGAAAACCTGTCATGTTAGTTTAGCCGCTGTTTCTCGTGTGTCAAATATAAAGAGCGATCTTCGACCCGAAATCCGTTATCCCACGGATTGTGTAGCAACAGGACTGGAGAGACAAAGGGAACATCATGAACCCAATAATTGTTAAGGAGACTCACTTCTCTTCACTAAATTTGGTCGGCAGGGGAAAAGTCAGAGACATCTACAGCGTGGAAGACATGCTTCTCATTGTCGCAACCGACCGTCTCTCGGCCTTTGATGTCATCCTTCCGGATCCAATCCCCGATAAAGGGAGGGTGCTCAATCAGCTCAGCCTGTTTTGGATGACCAAAACACGGGACATCGTGCCGAATCATTTGGTCACCGCAGAGATAAGCGAATATCCGAACGAGTGCAAAAGGTTCGCGGACTGGCTGGAAGGCCGGAGTATGCTGGTGCGGACGGCGGAAGCATTCCCTGTTGAGTGTGTCGCCCGAGGATATATCATAGGCAGCGGTTGGAAGGACTACCAGAATACGGGGCATCTTTGCGGCATTTCTATGCCGCCTGGATTGAAGCAGGCCGAGAAGCTTCCCGAGCCCATATTCACTCCATCCACCAAGGCAGATCTTGGAGACCATGACCAAAACATCTCATTCGATCGGACGGTGAACCTGGTGGGGGCGGAAACCGCCAGGTGGCTCCGGGATACGACCATAGAGCTTTATTTAAACGGTTCGCGATGGGCAGAGCAGCACGGGATCATCATTGCGGATACCAAGTTCGAATTCGGAATGGTAGACGGAGTCCCAACCCTGATAGATGAAGTCCTCACCCCGGATTCTTCTCGCTTTTGGCTGATGGATGAGTATCGCCCCGGGACTTCGCCGCCTTCTCTGGACAAGCAGTTTGTGAGGGACTACCTGGAAGGCTTGGCCTGGAACAAGAAGCCTCCGGCACCGGCATTACCAGCGGAGATTATTTCGAAAACCAGGGCCAAGTACTTGGATATCTATAGAATTCTTACCGGAAGCAATTTATAAGCGTCTCAGCGGAGTCACCGCATCATTCCACGATCGCCGGTATCTTCGTCTCCAGAATGTTTTCTCCGACATAGGAATCCCTTGAGCGCGCTTTTCTCTCGGCCTAGGATGTCTGCTGTCTTCTGGTCTGATTTTGCCAATTATTCATAAGGTTAGCGCGGTCAAATATCCTGAAAACACAACTTGACATTAACTGGGTTCCGTTAGAGATTACCCCCGTCGTTTTACGTGAGAGTATTGCTCGTGGGTCAGTTGAGGTAGGGACTGTCCGGCATTAAAATAGAAATAGGGGTCAGTACTTCCTTTTTTGACTAACCCTGTCAGGAGGTTGTGAAGTCAGTTCTGGAATTTTTCGGTCTTTGGGAGAGATGGAGCTGCTTGAACCAGCGGAGCAGGCGTTTTCTCATGTTCAGGCTGACGCCATGGGCTCGGATGCCTTGGATGAAGTGCCTGAGGTCCAACGCCGACAACGGTCGGCACAGCAAAGTTCTTGAGTAGATTTGGAGCCTGTCATGTACAAGAGTACCAAATTCATATTCGTAACAGGTGGGGTTCTATCATCTCTGGGGAAAGGGCTGTCCGCAGCCAGCGTAGGAGCCTTGATGGAGTGCAGGGGTCTTACCGTGACTCTGTTGAAGATGGATCCCTACATCAATGTTGATCCCGGGACCATGAATCCCTTTCAGCACGGCGAAGTATTCGTGACAGATGACGGCGCGGAGACCGACCTGGATCTCGGTCATTACGAGCGGTTCACCCATGCCACTCTCCGGCAAAAGAACAACTTTACTACCGGCCAGATATACGACTCGGTAATACAGAAGGAGAGAAGAGGAGAGTACCTCGGTACGACCGTCCAGGTGATCCCTCACATAACCGATGAGATCAAGAACAAAATCCGGGACCTGGGAAATGGGGTTGATGTGGCCATCGTAGAGGTTGGGGGCACGGTGGGAGACATCGAAAGCCTGCCCTTCCTTGAAGCCATACGCCAATTGCGGGCTGATCTGGGGCCCCAAAATGTCCTCTATATCCACTTGACTCTTCTCCCGTTCGTCAAGGCATCGGGTGAAGTGAAGACAAAACCCACCCAGCACAGTGTCAAGGCGCTCAGGGAAGTCGGCATCCAGCCGGATATCCTGATATGCAGGACTGAAAAGCAAATTACCCGCGAGGTAAAGGAGAAGATTGCGCTGTTCTGCAACGTGCGACCTGAAGAGGTCATTGCCGCGGAAGACGTAAATTGCATCTATGAGGTCCCCCTCAAGTTTCATGAAGAGGGTTTGGATCAGAAGGTGGTTGAAATTCTCAACATTTGGACCCGTGCGCCCAGGCTCGATGAATGGCTGTCGTTCGTCAACACGGTGAAATCGTTACAAGAAGAAGTGACCATAGGTATCGTCGGAAAGTATGTGGACCTCCACGAATCGTACAAAAGCCTGAATGAGGCGCTTTTTGCTGGAGGGGTGCGCAATAATACTCAGGTAAATCTGAAATTTATTGATTCTGAAATGATTGAAAAGCACGGCATACGAACGGAATTCAGCGACATAGACGGTATCCTCGTTCCGGGCGGCTTCGGATCACGAGGTATCGAGGGGAAGATCGAAGCCGTGCGGCATGCCAGGGAAAACCTTGTGCCTTTCTTTGGAATCTGCCTGGGGATGCAGATGGCGGTGGTCGAGTTTGCAAGACATGTCTGTGGGATGGATGGTGCAAATTCCACTGAGTTTGATTCTCGCACACCGTACCCTGTGATCGATCTGATGGACGCACAGCGCTCCGTAACGGATAAAGGTGGTACGATGAGGCTTGGCGCATACGAATGCGCGCTTCCGCCGGGCAGCCTCTGTTACAAGATCTACGGCAAGCCGGTGATTAGCGAACGCCATCGCCATCGCTATGAGTTTAATTCCAAGTACAGGGAAATGCTCGAAGAAAAAGGGCTCAAAGCGGGTGGACTTTCACCTGACGGTAAGTTGGTGGAGTTGGTCGAATACGCGGCCCATCCTTGGTTCATAGGATGCCAGTTCCATCCTGAATTCAAGTCACGGCCCATGGATCCTCATCCTCTCTTTGCATCGTATATCGAGGCTTGCGTAACCTACAGCAAGCAAAACCGTGAGAGAGGGGACGTCCACAGCGGTGTTGTTGGTGGACGTACCAGAGCCGAGGCTGACCAGCGGGACGCCGACGAAACCTTTCCCTGATCGGATCGTGGCAGGGAGACGAATCTCAGAAGTCCATTTTAAACGGGCTGCGGAAAAATCCCTTGGGCCGACGTTTCGGCACATCTGATCACCTCATGGTCCGGGTCATTGAATTCTTTTCCGGCCGGAAAATTCTCGGCCGGGAGGAGCAAGATGCATAGTTGTGGGGAATCGCGCACCATGATGGATCTGGGTGGTCATCGCCTCGATAATGAGAACCTGTTCTTTGTACTCGGCCCATGCGTTATCGAAAGTGAAGAACTCACCTTGCATGTCGCCAGGGAAGTAGCCCGAATAAGCAGCGTCGCAGGTGTCCCAGTCGTATTCAAGGCATCGTTCGATAAAGCAAACCGGACTTCCCTGGAATCCTATCGCGGGCCGGGACTGAAGACAGGTTTGGAGATTCTTAAGCGCGTCAGGGAGACAACGGGGCTACCGGTAGTTTCGGACATACATACTCCCGATCAGGCGCCTCTAGCAGGGGAAGTTCTTGACATGATCCAAATCCCTGCCTTCCTCAGCAGGCAAACAGATCTGCTGACTGCCGCGGGACGTACAGGTCGAGTGGTAAATATCAAGAAAGGGCAGTTTCAGGCCCCGGAAGACATACAATATGCGGTCAAGAAAGTCCTCAGCACCGGCAACAGCAACATCCTCCTTACAGAGCGCGGGTCCAGTTTCGGATATCAGGACCTTGTGGCGGACATGCGATCCATACCGCGCATGAAAAGTTTTGGATTTCCGGTAATTTTTGACGCGACTCATTCCGCGCAATTCCCCGGAAGTGGCGATGGTTGCACGGGAGGAAATAGATCCCTTGTGGCTCCGCTTGCCAGAGCTGCCGTTGCTGCGGGTGCGGATGGGGTCTTTATGGAGATTCACCCCGATCCGGACCACGCGCTCTGTGATGGCCCCAACTCGCTGGCTTTGACCGATGTTGAAGCGCTGGTTTTGAATCTGCGCGATATCCACAGGCTCATTCCGGCTTCTTCATCTAACAACTTAGACCCTCTAGCTGTGCCCAGTGGCTTAACCTCCTCGGATTCCGTCGAGGATTTGCAAATAGTGGACAAAGAGCTCGCTCTCCTTGCTGATTCCAAATGTGAAACATCACGGGATTCCTTGGAGGAAGATCTAAAAAAGGTCCGGTTGATAATTTTTGATGTCGACGGAGTGCTCACTGACGGCGGGATTATCTTCGGCACCGGCGGACTTGAGATAAAATCCTTTAATGTTAGAGACGGACATGGTATAAAGATTGCTAAGAGGTGCGGTCTTGACATCGCCCTGGTCACGGGAAGAACTTCTGAAGTGGTTCATCGACGTGCCCAGGACTTGGGAATTGAGCGGGTGTATCAGGGCGTGTGGGATAAGAAGCCGGTGCTGGCCCAGCTCATGACAGAGCTCAACTTGACCTCCGATCAGGTCGCTGTCATGGGTGACGACATCGTGGACATCCCTCTGATGCGAAGGGCAGGAGTGGGATTCACGGTTCCTGAAGCACCGGAAGAAGTTCGACGTGAGGCCGCTTATGTGACACGATATGGAGGCGGCAGAGGCGCTGCAAGAGAGATGGTTGAGATCGTCCTGAAGGCACAGGGCAAGTGGGAAGCCGCCATGACAAGGTACTACGAATAAGAAGACTGTATTTTGGCAAGGAATTCGCACGAGATGAAGTCAGCCGGCGGACGCCGGGCGGACATCCGAATGAACCACAAAGAGATAGAGCGCTGGTACAGGCTGAGAAACCTCAAACGCGCTTCTCAGTTCCTGGTTGTGGCCGCGGTGGTTTGCATGGCGTGCGGATACGTGGCTTCGCGGCTTCTTGTATCGGAGGCTCCCGATCCGATTACGTCTCCTGGTCCCGCGGCCGGGGGGATAAGGATCGACAATTTCTCGTACTCTTCGCCGGGCGCCAACCCCTGGGAGCTTCAGGCAGCGACGGCTTTCGTCTCCGACTCGCTTGACAAAGTGGAGTTGAAGGGGCCTAAGGTGGTTTACCAGGGAGGAGCAGGCGGAAAGATTTTTTTGACCGCAAAATCAGGCAACCTGGACAGAAAGAGCCGAAATGTCTCCGCGCAAGGGGACGTTAGCATAGAATACGACAATTTTCTCTTCTCGACGGGTGATATCGATTACTCGGATGAAAAACTACTCGCTGAGACAACCTCACCGGTCTCTCTGGAAAGTGGTGATCTCCGTCTGACCGGGAAAGGGTTGAAAGTATCAGTGGAACGCGAAGAAGTAATAGTCGAGCAAGACGTCAAGGCCCGTCTTTTCAATGTAAAATGGGTGGAGCCCAATGAGCGCTTGCCCATGTGACAGGGAGAGACTCCCAATGAAACACAAGATCGCCGGCTTGGTCGTCTTTCTGGTTGTCGGCTGCACGCTAACAGCCGCAGGAGCACGCAACGAGTATCTG